>JAABUS010003782.1_pt1 | contig 23528 bp, 17 predicted proteins | sample 5560161 | NCBI WGS metagenome assembly JAABUS01 (sample SAMN10711885, study PRJNA513376) | rock metagenome | isolation source: Antarctica rocks | place: Antarctica: Victoria Land, Trio Nunatak nord | collected 2016-01-04
TTCTGATTGCTTTATCTGTAGTTTTCACTTGAGACATGAGCATCTTCAAAGTTCATGACTATCATTGCAGTTCGCGCATCATCTTTTATTCATCGACACAACACATTTCTTGATGTGATGTTTATCTGTGCATTTGAAGCAGCACTCTTCATTTTTGCAGAATTTAGTCATATGATTAAAATCAAAGCATTTATAACACTGTGTGATACAACAGTTCTTTTCAAACAGTTTGCATAAGCATTCTTGATATGAGTTCAGCATGTTTACATTTAATAGTTGATTCATCATTGTTTTAATCATGATCTCTACAATGAGTGATGAGTGAATCTTCTCATTCTTAACTATCTTCTTGAGTCAAGCTATTCTCAGCATCTTTAAATCTTCATGAAGTCTTACGTTGTTCTTTATCAATTTTTTGATGATCATCTTTTGATTGCTTGTGTTTAGTATGATGTGTACATCATGTGCTAATATCGCGAAGCTTTTATGCATTACATGCACTGAGCTTGCAATTCTCTTCATTCATGTCTGAGACTTTTCTAAAGCTGCTTGAACTTTCAAACTCATCACATGAAGTGCAATGTCTTTGCTTTCAAGCTTGCAAAGCAACACTATTAGATCTCATTGCATCATCAACATGTTTGCGATTTCTTGAAAGATCTGATCAATCGATCTCTTTTGTATCTCTTTCATCTCTTTTCTTTTCACTATTTTCACTAAAATCTTACATCTTTTGCAAAGCGATGACAGATCATCTCTAAATCATTGCTTTTCAATTGTCACTTCTTCTCTTGTTACATTGATTCATGATGATGTTTTGAATGTGAAACGCGTATTTTCTTATGTTTGTAGTTGTTTATTAAGAAGTTAAATGAATGTCTTCAACTTCTGTACATTCTTTGCGATGAATACATCTTAACTTTTGATCTTTCTTTCTGAGACATTTCAAAGACATTGAATCAGCTTTAATATCACTTCTTTTCATGAATGATCTTTGCTCTTCTTTTTCTTTAACGTCAATGTCTGTGTTAATAAATTAATGATGCTGATAACTTTCATCTTGTCATTGCATGAATGTTTAAACTTCACATCGCTGTCTCTCTGCAACGAGTCAACGCTGCTTGCAATCATCATTGAATCAGCATTACTGCTGCTCATGCAATTCATCATCATTTATTCGTTTACTCAATCTTTTCTCTCTCATTTATAATGCTTTGTTCAAAAGTTTATTTTGCGTGCGTTGTGATTGTTTTTTAACTTCATTTAAGTGAAAGAATAACTAAATGAGATTTTAATGTATGAAAATGTTGCAGAAAGTGTAAATCTTTCATAATGTCAAAGACTGAGTTAAACTAAAGATACTATTAATATAAAAGACTGATATTATTATTACTTTGATTAAGATGAAAGACAAAGAGCAAAAGAAAAGAATAAAAGCTCAACTTTTATATACATGAATTGAGCAGAATCAGAACTAAACAATAGTTTTATGACTTAAGATTGCAAAGATTTGCACATATGACTGAAATGATTAAAACAGAATTGCTGAAACTAAATTAAGATGATGATGATTAAATTGATGACTTGATTCATTGAACTGCAAAACAAATTCAATAAATTGAGATTATTTAAAACATTGATGATTTATGTTTTAAATTGAGTTGATGATTTGACATCATGATACTTTCTATCAAATGCTTTATTAAACTTTCTACATGCTTCAAATTACTCATCAATTAAATGCATAACATGAGTTAAACAATGTTTTCTACATGACTTCTTTCATGATTTTCTATCAAACAGTCTTCATGATTTTTTATTAAGCATTCTTCATGATTTTTTATCAAGCACTCTTCATGTTTTTCTATCAAGCACTCTTTATATTTTTCTATTAAACAGTCTTCATGATTCTTTATCAAGCATTTTTCATGTTTTTCTATCAAGCATTCTTCATGTTTTTCTATCAAACAGTCTTCATGATTTTCTATTGAACATTCTTCATGATTTTCTATTAAGCACTCTTCATGATTTTCTATTAAACAGTTCTCATAATTTTCTACTGAGTACTCTTCATGACTTTCTTTATAATTTTCTATCGAATATTCTACATAGTTAACAATTCATTCAAATAGATGATTAAATAACTAGCTAGATAATAAATTTATTGATTCAATATCTTACTTTTGCATGCGCTTGAGCATATAAAATTGAGCATATAGAATCAGAATAATCAGTGTCAGCAGTGTTATTTTGATGATTCATGTTATTTTAATGATTCATGTCATTTAAGTTATTAAACATGCGTCTGCAGCTAATCACGTCAAAGTGATCTTATAAGAAGAAGAATCGATCAAAATAATAAATCATTTAATTTATTGTTTAATTACGTGATTAAACACTCAATGAGATTTGTTGATGTTCATGATTCTCTATCAAACAGCCTTCATGATTTTCTATCAAGCACTCTCAATGTTTTTCTATCAAGCATTCTTCATGTTTTTCTATCAAACAGTCTTCATGACTTCATTCATGATTTTCTACCAAACAGCCTTCGTAATTCTCTATCGAGCATTCTTCGTGATTCCCTACCAAACAGCCTACATAGTCAACAATTCGTTTCGATAAATGGTTAAATAACTAGTTAAATTATTTATTTATTTATTTATTCAACGATTTACTCAGTATTTAATTCATTGATTTAATAATTTATCAAACAATTGATGCTTGAAGTTGAAAATGTGAGTCAATAGCGGCTCGTGAGTCGGGACATGCGCATACTGGTTTCACACGATTTCTGACTTCTTTAGCTCTCGGGGCTGAGCTTCTCGAAATGTCGACGTTCTGAATCAAAGTGTGAAATATGTAGTCGCTATCTCACGACTCGCTACCTTCGTACTGCAAAAGTAATCACATCAACGTTTAAGATATATACATGAAATTGCAGAAGATGTTTCGAATAGGGTTGAAATAGAACGCGCAAAGTATGAAGTCAATCAAATTTGTGGTTGTTGAATTGTGTTGTCTATCTGAATCGCAGATGCGACAGCCATGGCCCGAGCTCGGCATACCCGACATTTTCAAAGAAGTTTAATCTATCAGTCTTGTACGAAAGTTCATAGACCCGCAAGCAATTGCGGCAACGCTATTTCCTTCGAGAACCTCCAGATTAAACTACTATCCTCCGCCCTAAACGCTGCGCCAGTCCAGTATGTATTTCTTAGGCCCTGCAACGCATACAGCTTCTTATAAAACCCGTTCTTGATATCCTCAGAACTGACTTGAAGAGTATACGGTGCATGCGATCTATAATCAACGAATTCCGGCTCTGTTTGGCTAAACTTGTCCGGATTCTGCTTGTGAAGCCTCTTGATGGACTTTATTATGTCCGCCTTCACTGGCGCGTCAGGCAGGGGAGAGGATTTTGGACTCTGCGAAGTGGCGTAGGTGACCATTTGCAATCCGGGAAGTCCAGCTGGGGCGAAGCTGTACACTCCTGAAAGAGGAGGAAAATTGTACTCCGAGTTCTGGGCTGCATTCGTGATGCTGGTGTTGTCGGGGAAGCCCGTGTTCTTTACGATGCCAACGTAGTAACCCGCATCAATAAACTTTCCAAAGACTATCTTCTCTTTGTCGCTGAGGTCCAGCGGGGCCAGGAAGTCAAGCTTTGGGGGTATGGCAACGAGGAGCTTCTTTGTGAGAATAAGCTTGTTGCCTTGGGGTGTACGAATAACGAGCTTGATACCTGCCCCTCCTTCGCCTCGATCCGCATTCGCGACTTCGGAATTAAGGAGGAGACTTGAGGACAAAGACAACTCTGCTTCAGCTTTGGTGTACAGTTCGCTGCTGTTGTGGTGGGCCGTAGTCAGAAAGCCAGTCGATAAGGACTGCACCATATTCAACCCCCAGTATCGGAATTGTTCGACCGTCGGGTTCGCCAATATATCTCCGACACCTGGATTGTAGTTGAACATGGTGGGAACCGCCGCTTGAAGTCCATACTTCTGTACGAACTCCCCAAACGGTATATACAAGTCCTCGGGCACAGGGCTTGGAAGGAATATCCCATCGTTCAGCCGGGGGTATTTGGAACGCTGTGCCGTATAGGCAGAGAAGGCTGCGGATACCTCCGCTGCCGATGGAGTGAACGATAGAGTGACTGCTTTTCCGGTACGAAAATCATAGTTTAACGTTGATTGAAAGAAATCAGCAGCATTGGTGATTGGAATACCAAATCGTTTGAAGTAGTCCTTTACAACGGTAATGTTGTGCCAGATCATGACTCCCATATCGATAGGAGTGCCGGTCGCGGGATCAATATATGTCTCAGTGTGGCCACCTAACCTATCTTTCTTTTCAATGACAATGACCGATTTGCCTTTATCCTTTAGGCTAATGGCTGAGTATGTGCCTGCAGAGCCGCCACCAATGACAGCCACATCCCGTGTGATAATGTCCTGGGGTTTAAATTTCTTTAGATCAAATATTGAAGGCGTACTTGAACCAACAACAGTCGATGCGAGGATACAGGCCAAAAGCGAAACGAAGGAGAAAGTTACGGGATGCATCGCTAAGTTGGTGTGATCGGGAGGGCGAGTAGGCTGATGGTGGATAGATGTTATATAACCTCAGAGCGGAAATCCAGTGCATTTTTAATAGTTGGGCCGAGGCCATGGATGAAAAGAGGGCGACGATAGCGCAGACGAATTTCCGTTGCTCAGAGAGGCTCAGAGAACTACTGTGCTGTCATTATTCGGAATATGTTTCTTTAGGGACTTGCTTTTCTTGAAGCTAGCATGGATCGGCATGTGATCGGTAACTCGCCTAATCCGGCCATTCCCCATTACTCGTATGCACGGGGTTTCCGCGCACACTGGGTTTCCGCGCACGCTAAATATGACTGATTATCTTAGTGCCCTTTTTAGCATGCTAAACCCGATACTACCAGTAACTAACATCTCTAGGTTAGAGTGCGCGGAAACCCAGTGTGCACGGAAACCCCGTGCATACGAGTAGGGTTAGGGTCAGACGAGAGACGGGCATATTCACTCACTGTTCTGCAGGGGACATGATTTCAATGTCCTTGCTATAGGTAGCAGAACTAAAATCTGAGAGGATACGGTTCTTCACTTCTACCCTTTTGCCAAATATGCCTTGAAATCTTTTTTTGACACCCTAGAGATATCTACTACCTCTCCTGGGTATTAATTGGTCGTCGTTAAAGATGACCAAATCCACATGATGACGCCAAAAAATTATTTTAAATCTCCTCATAATTATGAAGTATGCAGCTAGTGGTTAAGCCTGTTGTAGAATCAGATTTAATTTCATGGTTGAAGATTTAATGCTATTGTAAACCCTTTGTAGCCGACCACGCTAGACATTTATCATCCTTGAGATATAGTATGACATGACGAACATTCACGGCGTGCAAGACGGAAGCTTGATAAGATGCAAGTAATATCACATTCTATCTATGGCCCTCTGTACGCATATATAACATTCAGAAGCCGCACAGTGTAATTACCATTACTGAGAAATGCACAGATCATCAAATTGAGTCTTAACCACAAAGTTTGTTATGTCGCATCTAAGAGCTTGCCTGAAAAGAAATATGCAAGCGCGTGCGTAAGATAACACTATCTGTGCAATCTCCAAAAAGCGGGATGACAAAGTGAAACCTCGTTGTTGAATAGAAAGGGTGATGAGAGAAAGAAAAACATTCGTTTATGGGGGAGAGAAAAACATCCAGGAAGAGAGGGAAGAACTAAGCCTTCCTGTACTTCTCAGCATCCCTCGTCCCCGCCTCCTGTCCTTCAACCATGGGCTCATACTGCCTCGCACTCTTGTTCTCCTTGTGCTCGACGATCTCCCCCTCCCGATCAGCCTCAAGCTCACTGTCGATGGGGTCCTGCGTAGCAGCAACAGGGATCTCATTCGCCTTCTCCTTCTTGGCCTTCGGGACACGCACCCACCAGTACAGCGCACACGCCGCAAAAATATTGAAGACGATGTACACCCACATAATGCCGAAGTTGCGCCACACATCCGAGTAGTTGGCTGAGACAGCACCAAGGAACACGTTTGTGTCGCTGATGGGGCAGAAGCTGCAGTTTGAGGTCGCGAGTTCGTTTTCGACGTAGCCGCCCATAGTGGACTTGTACGCTTCCATGTACTCGCCGCAGCTACCGTTAAGCGGGTCGAAGTGCAGGTACTCGTTTGGCGCGCATTTGACTTCCGTGTTGGAGATGCCGACGGACAGCATACCGCTGACGAGGTACGTGAATGGCGAGACGCGGTACATAAAGATCCAGAAACCTGGGAGCCGGGCGGGGGTAGCGAGGACACCGCAGAACAGGAGACAGAGCATGAAGAGCAAGTTACCCGTGTTACCGGCGTTCTCAGCGGTTTCGAAAGCCGCGATCATGAAGTGTGCGAAGGTGGATGAGAAGAGAAGGAAGGTCCAGATGAAGAGCCACATTTGCGCGCTGCGGAGCGTGATGGAGTCAGTGGGTTCGGCGTTGCGGTACAGACCGATGGGGTAGTACCAGCAAACGAAGATGAGGACGGACATGAGCGAGTTCCAAGGGAGTTCGACGACGATGTTAGATATCATGAAAGCTTTCCAAGAGTAAGCTTTAGATGGACGTTCGCGGACCTCGTACAAAGCGCGCTGGGCAACGAAATGTGGCATGATTTGCTGAATGAGCTGACCGAAGAGAGTCAACAACATAAAGATAGCAAACATCTGGTTCTGAAGTCCCTGGATCGTGTTGGGCGTATTGTACAGAGAGAAACCGACGAAAAGAGCTGAGCTACCGCACAGTACGGTCTTGGAGTAGATGTACGTTGGTGAGCGCCAGATTTGCTGGAACACTCGGATCTGGACTTCGCGGAGCTGTGCAACGAAGGGAGCGGCGAATTCGCGGTAGCTGGCCTTGTCCTCGCGCTTCTGGCCCGAGACGGTGCGGGCAAGGTTGTCCTGTTGGGAGCGTTGGAATTTCAGTTCGGCGAGATGTTCTTGGACGTGTGCATATTCGGGGGAGTTGCGCCATGTGTCGTACCAGTCGATGTCAGTGTGGGATCCAGGAGCGGCGCCGATGACGTCGAGCATCCATTCGGCGGGGTTAGCGGCGGAAGGGCACGGGGGGCCACCGTTGCGGACGAAGTAGTCGATAAGGATTTGCGAGTTCTCGCCAACATCTCCATAGTACACGGTGCGACCACCGGCCTGAAGGAAGAGGAGACGATCGAAGCGCTGGAACAGCATGGCAGAGGGTTGATGGATGGTGCACAGAATAGCCTGGCCGTTCTTCTTCAGTTTGTCAAGGAGATCGAGGATAGCCCATGATGTCTGAGAATCAAGTCCAGAGGTAGGTTCGTCCAAGAAGAGAAGTAGAGCTGGCCTGGCGGCAAGCTCCACACCAATTGTGAGACGTTTGCGTTGCTCGACATTGAGACCTTCGCCAGGAACACCAACGACGGCATCAGCGTACTCGGTCATTTCTAGGAGCTTGATGACTTCCGTAACATAGTCGATCTTCCCTTGACGAGGAACGTGAGCGGGCTGGCGTAGAAGAGCAGAGAACGTAAGGGCCTCGCGAACCGTGGAGGTGTTCAAATGCAGATCTTGTTGTTGAGCGTAGCCGGTCTTGCGCTGGAAGGAGTCATTACGAGGTTTGCCATCGACAAGCATCTCTCCAGTAATAACACCCATGGTGGTACGAGTAGCCAGGACATTCAATAGCGTGGTCTTTCCGGCACCAGAGACACCCATAAGCGCGGTCAAGGTACCCGGTTTGACCCATCCATCGACGTGATCAAGAATCCTGCGATGCTCCTTTCCAATCTTGATATCGTAGCAAACATCTTTCCACTGGAAGATAGCAGTCTGGCGTTCGATGATGGCAATGTCGTCCGATTGAGTCTTCTCCACAGCAATGCCGCGGCCACTACCGCCTTCGAGATCCTCCTCTAATTTGCTCTTTTTCAGGGCCTTGTGTCCGCGACGGAAGACTAGGACCTCGCCCTTCGACTTCTTTTCGGTGATAAACTCGGTAGCAATCAGATAGACACTCATGAGGACGAACATGAGGACAAATATAATGCCGATGTTCCTCCACTTGTGCAAGGCGGTATAGCCGTAAGATGACTCAATGAAGTCGTCGCCATTGACATAGGGCTGTCCAGGTACTGATCCGACTGTGGAGCAAACACGGTTGTTAGGCCCGACATACGCGTAGCCAGGACCCGACGGGACGTAATTGACACAGATGAAATCGCGGTTGTGGAACTCATTGATCATTAAAGACTCAAAGCCATAGCTGACAGGATTGATATAGGTAATCCAGTGGGCCCATCCGAGCATGTACTGTGTCGGAATGGTGAAACCGGTGTACATGATGAGAGCCAGAATTAGAATCGCGGCGGGGGCCAGGGCTTGAACGAGGTATCTTGTCAGCGATGCAATGGACCGGAAGAACATGGACATGGTTAGAGTCAGGACGAACGAGGTGAATACAAAGAAGAAGAAAGGACCAGGTTCTCGCCTTAGGTTCGTCATGAAGTAGAGAACCAAATTGTAAGTGATGGCGTTGAGGACCTTGTAGGGCAAATCCATTAGCATAGATGCGAATGCTTCAGCGGACGGGTGGTAGAGGGCATATCGAGAGTGTTTCTCCACAATCGGTCGTTGAGCATAAAGAGTGAGCATTTCGAGGCCGGAACCGAAGGCATTCATGAGAACGGCAAAGAAGATGAGAGCACTGCGCTGGAAGAAGCTGTTGGTGTCGGCCTTGAGGTTGTAGAAGATACTGGCGATGACAAGAGCCATGATGGAATTTGCGATTAACGAAGAAACTGTGATACTGGGATCACCTTTTAATCGTTGAAATCCACGCCATAAGCACAATTTGACCTGTTGTACGTATGAAAGAGTGTAGGGTGACGATACACGCTGGGCCTTGGCTTGCTGAGCTCTCCGGGATTGCTTGAACTTGTCCAGGTATTCACCACCGAGTGCGAACTTTGCGTTGTACACCTCAATGTCTTGCACAAGCTGTGCTCGCTCTGCTGAGGCTTTCCATCGTGCGACGAACTCATCGGGCGTCCGGGGCACGCGGTATTTGTAACCTGGCTGCACGACACGCTCGAGGTGGCTAGTCATAGAAGTGAGGAAATCGGCATCGGTTTGTCGGTCAGGGCAGATGAAACCCATGTCAAGGAAGTACTTCTTAGCCGTGGTTGTGCGACCAAAGTAGATCTGGTGACCCTCGTATAGAACCAGGACCTTGTCGAAGTGGTCGTAGGCAGCCTGAGGAGCTTGGTAAATGGCAACGCAGGCCGTGGCGCCGTTGATGTCTGTCTGCATGCGCAGAGTCTTGCAGAACTCGATGGCATTGGCACTGTCGAGACCACGAGTGGAGTTGTCCCAACATTGCAGCGGCGCCATGCTGAGGCAGGCTTCGGCAATACTGACACGCTTGCGCTCTCCACCGGATACACCGCGGATGAAGTCGTTTCCTACGATGGTGTTCTTGGTGTGGCTGATACCGAAGCTGGCCATGATGACGTCTCGCATGTGTGTGGCATACTGGTTCACAGTTGCTCCTCCAGGAATGTGGCGTGGTGCTCGGGCCCGGGCAGCAAAGAAGAGGGTGTCTCCAACCGTGAGCTTGGGGAAGTGGACGTCGACCTCAGCGGTGTAGATGGCTTCTCCACTGAACTCGTTGGCCATTTGCTTTGCGCTCACACCTGGTGACTATTAGCAGGAAGCCTTCACGTGAATGACGTCGGACGTACCTTGGAAATTGATGTTTGAGTTCTTGTCGACAAAGAAGCCGTGTGTCTCTCCAGTGATGGTCTTCAAGAAAGTCGAGCATCCTGATCCAGGTGGTCCAAGAACCACAAGCATCTCTCCAGCCTCCACCAATCCATCCAAGCTCTGCAGAATTTCGATTTTGCGCTGACGTTGACCCATGACCTTCCTCGCCAGACCGAGAGTCTCTAACCAGACGTTGCCTACGCTCTTCTGATAATCGGTATCGGAACCGAAACCGTGCACATTCAGGTTGCTGAAGGCTACGCCCACGGTCCGGAGTAGATGTGCTTGGTTGTCCTCGGTGTACATCTGCAGCATGGCCTTGCACCAAGCCCGGGCATTGAAGTGTTCACCATTGGGGTCCAGGGTCGATCCAGGCTCCGCAGCAAAGGGGTTCTGTCCAGCCGTTGAATAATTGCTCTGCTCTGTGAACCGTCTGGCCAGCTGATGAACCTCCCCTTCTCTCCTCTCCACACTGGAGACGCCGTCCTTCGCACTTTCGGCCCTGAAATGTTGGTTGGGTTTGCGCGAACTTGTGCCGCCTGCGTTTGCAGCAATTGTGGAAGTATCTGGGTCGGAGCCTACGGTGCCAGTGCGGTGGGATGGACGGCATTGTACTGTATCTGAAGGTGGCACGCCGTTGTGTGCAGCCTCGCGGTCGCCATTGGCCACGAAGTTGCCCACCAAGCTCATGTTTGTGGGTGTCCTGGTTCGAATGCGCCAATGAGCGTCAATCGAATGTATTAAGTATAGTAAAGAAAGAAGGACTGAAGTTGGAAGGGTTGAACACGGTTGTCGGGGTGGGTGTCAACTGTCGGGAGCAGAAGATTCCAAAGGGGAGCAGGGAGCAAGTCATTAGGTAAAGTAGCACGTTGCCTGGTGCGCGCCCCCAGGCTCCTTCGCTCTCGGTTTGGGCTGAAGGCGTGGATAACGTGATCCATGCCTGACGGGCAACAAGGCCTGCAGGTGTTTCGCGACCGTTATTGGTCCGTGTCATGCAAACAATGGGATCCATGATAGAAGAGGCGCGCCGCGGGGCAGAGAAAGCAGCAGTTGTTCACGTCATTAGGCAATACTTTCGCAAGCGCCAAGGGCATTCTTTAAATTGCGTGCAGCGCACATTCTCTGGTTGTTGAAACAATCTCTGCCGCAGAACCGGGGACGAGGGCGGCGTCCGTCAGTGAATTGTCGGACCGGAGGCTGCTGTGTTCAAGAATTCACACAACTTGGGAGATGGGCGGATGATTCTCTAGGAATCGTACAGAGAGGGGCGCTGATTGGCCTCGCTCTCGTAGACCTCCACTTACGCAAGCGAGCAGCCGCTCGGATGAACAGGTCGTCCGCATCCCGTTCGCGGGCAAAAGCCAAGCAGCCTCCCGCTCGGCTAGCCCAGAAGCACCTAAGGTACGGAATAATCCACAGTGGATCTGCCCAAGCCCTCGGGTTTGCACTCTTCTCCATACGGCCAGTTTCCGAGGATGCGCTGCCGGGTTAGCGTCGCGGAAGTGTCACCTTATCCGGTGGTTGGTCCCAAGCGCGTCGCCCATGAGCTGTCAGTCTTATTGGGAGCCCAAGCGGGCTTGAGCCGTTTCGGACCAGAATCCGACTGAGATCCCTGTCCAGTGATCGGCTCTGCCCACAACCCGCTCCCGGTGCTCACGTGACACCGCTCCCCACTGCCCCTTGCTCTTGCCCATCACTGCTTGCCGGAGTATGCTAAGCCTCTTTGAGACTGGTGCCTTTGTCCGGGAACAACAACATCATGGCAAGCATCTACATCCAACTTCAACTTTTGAGAACATCTCTGGTGTTGCAGTGTTCTGATTTGGGTTTGATTCGCCTATACTGTGCAGTTCGAGCTTTCACCTTTGACCTTTGCCCTTGGAGTCATCTTCTGGATTGCACCTACCTCATCAGCGTCACAGAAGGTTTGGGCGTTACTTTGGACACCACTGCTTGCTCAGCTTTCTACTTGCGGTCACCGTATACTTACGCCCTTCCGGTACCTCAAGTCCTTTCAAGTTTTGTTCGTCTATATCCAAAACTCAATCTTTGTTCAGGAGCCGGTGATACCCAGATCGTGCTGTCCAGCCTTCTTCCGCCGAAGCTAAACCCACGGACGATTCACGCACGGGAAGGTACTCGTATTACTTGACGCTGTTTCACCTCGTCCCAGTTGCTGAAGCTCATCTCAAGTTTCCCCAAAGTGCGGCTGGGCTATCCATATTTCCGAACGTTCTCTCCTACTTTTCCAGTTCTTCTTCTTGGACCAAGTGTTCATTGCAATAAGGAAACCCAGATCCCATTTGCGTCCTACATCCTACAATCCCGTATCCAGTCGCCAGAGATAGAAGCAGCAATGGTGAACCTCCAAACCGTCCAAGCCCACAATGCGGCTCTCAAATCCCTAGCTCCAGGTCTCGTCGCGGTGTTCGGTAAGTTCAACCTGCTCCAACATTCCACTCTTTACGATGCTCTCACCGAAAACCGTCTTGTTCTTGAAGCAATTTGCCCACTGCAAAGGCTCTTCTCTACCCTATCTCCTCTCTTGGAAACCTTCCGTCTCACTAACAACCCCCAGTCGGCGGCACCTCCGGCATCTCGCTCTCCACGGCCCTCGCCTTCGCCCGTCACACCCCCTTCCCCAAAATCTACCTCATCGGCCGCAGCCAGTCCGCCGCCGACACCGCCATCGCCTCCATGAAAACCATAAACCCCTCCGCCCAGCCTACCTTTCTCCAAACCGACATATCCCTCCTCAAAAACGTCAACAGCGTGTGCGCCGAGATCGCAGCCAAAGAAAAAAAGCTAAACCTGCTATTCATGACACCCGGATACATGACGCTGAAAGGCCGGGACGAGACGGCCGAAGGCCTGGACCGCAAATTCGTGCTGCACTACTACGCGCGGATGCGATTCATCGCCAATTTGCTCCCCCTCTTAATCGCAGCCGCACAAGACCCCTCTGTCAACGCCGACGCCAGACTATCCCGCGTAGTCTCCGTCCTAGACCCGCACGTCTCCGTCCGCGCCGGCGGCTCGGGCACGCTCGACTTTTCAGACCTCAGTCTGAAGCGCACCTTCAGCCTCAACAAATGCGGCGCGCACGCCAGCCTGATGGGTGATTTTTTCCTGGAGGGCATGGCGCAGCGACACCTGCATACCTCCTTCGTCCACGCGTACCCCTCCGGCGTGGCCACGGGCCTGATGCGTGAACTGCCGGTTGGACGCGTGCTGTCGGCTGTGCTGAAGACGCTATTGAGTGCGTTCATGGTGCCGATTCAGGAGAGTGGGGAGAGGCATTTGTTTGCGGCGACGAGTGGGAGGTTTCCTCCAAAAGCTGAGGGGGAGGGGATGGAAGGGGATGTCGTGGTTGGCAGCGATGGGACGAAGGGGAGTGGTTGTTACTGGGTGAGTTGGGACGGGGAGGTGTTCCCGGCGAACAAGAAATTGGAGAAGACGAGGGGCGAGGGCGCGGTGGAGAAGGTGGTGCAGCATACCGAGGAGGTGTTTAAGTGCGTGTGCGAGGAGGGCAAGACATACCCGTGAAATGTCATCGAGGGACAAGGGCTCAGCTGGTCGAGAAGGAGAAGAAGTAGACGTGTGACAGGGGCTAGTTTGTTTCGTGGAATTCTCTTCCTCACGATCGGTCTATCACGCGATAACAGCGACGAGACTCTCCCATTAATACATATTAGATACTTACATCGTATATTCTCTGCAACTGCAGGAAGCATTAGCTAGCTGCACCAGAAACAGTGGCTATGACTCATTTCTGTGAGCTAGCCGCGGGGGTCAGGGGTGGGTGCTAATTTAGCACCATGCATCTTGCCAAGACTTTCCCGCCTTGACCACACCATCTTCTATCAAACTCCCCTACATCCATCCAATCTTGTCTTGTTTCGAGCCAGCGCCTGTATAAAGACATCTCCTACGCCCTCGTTCCAATCGACATGGCCCGCGGTCAAATAAAGCCAAACATCGAGAGGAGGATACATTTGACCGGCGAGCGGCGAGCGACATTGGTAAGGACAGCTCTCCAATCAAGTTCTGGACTTGGACAGGGAAGTGGCCTAAGAAATACTTCGAACAAGACAGCCACCTGAGTAAAGAGCACGAACAGGACAGCTGGCCAGAGGAAATAATGGCATATTCTACCCAGGTTGTCCAATACGTGGAGATTAATGAAAATAGATACCCGCCTCCTACTAGGAAAGTTTCGACCTCGCTCCATCGGAAACAGTCGGACTCGAGCTTGACTGGCTCTAGCGACCAAAAGATAAGGGAGAGCAAGAGTGCTCCATACCGAGACACACGTTGCACCACATTACTTGAGGGCAAAGGGATTTATATGCGTGGATTTGATAATGATAACATTCCAAAGGAGATGGAGGATCTCTGCCAGATATTGCTGAAAAAGGAGCAAACTGTTCCTCAGGACTCTTTATTTCGCAAAGATATATTCAAGAAGAGTTGCTGGAAGATAGAAGACAGGAATGAAGCGAGGGTTATCCAAGACATCTCTGGATTGATCGTCCCTTCTGCAGTAATCCTCGCCACCTATGGGGCTACACATCTCGATCATCTGATTGAAGGGGTAAACGAAGGCTGGACAGGCAGCATAGCAGTGGAGGGTTCTTCGCGGCCACAGCCGGATTACTCTGTTAGATTCAGGCGGTCCGCATTTACAGATGAGCAGCTCAACAAGCTTGATCCACTCATCGGTAGCATCTATGATACCTCCTTTTTCGTCGCAACCTACCGGATGTACTTCCCCTTCCTGCCATGCGAGATCAAGTGCGGCGCCGTAGCTCTTGATGTCGCAGACTGTCAGAACGCTCACAGTATGACTCTGGCAGTACAAGATGTCATTGCACTTTACAAAGCTGTACGGAGGAATTTCTAAATGCGCGCTACTCGTATTTACGGGGTTTCCGCGCACACTGGGTTTCCGCGCACTCTAACCTAGAAAGGTTAGCTTTAGACAGTATCGAGTTTAGCGTGCTAAAAAGGGCACTAAGATAATTAGTCATAGTTAGCGTGCGCGGAAACCCAGTGTGCGCAGAAACCCCGAGTAGTGAAAACACGTAAATTCGCGTTTCCCCACCAAAACCCCCTATTCTACGAGTAAAGTTTAAACAAGACGAAGTCACTTATAGCAACATTTCGGCGCAGACGTAGAAGTCGTAGAGGGGTGGCGGCGGTAGAAGGTAAGATGACGGTGGGGAAGAATGAGGTTGGAGTTTAATCGCGAGGAATGGAAGGTGGTGTCACAGGGTTTCCGCGCACACGAGGTTTCCGCGCACTCTAACCTAGAAAGGTTATTTACAGATAGTATCGGGTTTAGCGTGCTAAAAAGAGCACTAAGATAATTAGTCCTAGTTAGCGTGCGCGGAAACCCCATGTGCGCGGAAACCCCGTACGACATGCAGGGTTTCATCTTGGCGTTTTTGCGCAAACTCCGCCCCTAGAAGCAGCTTCCTCGGCCAAATTGGCTGTCAAAGCTGCCCCAGGGCGCGAAGAACTCCCTCTGTCTATGCGGCTGAGCCTATGGAGTAGGTGGGCGGGCAAAAGCGAAAATTCTATCAAATGACTGCTTGCCCGAATTCCAAATGGATGAGGGCGAGCACACGAGCAGAACGCCCCATTTTACCAACTCCTTCGGCCCCTTTTATCCCTTCCAAGGCCACTTTTGATCCTTGACTCACCGACAATCCTTCCGCCTAGCCAACGAGCTGAGCATGCTGACTGCCGATAGCCTGGGGTTCAGCCTGATAGTTTAATCCATATATACTAAGGTGGCAGCTGTTTTAGTAATAAAGCGGAAACATTGCTTAGGTGATAAATCCACTTTTACGGATCCTTAAGATACCTGCGTAAGCTGAACTCGACGAAACCTGAAAGGACTCGAGACCCTCTTCGCCGCAATTGGGGTGGCTTTGGGCACGAAAGATTCGTTTCATCATGTTCGGGACTTTGCACTGGAATTCTCATGATAAAGAGGCGGAGTTTGTTGAGAGGCTACATGAATCGTCAAATCCAGAAAAGAATTCAGCTTGCGATCGATGCAGGGCCAAAAAGGTAATGTCATGCGAATCTAGATCACATATGGTATAGAAATCAGGACATTCATACTGACAGATTTGGGCTACGTATGTAGGTCAAATGCAGTACCAATGACGACGGTTGCAGCCGATGCAAGCGCCTTGGAAAGACGTGCACTTCCAGTTCCTTAAAGCATAAAGGCAATCAGAGAATACGGAAGTCAAGCATCAATTTTGCACAGCAGGAGCGCTCGCTGGACTTGTTAGTTCAGTCATCGGCTTCTTCGAGCTTGGAAGACACCGGGCATGAGGAAGGGGGGTGTTCAGACAAGCGGCCCATTGCGTCTTCACTCCTAGCGGACGGCAACATTGATGATAGTGAGCGAGGACAACTACTTACGGAACCTCTAGCCGACAGATTGACCGACATTCAACCGAACTTTGACCTGTCTTTTCTCGCTGAATTTGGCCAACAAACTAGCTATCAAGACGGAGATAATATCTTCAACCTTGCCCTCTCACCATTGCCTTTCTTCTCTACGATTTTGCCCAGCACGCACCCTGAGCCAATCCAACCCGCGGCTGCTAGGACGTCTGGAAATCTCCGATCACCGTCATTAAGCTCAGGAGATGAGATACCACGTTGCATTCCACCTACCGATTTAGATTCTATGATTTCGATTTACGATTCACCTACCAGACAATCCCAAGATTCGTCCCTCTTCGAAATCGGCTCCAACGCTACGCCCACATCCTTACACGCATCCACCTTAGTCTCAACGGCGTTTTCGTCTCAGAACCCCTCCGGGCAGTCATGCCAGTGCTTGGCTGCAGTCGTCTTCGCCGTCGAGGAATTTGAGGCTAGTTGCAACTCCGGCAACCGCGCCGAACTGGACTCCATCGTCGCATATCAGAAGCAAGCCATCAAGTGCTGTCGTTCGATGCTCAAGTGCAGCAGTTGTATGGCTAAGAGAGAGAATCTTGTTCTATTGGTTTTCGTGACCGAAAAAATTGTTGCGGCTTGTGGACGGATTGTCGTATTGTACCGTATGAAAGACGGCGACAGCCGGGCAGGCTCGCTACCATCCTCGTTGCTGGGTTGCTTACCCACCGATCGCCTTTCACATCGCGTCAACGTTGAGGATCGGGATCTTGCTACATCCGCTTCCTCCTCTTCATCCAAGACCGACTGCATGCACTCCGGCTCAATCATGTCAACGCGCACGGGCACGTCGTCGGACTGGCGACAACTCCTTCTAGGTGACTATGAGATTAGTTCCCCTCTGGAATGGGAGCATCTAGTCCGCGTTTTAATCATTCTCCAATTAAGGGCGGTGATGGAGTTGTTGGCAGACATGAAGAACATGGGTAGCAAGGTTCTGGGAGAGACGCAGACGGCAAGCCTGGCGCAAGCTGAAATAAGAGTTGGCGAACTTGAGAAAGATATATACATTATATAGCTTCAATGCCGGGCCTGCCCAGATGCAAACGTTCTAGCCCTCCACACACTCGTTATATGCCATTTAACCTTTGCCTCTCACTTTTGCTCTAGATAACACCACGCCATAGCGCGCTTTCCGGGATTTAAGAGACGATTATAGCGACTTTCCACGATATCGCAGTTGGCCATCGCTTCCAAAACCACCTCTAGACCGTTTGTTCTCTACAATGGTTTTCGGGCTCAAAGATGGTTATGGGGCTGTTCAACAGAAGGACCGCATATTTTGGTACGGATCTGTTAACACTGGTTGCCAGCCTGAAGAAGGAAGGCGGACTTCAACGATATGAAGGAACTTTAAGTCCAAGAGTTGAATCAATTAAATTGAACTGGATTGAAAGCCTCGAGATATCGCCGACGAATTGCCGAAAGCGAAAGAAAAAAATACCTGCAGAGTATCGCCAAATGATTGTGCGACGGCTAGTTTTCGTACCTAAGCCGGAGGACGAATATAAGCGGAGAATAGGACGCTCTTTCCTTGACGGCGCTCCTTCCAGAAGTATAGACTATTTCTGAAAGACCATCTTCAGCTCGAAGACCGTCAGGGCCCGAAAAAAAGGTCTAGAGGTGGTTTTCTATGGGGGAAACTGCTGGCTGCCAAAAAACCCTAATACCTGTGACCGTCTCCTAAATCCCGCAAAGCGCGCTACGGCGCTTAATGGAATATGATCCGAACACCCTTTGTGCCCAGCTTTGGCATAGGTACTATCAAATCGTGAGCTGGCATGACGTCCGATTCATCTGTCTCGTACATGTCGAAATCGGCACCTCCGGGACGGAAGAGGGCGGAGATGATGAGATTGAGTTCACAATACGCAAGACTATTCAAGTTGGCAAGTCAGAGACATTTTCCCCTCTAATCAACCCGGTTGACAAGCAGGTCAAGGCTAGTGGACAGGCTTACTTCATTCCCAAACAATACCGTGACCCCCTTGAAAAAGGAATAAAGTTGAGCTTCATCTCTGGAGTAACGTTCTCCAGCCATCGCTCGGGTATGAATTCTAATGGTCGCGGGAAAATGCGAGGATCGCGATGCTGGAAGTATGCGGACATGCCGACTGGGACGCCGGCTGGGATCACCCACTGCTTGAACTGGAGAGGCTGTTTTGGAGAAACACGCGGACGGCGGTGCATGGTGCCGTAGCTGAGGCTATTACACAATGTCAGTCAGCTTGTTTTAATGATGGCTCGGCCACGAGGGATATGAGAAAGAATACCGAAGGCACTCCTTAATCAACGCCTGCATATATGCTAGCTGCTCAAGTTGGGCCCAAGTCGGTTTCTTCTGCGGGTAGCCCTTCATGACACCCTTCAGTTCTTCTGCTAGACGCTTCCTGATAGCAGGATTTGCCATTATGTAATAGCAAATGAAGCCTAACGTCCCAGCTGTGGTGATGGTACCAGAACCGATCAGGACCTGGGCTTCCCTTGACAGGCGCTCGTCTGTGAGCTCAGATGGCGGAAGGTCACTGTTGACAAGATGCCGGAAAAGGGTGAGGCGCGCACCCGTCGTTGACGTATCTTTGGATCCTAGGGCAGCCTTTTCACGCTTGGCCACCCTGATATGGCCTTCGCACATCTAAATAAATTTCAGCAAGGTAATGAAGGTAGAAATAATAGGATTCAGGGTTTATTAATACCAGCTTGAACTTGTTGAAGGTCTGGCTCCTGGGATCCAGCCACATAAGAATGCGCTCAGGAATAAGACGGATCAAACTATTCTGATTAACGAATGAACTCTTTGAGTGCGGAGGTTACTTACTGGATTAGCCAAGGCAGACCCATGAACAGTGGCAATGATACGATACCATTGTGGTAAAGTTCAAACCACCCCGGAGCGAACTCCGGATCGTCCACGAAATTGGGCGGGTCATCAATACAAAGCCTGCTGATTACATCGCCAGAGAAGGCAGTGAAGGCATGATCCAGCCTCACTACTTTCCCGGTTCCCTTAAAGCTTTCGAACCGTCCTACAATTAGCTTTTCGCAGAGCTCTGCCACCATGGGTTCTAGCCTTGTCACGCCATTTTTAGAAAAATAAGGGTCGAGTGGCTTTCTCCTCTTGCGGTGGAGCTCATGTCGTGTAGTCGCAAGATGAGATCCCTCGAAGTCGACAACACCCTTTGTGAAACCCTCATATCTGTCTGTTGGGCGGACGGAGCCCGCGACGTAGAGTTCATCGTAGTATTCAGAGTCGCGAATGGAAAGCTCGTACGGATTAATCCTTACAATCGGTCCTACATAGTTTGAAAATATGAGCTTTATTCCTTTGCAACATGCGCAGTGATTCTTGTGCAGTGGAAATTTTGACAATCAGGAAAGCTATAGTACATACCATACTTGTCGTGCATCTTCTCAATCTCAAACAAGTATTTCCCTTTGTAGACAACATCGTAGTACAACTCGTACAAAGTTGTTATTGCGGCAAGCTTGGGACCTGGAAATCTTGCTATAGGAGAGAAGAAGAGGCGATGAATGACTAGGCTGGAAACATAGAACGCGCTTATGCCAAGAACGGCGACGGCAGCACGTAAACCGGCATCTTTGGGCAAGTAGGCCTCCATTTGAGATAGAGCCTCCATTTGAGATAGACCGATGGGAGCCTGGGAGGAAAGAAGCCGAGAGACCTTGTATCAAGGGGGAGCTCAGGATTAAACGAGGCCTGATGGATAAGTGGGATAACGACGCACAAGTGAGCTGCGGCGACAGACAAGAGAACAGTCTTTAGTTTACATTTATAAGGGCTTGAACCTGCGTCGCGCTATCTTACCGATATACGCTTCTTTCGGGACTTGCTCTTGCGCGTCCTAATGACGACCCCAGTGGTTTACTGAAGCTGACATGGATCGGTAAATCGCCCACTACGGCCATTCCCCATTAGGTACCTAGGTACCTAGGTAGTTACTGTAGGTCTCCCCATCCTTCAGTACAACTAGCCACATGCCAGGGAAAAGCTGAGTCTTACCAAGCCCCCCCTTTTGAGCGGCGGAAATTCGCCTGTTCCATCGTCGCCTCCCGCTGTCCTCGGTCGGGTCTTGCCGTTTAGGCAGCTTACCAGAAGAAAAAATATCCCTGTTCGAATATATATTACTACGGCAGGTGGCTCTATCCTTACCGCCCAGCAACGTAGTAAAAACGAAATTGACCATTTAAGAGAAGCGGATCGCTCCTAGAAGCGTCTATCGAACCGCCTTCGAACCACGCTGTTCAAATGCTAGCACTGTTAACACTAAGATATCCCGCATGTTGAAAACAATTTCTCAAATCGGAAAAGAAGTTTGGAGTGGTATCATCTTCATCATTGTTATCCATCTTCTTCTGCTGAGCCTGTACGCGTTCGTGTATTACAACTTATCTCATTTCTCTGCGACCTCAAAGCCTCAGTACCCCTCTATCAAAGCAACCATTTTTGGTGTCTGCTTATAAAATGGACTACAAGTATTCGCACATCATCGACTCTTCTAAGTACGACACGCAAGGTCTTTGCAATGGAATCGATCTCAGGAGGCACGTGGCTGGCGATCTTGAAGAAATCGGTGCATTCAGGGTTCAGGAAGATTGGCGCCGCTTGGTTGGGCCCTTAGAGAAGCCTTTTAGGGGCGGCTTGGGTCCAGACATTAGTTTCATTACTTGCGCGGTGCCCGAGTGTCTCCCGGATAGACTGGAGATCACCAGTTATGGGCTTGAATTTGGTTTCATTCATGACGGTATGTGCTAATTGTCCGTAGGTCTGTGGGATATCCTGAATGAGGCTAATTCATTGCAGACATCATCGATAAAAATATCGACGACGCATCTTTGGACGAGATGGAGCAAGCCTTGGAACAGGGCGGTCAGACTGGCAAGATCGATGAGAAAGGCGCCTCTGGAAAGCGTAAAATTGCTGCTCAGATTCTCCGCGAGATGATGGCAATTGACCATGAGAGAGCAATGGTTGTCGCCAAGAGCTGGGCCGCCGGCGTCCAACATTCGAGTAGACGGCAGGATGACACAGACTTTAAGACTCTTGAGGAGTACATCCCGTACAGGGCCCTTGACGTGGGATACATGTAAGTCTCCTGCACCTACCAATCCTAGATCAAGCCTATCTAACTGGGACTAATTTTATCCTGCTATCGAGGCTCTGGCACGGCCTTGTCACGTTTGGCTGCGCTATTACCATCCCTGAGGAAGAGGCCGATCAAGTTAGGGAGCTTCTCGCGCCTGCTTTGATCACTGCCTCTCTCACCAACGATCTATTCTCCTTCGAGAAGGAACGCGATGACGCCAACGTCCAAAACGCCGTCTTGGTTGTCATGAAGGAGCACGGCTGTAGCGAAGAGAAAGCCAGAGAGATTTGTAAGGAGCGCATCCGCATCGAAGTTGCCAAGTACGTCCGCGTGGTCAAGGACACCAGGACGCGGACGGACCTCTCTGATGACACAAAGAGATACATTGAGGTCATGCAGTACACCCTTTCAGGCAACGTTGCTTGGAGTACTCAGTGTCCGAGATACAATGCAGGGGCTAAGTGGAATGAGTTGCAGTTGCTGAGAGCTAAGTATGGCGTAGAGAGATACCCGGCAATGTGGCCACCGAAGGACGCAACTGACGGCCTTTCCGTTAAGACCGAACGCAAGGAGCCCCAAGTCAACGGTAATATTCAGGCGAACGGCCACAAGAGGAAGAGGAACGGCAGCAGTACGGGTGACGACATAAAAATGAATGGCACTAATGGTGTCAAGAAGTCGGCACATATCTCGCAACCGAGCAGGGATTCACTCGTTCTTGCGGATGTGGTGTCTTTGACCCTTGATTGGAATTTACCGGAGTTGAGCGATAACGTGAGTTGAACATCTTCCCTACGCTGCATACCCTCAAACGATAGACATATCCTTGGAGCTGTAACTTACAGTGATTATCAGGTTGTTCTCCAACCATATCGATACCTTACCTCCCTCCCTTCTAAGGGTTTCCGTGACCAGGCCATAGACTCCCTCAACACATGGCTCAAGGTGCCTCCGAAGTCGGCTAAGATGATTAAGAACGTTGTCAAGATGCTGCATAGTGCATCTCTCATGTTAGTCTTCTTCTGCTCATTCAGGCCAATTCCCTTGCTACCCTTCTTTCTCCCGCTCTTCCATCCTGCCGTGTCTCATTTAAACCGCCTAACGACGCCCAGGCTCGATGATCTTGAAGACGGCTCACCACTTCGTCGTGGCAAGCCCTCTACCCACAATATCTATGGCATCGCCCAGACAATCAACAGCGCGACGTACCAATATACCCAAGCGACAGGTATGGCTGCCGAGCTCAGCAACCCGTCATGCTTTCGTATCTTCATCGAAGAGATGCAACAGCTGTATGTGGGGCAGAGCTACGACCTCTACTGGACGCATAACGCACTATGCCCGTCCATATCAGAGTATCTGAAAATGGTTGATAAGAAGACGGGTGGCTTGTTTCGCATGCTGACACGGTTGATGGTCGCCGAAAGTCCGGTCAGCGAGAAGGTGTCGGACGACGATCTGAACCTGTTGAGTTGCCTCATTGGGCGCTTCTTCCAGATCCGCGACGACTACCAGAACCTCGCTTCGGCTGACTACGCTAAGCAGAAGGGCTTTGCCGAAGATCTCGACGAAGGAAAGTACTCCTTCACACTTATTCACTGCATCCAGACTCTGGAGTCAGAGCCCAAATTCGCGGGTGACGCGATGCAGTTGCGGGCATTCCTCATGAAGAGGACGCTTGAAGGAAAGCTCAGCAATGAGGCCAAGCGAGAGGTGTTGACAACTATGAAAGAGACAAAAAGTTTGGGTTACACGCTCGGTGTTCTGAGGGAACTGCATGGCGAGTTGGAAAAGGAAGTCGGAAGCTTAGAAGCGAAGTTTGGTGAAGAGAATTTTTCGTTGAGGTTGTTGATAGAGATGCTGAAGGTGTAGGATAGCTGCTGGACGAACTATGGGTAGAAAGATGGCCGTGGATGATTGATATCTCTCAAGGGGTGGAACGTCAAGCTATCCTTTTGTTTCTCAGGAAGTGGTCAGTTGCTGGCAGGGGGTATAATTAGCAACGCAGTTGCTTCTACTGACTGATTTTGACCCCTTTTGCGAAAACCTTAATTCGATTCTTTGTAAAACGGTTGGCTCTTTTTCCAAGGTCACGGAAGCTACCGTGAAGCTAAACCTGT
>JAABUS010003783.1_pt1 | contig 23515 bp, 4 predicted proteins | sample 5560161 | NCBI WGS metagenome assembly JAABUS01 (sample SAMN10711885, study PRJNA513376) | rock metagenome | isolation source: Antarctica rocks | place: Antarctica: Victoria Land, Trio Nunatak nord | collected 2016-01-04
ATATAATATATATCAATATATATACTATCGATACCTAAGATTATACCGTCTCATTATTACGCTGCGGAACAGGGCAGGGAAGGGATAGGCCCGGGGCAATTCCCTTCCCTGGTCCAGGGAAGGGAAGGGATTCCCTGCTGTTCCAGGGAAGGGAAGGGATTCCCTGCTGTTCCATTCCTCCCTGCTCTCCCTATAGGGCTGCCCCAGAAAAGGCCATATATGCGCGCATGCATGCCCCATTGCTGCTCCCATGTGGCCCATATATGCGCCCATGTGGCCCATATATGCGCCCATGTATGCCCCATTGCTGCTCCCATGTGGCCCATGTATGCCCCCATGTATGCCCCATTGCTGCTCCCATGTGGCCCATGTATGCCCCCATATATGGGCCATGTATGCGCGCATGCATGCCCCTTTGCTGCTCCCATGTGGCCCATATATGCGCCCATGTATGCCCCATTGCTGCTCCCATGTGGCCCATATATGCCCCAATATATGGCCATGTATGCGCGTATGTATCCTCCATTAAGTGGTACAAAGATTAGGATAAATAGGAAAGCGATCAAGAAACGCCAAGCCTTATACCTAATTTGGATTAGCCTCTTGGCATTAGCTATATATAGTATATAGGGGTAAGAATGGGCCATATTTTGAAGCAGTAATGGGCTCATATATGGGCCATATATGAGAGCATCAATGGGGCATGCATGCGCCCATACACGGGCCATATATGGGAGCAGCAATGGGGCATGCATGCGCGCATACATGGCCCATATATGGGGGCAGCAATGGGGCATGCATGCGCGCATACATGGGCCATATATCGGGGCAGCAATGGGGCAGTAATGGGCTCATACATGGGCGCATACACGGCTATATATGGGAGCAGTAATGGGGCATGCATGCGCGCATACATTGGCCACATGGGAGCAGCCCTATTAGGAAGGGAGGAAGGGAACAGTAGGTAATCCCTTCCCTTCCCTGGTAATCCCTGCCCCTTCCCTTCCCTGTTCCGCAGCGTAATCACTACTATAAATAAAGTTCGAGACGAATAAATTTACCCGTAATACTCTTTAGTCTCTACGTTATTAATAAGATATTAAAAGAACTTTATAATATAGAATTATCTAGGCGAATATATAAATTAATCCGATTTATATAGAATTAAAATAACTTTATTATAAATATAATAATACCGGTAGAGTTTTATTAAATCGCGATAAATAACAATTATATAAAATATAAATTTATTATCGTTTATAACGAGTTAAGTAATCGAAATTTATATAATAAATTACTCTCGAGCTCTTAAATAAGATTTAAAAGAATTTTGAAAATCGAAGAGATATCCGATAAAATTCCCTAGATAAACGATTTCTTCGATAATATAATTATAAACTTCGGTATATTTAATAAACCGGTCGATATAATCGCGCGTAATAAGAATTTCCTAGAGGTTTATCGCGAATAAAAATATAACGAGGATATAATAACTTCGGTAAAATTAATATTATCGAAGACTCGACTTTAATTCGTTAAATATTAATAATTTATAAATAAACGAGCCGGTGATTATTATAAACCCGATTAATTTAATTAATAAATGGATTTTTAATTAATATTCCCCGTTATTAAAAAGCGTTTTTAGAATCTCTTATTAATAATTTAAAATATAACCGATAATTTATAACGGTCGGCTTAAAATTTAATAGTAAAATTCGTATAAAAATTAGTTATTATTAGGCTATAATAAGGATTATAGAGATAAAGTATTCTTTTTTTATAGTTAATCGGGATCGGAGTTAAAGAAGGATCGATAAAAATATAAACCTCCTTTTAATATATATAAATATAAACTCCGTAAAGACGGTTAAAGATATAAAAGTCGATATATAAAAGATATTTAATACTTAATTATTCGTATTAAGTACTATATTAGTAGTATTTATAAAAATCTTAAAAATAGTTAAATTTAAAGTATCTACCCTAACTTCGTTATCTTTATAAGAAATATCGATAAATAAAGAGAATATATAAAAAGTATTTAATTAAAAATCCGTAATATTAAAAATTATAAAGATTTTACTAGTTATTTTAAAAACTAGAGAATCTAAAGTAATATCTTTAATAATAATATCTATTTTATAAATATATATAATTATTTCCGATATCTTTAATTATCGCTAGTTATAATAGGGTTAAAAAGATCTAGTTAAATATTCGGGCTCACGATATAAATATTATAAATAATATAATTTAATTCGATTTAGTTATAAATTATAAATATATTTACGAGTAAATAAAAATATATTTTATATAAATAAATATTCGAAATAAAGTAATAAAGTAATAAAATAACTACGAGCGGATTAAAAGAGTAGTTATATAACGTAGTTTTATATATAACTACGAGATAAGACTATATTATAGAGTTGTATTTATTAATTTATCTCGACTAAATACTACTTTTATATAATAAATAGGAAAAGACGCTAGTATAATTATCCCGAGCGGGTATATATACGCGGAGCGGGTATATATAAGGTAGTTATAATAAAGAAATAAATAGTCTTTAATAATTTAAATATAATCGCTCTCTAAATTAAAATCTTATTCTTTAATCCCCGATATATACCCGCTCCTTAGGCTTAACGATTTTATATACTTTTATTTCTATATATACCTACTTAATTTATTTATACTTTATAATACTCTAGTAATTTATATTATCTCTTATATTATTTATAAATTTAAATAAATAATTTATTAAATTTAATATCTCTCTTTTAAGAATATTCGTATAATTATCTAAAGTTCTTAAATTTTTTAAAGATTATCTTTTATGTCGATTCTCGTACCCGGTTTATTATAGAAATTACGCGAACGGTTTTAGAATATAATAACGGCGATTAATTAAATAAAAAGGATAAAATTACTATTTATTATATTAATTTCGTTTATAATAATACGAATAACTACCGGGGTAAATAATAAATTCCGGTCGAGTATCTTTAATAATAGAAATTATTAATATTATATATATTAAATAATTTTAATTTATCCGAAAATCGAAGTATTTCTTTTATAACCGTTATCGGGGTTAATAAAATAATCTTAAATTTAATAAATTACTAAAGATATAAATCTAGCCTAAGACTATTTATATTAATATATTATAAAGACTAAGACGAAGGTATTATAAAGATAAAAATAAACGAGAAATTTTTAGAAATACTAATTTATATAAAATAATAATTATACCTATGAACTAAGATAAATAAAATCGATATTAAGAAATAATATTATTTATTACTCTTTATATTATATATAGCCGGGCTATTTAATAATATCTATAATAAAAATTATTTAGAATTTATCTCTCCGGATTTAATATTAAAATTATAAATCGAAGATCCACGTCTAATCTCCTTGAAATATAATAAATTAATATATAGTATATTTTAATAAAATTCGGCTCCTCGATATTAATAACGTAATATTTAACTCTACTTTAAAATATAGAGATATATAAATATAAATATAAATATATATAACTAGATAATATTAAATACCTTTAATTAATTAAAGAAGAGTTATTTATAATCTAGTTAATATCGATTTTATAGGAACGTTAAATATCTATTTTATAAAATATTAATAAAGAAGACTTCGTGAATATAAAATAATCGAGTTAATTTACCGATACTCCTCTATCTTTATTTAATTTATTATCGTTTATTATATTCTTTTACTTTATTATTATTTTATCCTCCGTGATTTTTAAAGTATATTATAACGTTCTTTATAATAAGTCTTTAATTTATAATATAAAATACTTTTATTTTTTATAAAATTAGGCCGGTTTATTCCCGCTCGATTCTAGGTTATTTAATTAATTATTTGACCGTAGTATAACCTTAATTCTTATATATAAAAAACGAAGTTAAATACCTCGTGATACTTATTTATTTTATTTTTACCGCGCTATTAAACTTTAGTCGTCACTTTTAAATTATAAGAAAAGATTAATAAATATTTTATTACGAGCGAGAAATTATATTAAAGTTTAAAATATAAAGTTTATATTATTATAACCCTCCGATATCGAGCGATAAATATTATAACGATTAATATAACGCGTTAAAATTTAAAGGAATAAATTAATTATATAAAAATAGAGAAGTTTAAAAAAAAGTATTAAATAATTTTCTAAAACTCGATTAAATAGAGTAAATAAAAGTTATTTAAACGAAATTCGAAAAGACCCGTTAATTTAACCGGAGTTATATTTTATTAATTAATATATTATAAGAGTTAAATCGGAAATTTATCGAGTATTTTAAAATATAAAATAAAAAGATTAAAGTAGTATAAGTAAATTATTCGATATATTATAAAAATATTAATATATAACTTTATAACCGAGATATAATAAATATTAATTATATAATTAATATAATTACCCTCGGTAATTATAACGACCTACTAGTATTAAGTCCGGATTTTATTATATAGAAATTTTTAGAGAATAAATAAGTATTTTATTAAGATAAAAATACTAAAGTTAAATATAGTAATTCTAGTAAAAGTTTCGCCTTACCTTTATTTTTTAAAAAATAATATTCCGTAGTTTCTACCCTACGAACGAGAGTAATTTTCGAGATTATATTATAATATATATTTAGATATTTTTAGTAATTAAGATTACTAATAATATATGAAAGTAGGGAACTTTTAATATATTAAAAACTCGAAAGTATTAAAATAGAATAAATTACGAAAAAATATTATTTTATTTAATAGTATCTTTTCGTTATAATTCGTGAATATTTTCGTTATTAATAATAGTAATTAAATCCGCTCTACGGTGTAATTAAAAAATTATAATACTACTAAATCGTCTAAAAGCGCCGACTACTCGTTCGGAGGTATATTAAATTATAAATATTATTTATTCCTAAATATAGCTAATTATTATTAATCGGTTATTTAATTATAAGAAAGTAAATCTTAATTTAGATTTAAATTATATATCGGACTTAAACTTTTTATTTATTATTAATCGATTATTTTTTTATTAAAAAGTTTACTCTAGTCTAGGTTTAAATTTTATATAATACCGAAGGTTTTTAATTATTAAAAATCTATTATATAATTATTAACGGGTATATTTTAACCGGTACCTAAATAGTTTTTAATTAAATCTCGGAGGATATTAACCGTTATTATAAAACTTTAATATAATTCTTAAAGCGGAATATTAATATATCCGCCGATATATTATATTATTTTTATAAATGGGGAGGGACTTTAGTATAATATATTATCTAAATATTCTTCTATAAATATAAAATAAAGCGGTATAATAAAGCGGTATAATTTATATTTAAAAATAGGTTTTAAAAATTATTTATATTATTATTTATAAAGGGCCGAAAATATTCGATATCGAGTACTACCGCGTTATTTTATTAAAAGGTTAATAGGATTAATATAAATACTCTAATATTATTATTTACGGGTACTACTTTTAACTCCGAATAAATTAATAATATAATATTATTTCTAACGATTTCGGCGGGCCTTAATTATCGAGTATATTATATAATAATATCCGGGGTTAATACTAATAAATTTATATAAAGATATTACGAATTAATTCGCTTTATTTTATAAACTTCGTAAAAATAACTTTAACGGTCAAATTTATAATTATTTTCGGGATAATAATTTTTAATTTATTAAAAAAGATTTCGTCGATCCCGATTATATTTTATAACGCTCTTTATTAAAATACTCTAAAAAAGAGTATTTTATAATACTTTAAATAACGGGACTTTAAATAATAAACTTAATATTTAAAATATTAATAACTCGTAATCTCGATTTAAATAAATATTTACGAATATTTTTATAATACCCCTCTAACCTTAAATTCTTCTCGAAAGTTGAATAATAAATAAAATAAATATAAATAATAATTAATTCTTCTTTAGTAATTAAAGTACCTCGCGATATATATATCCTTATAATCTTTATTCTTTGAGTACTATAAATAGATATATAAATAATTCTTAACTCGTTCGGTCTTAAATTATTTTATATAATAAGAGACTAAGTAATATAAAGAGATTAAAGGGCTATTTATTATTTAAACTAGTATTACGATAAATAATAGAAATTAAATTAGAAATAAATATTTTTTAGTTATAGTACTTAACGCGCTCTACCTACCGTTAATATATTATTTTATATTTATAATTTTCTCCCGTATTCTTTCCTAGAAAAGTATTTTTAAGAGAATTTCTTTAAGAGTTAAAAGTCCTAAATTAATCTAGATTTAATTATTATTAAAAATATATAACTCCTAGGAGATTTCGGTTAAAATAAACTAAAATTAGAGGAATTTTATATTTAAAAATATTAAGTTTAAATAAGCCTAGGAGACTAAGTCTAAGAATAAATTCTTCGGATAAATAAGAAATATATTAATAATTAAATATATTAAAGATATTAAACTCTTCTATTATAATAAATTTATATAATTTAATAAATATATTAAAGTACTCCGATTTATAAATTTTTTATATCTAGTATCGAAATTTAAAATCGGGTTTGAGAAAATATTTAAAATACGAATAAAATAATTATAAACTCCTCGCTATTATATTATTTTAATATATATAATTATTATTCTTTAAAATAATCTTTATTATAGAATAAATTATTTACGAGAATTAACTTCGTTTTATATCTCTTTCCTTAATAATTTCTTTATTAGGTTTATTATTTATAATTATTCTTTAAAATACTAAGTAATAATCGGATTACTCTTTTTATTATTAGGTAATTTATTTTTACTTTACGGGATATTAAAAGTTTTATTATTTTTATATAACTCTTTATAATTATTATATTTAAAGGTATTAATTTATATCTTTCTTTAACCTCTATATTAACTCCTTTTATTAATAAGATCTTAGTTATTATAATATTACCCGTAAATATTATATAATAAATTAATAGTATCTAGTTTATTTATTATACTTCCGTTTATACCTTATTTAATATTATTAATATTATTAATATAATTGTTTAATATTATATATTAATAATTAATATTATAATTCGAATTTTATCTCTTTCTTTTAACGGAACTCTTTTAATAAAATTTCGAGATTTTAATTATCTCCTTTTTCTAGCCTAAATAAATATAATAATTTATTTTTTATTCGTATTTTCCGTTCTCCCCGGTTCGACTATATAATAGGACGGGGCCGGGGAAAGAAATCGACTAATTTTATTAACTCTAAAATATATAAAAGAGTAGCGAAGTTTTAATATTTTCTATATTATCTTTACGAGGATTATAATAACGAGAAAGTATAGTAGTTTAATTTTTATAAATAAAAAAAGTAAAGTAGTTAATAAAGAGGGAGTTTATAAATTAAAGGTAAATTTAAACCCCTTATTCATTTTAATTAACGTAAGGAATAATTTATTATATTAAATATACTTAAATAAAGAGTCTACGACTCGTTAATAAATACTAACGAAAATAATATATAAATATATTATATAGGAAGATATTTACTCTATTAATATTTTAAATAAAAAACTTTACTCGTTATAAAAGTAAGAGTTAAGTTTATTCGATATATTAATATATATAAATAATATTAATATCTTTATAATATCCCTTCTCTTATTCGTAATAATAATATTAAATAAATATCGCGAGTTAACTATAAGAGGTATTAATAGTCTAATATTATATTTATAATATAGTTTCTCCGTCTCGTCCACGAAATCGTATATTAATTAAAGTTATATATCGAGTTTTATATTTAAATTATAATCTTTAATCCGTCGAGCTCTTTTTTTATATTAAGGTTAAAGTTTTAATTTATTATTTAATTAATATCTTTTAACTTTTTTAATTAATTTAATATAATAAATATTTTAAAGATAAAACTTTATCTCTAGGATAAATTAGAAAGTCTTAATATATTTTATTTTTAAATAAGAGTATTTAAGCGCTTTAAAGCCGTTTAATTACTCGATATCGATATATATTCTTTATTATTCGCGGTTAAGGAATTAATATATCCGTATATAAATAGGAAGCGCCTAATTATTTATATAAAAAAAGTAATATCTAGAGTAAATAAAAGTTCCGCTATAAATAAAAGAATTATATTAAATTAAAAGTATTTTCGGCCTCTAAAAATAGTTTTAATAATAATAATTTTTTCTAGTACTCGAGGTTAAATTAGTAATCGCGCTAATCGACCTCTAGTTGGACCGCCTAATAATACGATATTAAATAAGTCGAGGGACCTACGTGGTCACGATTATAGAAAATACGCGGATCTAGAATAAACTCTAGCGTAAGGGAGGTAAATAACGGTAAATACCTCTAATATCGATAATGAAAAAAGAAGCCTAGGCGCTTCGCGCCCTAAGATTTAAAGAATAATATAAAGTAATTATAATTATAAAGAGGAGAAAAGACTAAATAAACTTAATCGAAGATATCGAGGAATATTAAGATATTAAAATTATTAATTAAAAAGTGAAAAACTAGGCCCGCTAGCGATAACTAGATAAATAAAAGAGTTATAAAATAACGATTTTTATATAAACTATTAACCTAGCTTAAAAGAGAGATTTATTTAAAAACTAGTTCGATTATTATAACTAGTTAAAGAAGGTTAAAAACTTTATAATAATATAATTAAAATATAATAAAATCGGATTAAATAAGTTTTTATACTAAATAAAAGTATTTATAATCCGTAGTATTAATTACCTATATAAATAAAGGAAATAAAGTATAAAGTATATATTATTATTTTATTTAGAACTAGTAACTAGGGATAAAACGGAGTTAATAAAATAAATAAATATATATAACTTTAGGAAGATATTATCGTAGGTCTAAAATATACGTATAACCGCGCGGTAGATAATAAAAACGAGATAACTCGGCTAATTCTCTTTTATTAAAGAATAGTTAATATAATCTAAATTATTACTAGGACTTAACGATATACCTAGACTTATAAAGAAGAGAAAGAAAAGAAAGAAGCCGCCGGCCGAATAACTATAAATATCGACTATTTGATAAATTTATAATAAAGCGGCCTATAGGCCTACGAGATAAATAAATAAAATTAGAGAAATTAAAGTAAAAGAGGAAAACGGAGGGAAGGATAAATAGTATTTTAGAATAATTATAACTATCGGCTATTGACTAGTAAAAAGAGGAAAAAGTTATCGATAAATTAGAGTTTTTAACCGACGAGGTTTCTTTAATAGTTAGTAGGCGCCGCTAGTAACCCTATTAGGAAAATATTCGCGGAACTCCCTTATTAATAAAGTAGTTTTACTAGAGTAAATATATAAATTAATTAAATTAATTAAATCAATAATAATTTTATTTATTTTTACCGATAATTTATTTATTATAATCGAAGTATAACTCGGCGAAGTTATAAATAATTACGAGTTTCTTTTTATAATAATTATAAATATATTTTTATTTCTCGGCCACTAGTTTAATATAATAATAAATAACCAGTTAATTATTTATTTTATATAAAGAGGAGAGAGGATATAATTAAATTAATTAGGCTTTAATTTATAATTTATTATTAAATAATTATATTTTTCCAGCTTTAAGCCTAGGCGGAAAGAAACTTCGATATTTTATTAATAAAGAGTAATTATATCTCGGAGGATAACTCGACTTTTATTACTTCGGATCGGAGCGACGAGGAAAAGATTTAATATTAATTAATAACGTTCGGGTATAAAACGGCGAACGTGATAAAATTAAATATAAAAATACTTTATTAACTCCGTATCGTTAGAGTAAATTAAAAGTTTATTTAATTGAAATTTTTAATATTTATAAAACTCTTTAAAAACTAGTTTTCGTTTTTATATTATTAATATATTCCGATAATTCTTTATAATAGAGTTAGTTTTAGCCTTCGTAATTAAAGTTTTAATTTTCTCTTTAATATTAATAAACCCTAAAGTCTTTTTTAATTTATATTATTTTCTAGCCGGTAGTATTTATGATAATTCTAAATTATAATAAAGAGTTAATTTATAAAAACGATTATTTATAATATTATAAAACTTTCTATCGAAATAACTCTTTTAGAAGTTAGTTCCGGTATTATTAAATATATAAAAATTATTAAAGATTTATTTATCTTTATATTTATTATATTTTATTTTTTAAATTATCGAATAAAATTTATTTATAACCTAGATTAATTTAAGAGATTAATTAAATCGAGGAAATAATAAAAATATATTAATAAAATATAAGCCTTTAGCCTTAAAATTATAAATAATTCAAAAATAAAAATATTTAATACGGACTCCTAACTCCTTAAAATACTAGTTAAATATATTAATTTTCTTTATCTCTTTATTAGAGATTACCTAGAAAAAGAGTTTATTGAATATATTTTTATTTTATTAAAGATAATATATTTTATCTTCTAAAGACTCGTTTTTTAAAAGTTTTTTTATAATATTATAATCCTAAAATATATAATCCGCGATAATTTTAATAAATATCGTAAATACTAGATTATAAAAAAGTAGTCGAGGTTTTAATTTTTTATAAATTAAATATTCTAGTTTATTTATTAAATTAATTATTAATAAAGTTATAACGATTTAAATATTTTAAATAAATAGACGTAAATCGTCTCTCTAATATTAATATTATATTTTTAATATCTCGTATAATTTAAATAACGAACTCGGTTTTCTTATATTTATTACGAAAGACTCTAAAGATTATATTTTATACGAGATAATCTTAATTAATAAGATCCTTAGTTTATTTTATAAATTATATTTATATAATAATAAAGGCCGCGGCCGGAGCCGGTATAATAAATAAATTCGATATATTTATTTATTTTTATTAAAGTAAATACGTAGAGCTAGATCTTTATTTATATATTTACTCGGATTTATAATTTATTATATATTTATTAATTCTTCTCTTAAAATTATATTCCTAAATATATAAAATAAATAGTAGTATCGTAATACCTAAATCGTTTTTTATAAATAAAATTAAACTCCTCTCGTAGAAAAATCTTAATAAATTATATAATTATTAACCTCGATATTAAGAGTATAAAAATTACGAGGTATTAATATTTATAACGGATTATATTATTTCGGGAGGTATAAAAGATATATACTTTTATTAATCGATTATAAAGTTTTTCTAATATTATAAAATAATCTTTTTATTAATTCTAGAATTATTATAAATATTATTAATCCCGTATATAATTTTTTTTATAAAGTTCATTAAAGTTTATAAATTATACGGGTTAATATTAAAGTAACTTTATATATATTTATTTAAAATAGGATAATATTAAGTAGATAAATTTCTAAAGAAAAAAGTAAAGAGTTAAAATAATAAACCTATTTATTCTATAAATTTAATAATTATATATAATTTTTCTTAATCTTAGGTTAAAGGGATCTTTTAATTATAATATTATTATTAATTATTTTATTAATATTAGAACTCTTTTTACGAGTTTATTAAAAGAAATTCTTTAGGGACTTTTTCTTCGGTATTATTAATAATAAATAAATTAAATTAAACGAAGAGAAGAGTTTATATATAAAAAAAAGATAAAGAAAAGAAGAGATAAATAAAAAGAGAATAACTAGATATTATAAAGGTATATTTTATATAAAATTAAAGAAAATATATTAAAGGCGTACTACGAGATAAATAATAAAATAAAATAAATAAAATAAAATAAATATATAAATAAGAAGAAAAAAAAGAACGAGGGTAGTAAATAATATTTTATATAAAACCGTCGGGGGGAAAGTAAAGCGTAGTCTTTATATCTAATTTTTTAATCTAGGAAACTAGTTCTTATTTTATTTTATTAAAGTTCGTTATTTAAAGTTAACGAGCTCGAGTTAATAGGATATATTAAAAGTCTTTAGAATAAAATATTAAAAGAGTAGGAGAGAGTAATATTTAAATTATAAATATATAAAAATAAATAGAGGTAAATAACGAGTAAAGCGAAGATATATAATAGGTAAATAGAGCGGCGGGAGTTAATTAACCCGAATAAACGGATTAATATATTTTAATAAACTACTATTAAGGCTCTCCGTTTAATATTTTAATATAACGTCGATAGAACCTAGGTTAGTTCTCTTAGAGAGGAGTATTAAGAATTAAAGAATAATAGGCTTCGTATTAATATAAAATAAAACTAGATTAATTTAATAAATTTAATTAATAATTTAATAAACGTTTATATTTATAATTTATAATTAAAAGTTTTAAGGGAAGTTAAATACGAAGTTTCTATTTATTTAAAAATATATTATTTATATAATAAAAGGAAATTATATTAAGACCTTTATAATTTTTTATAATAATATAACTATTAAAAGTTACTATAAATAATCGCTCGGCTAGTATTATAATTATAACTATAGTTATCTTTATTATAAATTTAGTTAATTTTATATTAAAATCGTAATACTAGCTCCCCTCTCTCGATTTTCGTTTTTAGAAATTAAATTATTCTTTTTAATATCTCCCCGTCGAGTCGAGAAATTTAAATTCTATATTATCCGTTATAAAGAGTTTATCTTAACTCTTCTCGTTATAATTATATATTCGTATAGGAACTATATATTGAATTTTAAAGAATATAAAATTAGTCCTAAATTAAACCGGTATACTCGGTATATATATAATAATAGAAAATACGACCTTATAATATCGCTAGAGGAGATACGTTATATAGAAAAAACTAGGAAGGATTTATAATTTAAAATAAAAGTTACGTAAACGAAACTTATTCGTTTATAGTCTTAATATAATAAAGTAAAAGCGGAGAAGAAAAAATTAATAGAATAGGAGTTTTAAAATATCGAGGAGTTAGAATTAAATAAACGGGTAGTTAATATTATTAATACTATTAATTTTAATAATATTTTATTTAATATCTCGTCCGAGCTCTTCGAATTATCCTTTAACTTCGATTAATTGAATATTATTTATTCTCTTTCTAGCGTTAACGGAACTTTATAAAGAGTTATTAATAATTCGTAAAGTTAATACTAAATTCCTATATATTTTCTACCTCGTTATACCCTTTTTATTTAATAAGGTATTTTCAACTCGTATAGTCGAATTCTAAAATTCTTATTTTATTTCTTCTTTTATATAAAAATAAAAGATTTTTTATAAAGATATTATAGGGTTTACTAACTCTAATAAAGAGACATAAGATATTAAATATACTTTAGCGTCGACTAGAAGATTTAATTTATAATTAATTAATCCTTTACTCTTCTTAATCGAAAATAGTCTAATTTTAATATAGTCTAGTTTCTTATCTAATCTTCTACTCTTTATATTTTTTATTAAAAAATATACTTTATCCCTATTTTTTAATTAAGGATACTTTTTTTAATATTTATTTATTATCTTCTTAGTCCGAGTATTTATTTAATTAATCTAGGTTTATATATTTATATATAAAGCCTTTATATTAATTATATAAACTAAGGCCTTATATACGTTTAGTATTTATTTAAATTCGAGGAATATATTAATATATTTATTATAATTCGCGAAGAATAATATAAACTTTATTATATTAAACTAGTTATTATTATACAGTAGTTAAGTTATAAATAAAAGTCTTATTTAATTATTCTATTTTTTATTAACGTAATATCGTAAATATATTTTTATTATTTAGTTCGTCCGTTTTATTTATTTATCTATTTATAAATAATATACGGTCGATATTCTTAATCTAGTTCCAATAGTATTAACTAGTATTTTTTAGTAATTAGAAATAAATTATTTATCTCGGTTAGAGGTAATTAATTTAGGTATTCTATAATTCTTAATTAATCGATTTAGTAGTATAAAGACGATTTATTCTACTTTATAAATCTCTTTAATTAGTATTATTATAGCGTATTTATTAAATTTATTATAAATTATTATAATAAATTTAAAGGCCTTTATTATAATAAAATCTTTCGATTTTAATAATTTAATAACGAAGTTTATTATAATATTATTTTATAATATCTTTAGTACTTAGGTGAATTAACTTTAACTATATTTAATATACCTCGTAGACTTATTTTATTAATATTCGATATATTTCTTAATATATTTTTCGATATATAACTTTAGTCCTAGCGCGTCGTATTCTTTATAAATAAATTTTATAATTTTAATAACTCTAGGGTATCTTTAAATTAAATTATTATAATAATTATTAATAATTTCTTTAAGATATTCTTTAAGAAGATAAGTTTTCTTATTATATTTTAATAGTTTAATTTATAGTTATTAACTTTTTAATATTTTAATTAAAGTATCGTTTTTATATTTCTTCTAGATATTATTAATAATTCCGGGAATAAAGATATATAATATCGTTACTAGTTATTATACTAGGACTAGCGATCCGTCCTATTATTAAATAAGGACTAGTTATATAATTACGTTCTTTTCCTTTATATAGTCTTCTCGTTTATTAAATATATCGGCGCGACCGTTATTCTTTCCTAGGGTATAAAGGATCTTAAATTTATATTATTTTAATAATTTTAATTATTTAATCTATCTTCGATTTAACTTTTTTATTATCGTAAAGTTAAGAAAATTCTTATAATTTATAAAAATAATAAGATCCGAGTAGCTTTTTATATATACCCTTTATTATTCTAATAAGAATACTACTACTAGTAATTCCTTATCGTAGATATTATAATTCTATTCTATTAATGATATTTTCTTGGAATAATATATAATAGGGTATTATTTATCGTTTCTCTATTAAAGTATATAAGCGCCTATTATTAAATCTAAAGCGTCGGTTTCGATTCGAGCTAGTTTATTACTTCGAAAGAAATATAATACTAGCGATTTCTCGTAAACCTCTTTAAGTATCTTAAAAGATTATTATTATTCTTTTCCTTATTAGAAAGTAATATCTTTTTTTATAATATCCGTTAATAGTAAGGTCTTTTTAAAGTAATTTTTAATAAATCTTCTATTAAAGTTCGTAAATTCTAAGAAGCTCTATACTGTCTTAATAGTATATAATATAAATTATTCCTTAATACTTTTAATCTTTTTAGGGTTTATATAAATATCTTTAATATTTATTATAAATTTAAGGAATTCGATTAATTCTTTATAAAACTCGTATTTCTTTAATTTAAAGAGAAGTCTAGTTAGTAATAAATAAATTAAGATATCCTATATATATTAAATATATTCTTCCTTATTAATAAAGTAGATTAAAATATTATCGAGATATATTATTATCGTTATATCTAGGTATATTTATATAATATTATTATTTATTATTTAATAGATTACTAGTATATTAGTAAATCCGAAGAATATTATTAAATATTCTTAATAATTATATCTAGTTCTAAAAGTAATCTTCTACTCCTCGCCTTTTTTTATTCGAATTAAATTATATACGCCTCGAAGATTTAATTATATAAAGATTTTTATTATTATAAACCGATTTTATAACTCGCTAATATTTAATAGAGAGTACCGATTCTTTACTATAATATCGTTTAATTTTCGATAGTTTATATATAGTTATAGACTTTTATTCTTTTTTACTATAAAGAGGATTAGATAATTTACTAGTAATTTAAATTCTTGGGGTAGACCGACGGTTTAAATATAAATAAATACTAACGTAAACGTAATCCTCGTAAATATCGAAGATATAAAGAAGAAAATTTCTTAAAGATAAAAACCGTCGGTTTATTATTTAAGACCGTCGGTTTATATCTAAGAAATTAACTTCTTACCTAAATATTAATAATTTTAGTAGGACGAGAAGGTAGTTTCTTCTATATAAACTAACAATTTAAACGAGGATAAATATACGATTTTTTTAAACGGAGGTTCTTCGAAAAAACCGACGATTTATTTAAAATTCGTAGTATTTACGTAGATTTTTTAGATACGAAGATTTAGTTTAGAATCTACGATAATTAAAAAAATCTTTATATCTACCTAATAAGTAGAGATATTAAAAAAGTTTCTATATATAAAAGATATTCTGAGTTTATTAGAGTATATTATATATATAAACTTAAGCCTATAGTATCGGTAAAGCGGGAGACCGCACGAGAAGAGTCGAGGTATTAAATACGTATTTTACTAGCTTTAGGCGGAAAAATAACGAAAAGATAATATTTAAAAAAAAAAAAAAAAAAAAAAAATTTAATAAAAAACCTAAAAATAGTAACTTCGGATTTAAGATTTTAAATCCGTGGTTTTCTACTAGCGCCGGGTAGCTCGCTAAGGTTATATAGAGCGCTATAAACACGTTAATTTAATTTCGATTTTAAATTACGTCGATTTATATAAATTATATACGCGCGTTATACCCTTTAAGCTAGCGCGGTATTATAGACTATATAATTCACTTATAATTATATATATCTAATTATCTACCGGTATTATTTAGACTAGTTTATTTTTATTTATTTAAAATTATTCAAAATAAATCGAAGTATTAAATACGTATTTAGATACTTTAGACGAAAGTAGGTATTAAATCGATCTCTAGGGCTAGTATATGAGCTAAATAGATCTAAGCGCCTTTTCCGTCTTTTTCGGTAGAATACGGGCTCACCGCTTTATTAATAAAAGTAACTATTTCTTCGTAAAATAATAAATTATAGAGAGAAGTTCTAATATTCGGATTTATAGCGCCAAGTCGTACTAAGCCTAATATATTAATTTTAATCGTAGACCGTCGGTTTGCCCGTATAAAGGTTAAATTCTCGAATAATTTTTTTTTTAAAATTCTCGTTAATATACCCGCGAAGTACTTTAAGTTTTTTTTAATAAAGTATAAATAGGTTTAAATATCGATTATTTACTAAATTCGAGTTCGATTTTATAATTTTATAATTAATATTTAGATAATATTTTTATAATTATACTTTTTTAAAAAAAGTACTTCTATTATTAATACTTTTTAAAGATATTAAGAGATTCGTTTTTATTTTTGAAAATTCTAATTTATTCGTCTTATTTACCTCTTTAGTTAATATATATCGAGTCGGATCCTTATACGAGGTTATTTTCATTCGAAGATAAAATATTATAAATTTCGACCGGGTTATAATTCGACTTTTTATTTATAATTATTCTTTATAAATATATAAATATTATATTAATAATATCTTTAATACGCGGAAATATAAATACTCCTTTCTTTTAATTAATTATTAAATTATATTTCTTTAATTAAGGTATCCTTAAAATAATATAATAAATAATTATTATTATTATATCGAAGGTAATTTCCTTATAGTAGTATTAAATAATAATTAATAGTAGGAATATTTCTTTATTTATTTTTCCTATTAATAGTTTCGACCCGTCGGTTAATTAAAGTTTATATTATCTCTTTTTTTCTCGAGTTAATAAGTTTATTATTTAAATTATTATTTAAAATATAAAATTACTAGTTACTTTTAAATTTATTATTATAACGACTTTATATCCGTTAACTTTTACTAGTATTCGTATATATATATTATATTAAATTAAATATAAATATTATTTTAAGGTTAATATATTAATCTCTTTATATTTTTCTTTAATATAAGGGACTAGTCTTTTCCCGACGAAGATAAAAATCTATAATACTCTTTGGATTTAAAGTATCTCTTATATTCTTCGATTAAATAATAGTATTTTTTATTTTAGTTATAATATATTCGTTCCTTATTATATCCTACCTAGTTTCGTAATTATAATTATTATTCTTTATCGTGGCCTAGGAAGATCTAGCTTTCCTTTTTCTTAATTAAATACTACGGATAATTATTTTTTACGTAATTATTCTATTAATTATAATTATATCCTAATTTCGCGATATACTTTCGCTCTCTTGAGTTATTATAATAATATTTATAATATTCGTTTATATATATTAATTAATATATCTTATTATATTTTAAATAATACTCGTCGTAGGTATAATTAGTTTTAAAAAGTTATTTTTTTTTTCTTTTTTTTTCGGGTTCTTCTTTTAATATAATAAATTAAGTTTTAAAATTATAGAGTTAATTTATTAACTAAAGTTATTCTTTAGAATTTAATATATTTTATTTTTATTTTTATCCTTCCTTTAAATTCTTCTTTAGAGTTTTATTATTATTATTATTTAATTCTTCGAGTTCTCGAATTCTTTAAGTAATTTCTTTTTTAATATTCCTCTACTTCTTTAATAAGTCGTTAAATATAATATCGTTTTATATTAAATCTTTAGGGGGCTCGGTTACGCTATTTAATATCTCTTTCTTAAATATATTTAATTATTATCGATTTATTATATTTTTTAAACGATAGTTCCTAGCGATATAATTTAATTTATTATAATTATAATAATTCATTATTTTCTTACCCCTTTGTTATTTTTTTATTTTTTTCTAGAATTCTTTTATAGATCTCTTTTTAGTGAAATCGTATTTTATTAATATATAATTACACGGGTTAAGTTTCTTAAAGCGGTAATAACTAACCGAATTATATTTATTACTATAAACTTTTAAATATCTTTATCCGTTAATTCCTCCGTTATAATATTTCTTTATTATATATTCGTATAATTTATCGTCGATCTTAATTATTTATTTTATAAATATATCGAGGTTTTAGATATCGGCTCCTATTTATATAAACTCGTTTTTAATATTATTTTTTAATTTTTATCGATATATTATTATAAGAGCGGTATTATTTTAATCCGTAAATATTATATAATATTAAAATTATACCGAGTAATCGGACGTAGATCTCCGCTATATTAAATATTAAATAATACGGACTACTATATTACTCTCGTTAAAAAGTCTAAATATATAATGAATTTTAATTTTAAACCGAGAGAAGTTCTCTATCCAAAGTTTTATTAATAAGTTATTAATATCGTTTACTACTTTTATATAATACTTTAAGAATAATTTAACTTATTTCTATATATTACCTCTTATATAAATTATTATAAAAATTATTTATTTAATAATTAATATAGTATTTTTATTAAATATAAAGAATAATTAAATTATAATAATTAATTATTAAGTTTCTCGTACTCTTTATAATAATAATCTAGGCGGGAGACTTTAATATAGTCCCTCTTTTCTATAATATTACGTCTTTTAATATTATTTTAAATATTTAGAGTTAAGATCTTTATTAATCTTAAAATATTTATTTTAAAAGTATTTAAAATATTAAAACTCTCCGTTTAATATTTTAATATAATATCGATAAAATCTAAATTAATTCTTTTAGAGAAGAGTATTAAAAATTAAAAAATAATAAACTTCGTATTAATATAAAATAAAATTAAATAAATTTAATAAACTTTATTAATAATTTAATAAATATTTATATTTAGAATTTATAATTAAAAGTTTTAAAGGAAGTTAAATACGAAGTTTTTATTTATTTAAAAATATATTATTTATATAATAGAAGGAAACCGTACTAAGACCTCTATGATTTTTTATAATAGTATAGCTACTAAGAGTTATCATAAATGATCGCTCGGCTAGTGCTACGATCATAACCGTGGTTACCCTTATCGCGGGTTCAGTTGATCCTGCGCCAAGATCGTAACAGCCACCCTACCCCTGTAATCTTAATAACTCACTCGTTAGTGTGTTTCAATCGCGCTTGGTCTTGAGAGAGCCAACTTTTCACGCCCATCACCACATGCTCTTTTGTGTCGTATAATCAAATCGTCAAGGTTGGGGCGGGATATTTATTTAAGATTTTAGGACAAGCTTGACATAGTTTTATATGTAAAGGGACCTTTTTTTGGTTAAGACTCCGCTAGTGTTTATGTTCCTGTCTTTTCGTGCCTGTCTTTCGTCCCTATCGTTCGTCCGATCGTATTTTTCAACAGGATAACCGCGTTCGGACAGACTTCCTATGGATTCTGGGAACATTACCGCCATTGGGGGTGTAGCCTGCTGAGTTTGTCGTATGAACCTGCGCCGCGCGCGGAACCTTGGCCCCCAATCGGCTTGTGCCTTGTACGGTTTCAAGAAGTGTAGAATAGATCATACTTTACTTCAGCTTATAATAATATACTCTGAGGCCTCGTAGATGAGCTCAGCCCCGTCCATAAATTATGGGAAAGGGGGAGGTGGGTCCTGCTCCTCATTTCCTGGATGGAAATATCAACATCAGTTGATCTGAAGGGCGTATTGCTCCGGGTAAGAGCGTCTGGGAGCATATCGAGCATACATACCAGCGCATGATCCTGATTTTCATTGGACCCAGGTCATGCATGAGGGCTACTTGTAGTGATCATTGTCATGTAGGATCAGCGGCAAACATGCTTGGTGTCTCCCATTAGATGAATAGATTTATTAGTTGCGTTCGACTCGCTGGACATCTCCAAAGAGGATTTGAATCACCTGAGCGATGCCAATTGCACGATTTGTCATGAGCGCAGGCAACGCTAAGTCAACCCTCAAGTCCGAGTAGTTCATTCATACCATCAATCTTGAGTGAAGATCCACTTGCGCTATCTGTTTTTATATCTTTTATGCCAGCCAAGGGATAGATCTTAACACTTCAATGCCCCACTCAAAACTTTCCATCATCCGCTTCTCCATTTCCTGATCGCCGATCGGAATGGAGAAGGAAAGAAAAGTTCAGAGTATGTTTGAAGGGAACAGTCATTCATACCTCGCCACACCTAATTCTATATTCAAGTTGCGGTGTGGCATGTCGACTTGCGAGGATGTCGTGAGATTCTGCTTCGTTGGGAATTTTGTCTCGGAGTCTCCTTCAAATGGTAGGCTGCAATTGAATGTCTAGCATTCTGCACTGCATCTAGGCAGATCGTTGCGCTGACGGTGTCATTGTCATCTAGTTTGTCCGCTTGTCGTTCTGGTGCATCATGACGCCTGCTTCGAAGGTATCATTCTGTCGTCTTCCACCCATTTGAGGGAAGATGTAGGCTGTGCACTCGCTCTCATCTTTCGATAAGTCTGTCTTTCGGGTCTTGTTCAATTCGCACTTCCTCTTGTAGACTGACACAACACAGATACACACGGCTCTCAAACATGGCGCTGTAGCGATAGGTGCACTCTGGCAATAGCTCAAGGTGTGCGTGATTGCAGTAGAGGCCTAATATCCGCACCAGAGGCAATTTCAGGCGCCTCGTCGTCCGCTTGTTCAGGGGGATCTCAAACAGCCATGTTGACGGATTGCTGTACGATATCCTTCATCACTTTCAATGGAGAAGGGTATCTGTATTTGGAAGATTCCTCAATGCTGTCTGTTTCCTGTTGTCATTAATTCTTCTCGTTACAGCAAGAGAGGTGTGCAATTACTGTATAAGATGTAGAGATACTCGACGTTTGATGGGACCCATACCGTGACTGCAATGATCTGACCAAATGACCACGTCTAGGAGATCAAAGAATGCTGGAAATAGACACTAAAACGGTAAAACTGGAATGTGAAGCATGATGCCCATACAGTGGCGAACATGATGGGCCAGATATAGGCCATGTAGTTATGAATCATGTGATAAATCGATTTTGATCTAGCGAAGCTCCTGACGATTCATTGTGTCCGTTGATTCCAATTTTTATAGTCGATCTTTCGGAATATGCAGAGGCACAGCCAGGAGATGCAATACGCCCACGTGAACCAGGCCCAGTAATTAAATATTGTCTCCGGGTTTATGTAGTTGTTCTCCAGGAACGAAGCGCTACAAATAGAAAATAACACTTCGTCCAAATGGTGTCCGGTTTGGCATGCTCCTGTATCCAGGGGTACTTCAACAATAGGCGAAATGAATGCCGGTCAAAGAAGTAAGTCGACGAGGCTAGCGTCATAGTGGCTAGAATGCACGTTCATGTGGCCAATGTAATAAGATACCAGGATTGGCCCCCGTGTCGAGTGATACATGCAAGCGTGAGTGTTGTGGGCACGAATCCGCTAGTTGCCAGAATGACCGAGGTCGTGGAGTCGACGATGTCGTAACCTATGTAGACGAGGAAGAGGCTTGATGGATCATTACCGGTCGTTTTCTGGGTGTTGTAGAAAACGATGAGGTCTATAATCTGGATCGTGCTCGGAAAGTAGCATTGACTTTCGTGGAAGTCGACTAGTGCTGCTACCAAGGCATTGGTATGTGTGCTTGAGATTAATTTCGTTCGAGGGGTTCGGACTCCGTGAGCTAGCAATACTGCCAAAGCCACGATGGCAATTTCAGACTGGATCAAAAATGAGGAGAAGACCTTAAGCATCGCCAGAAATGGAATTCGTGTCTCCCAATGCATAAGCTAAAGCTTACACCAATGCCTGCAAGGTCTCGGTTCAGGGTTCTAGAAGCGCAAAGAGGATCTAAGCAAAGATTTGAGGTGGAGGAGGCACCCCCCTCGTCTTCACTGGTATCTTCTCCACCGACTATTGGTTCGGTCAATTTATGGAGGACAGGGAAAAGAGCATTCCTTGAGCATGCGATGGGCATTGTTCTGTCAGCAGCAAAAGTGTCTTGTTCGATCGCTCTGGAGATTCTAACAGACAATAGCTAACGTTATCTGCATACATCGAGGCGTTGGTCGTGTTGCTCGCGTTAAGGCCGACGTGCTGGAAGGGTTCCATGACAACTTTATCCATATTCATTGCGGCTAAGGTCGTATAAAGACCGCACGTGGCCAAGTTCTTTGTTGGTGAGCAGAGAAGTGACAAGCTATCATTGCAAACTTGTGCATAGCTCAAAATACGCGTCGGAGTATCGTTCAAATAGATGTGAATGACTATCCGGCACGGTTGAATAAGCGGTCGAGGGGGTGTGTCCATTGTGGGCCATCTCCTGACGGACGAGTTTGATAGAATTGCCATTCGGTATTGTAATGTAGGAAATAGGTCCCAAATAGAGTGGGAGATTGGGGTCAACAAGATACAGTTGGTCAAAGAAAGCAAGGCATAGAATGTTGATGCAAGAACTATTTCGCATCCGCCAGGAACGAATTTCTGAACAACGACATCCACGAGTATGCATATGGAGTATCGTGCTCAAAGGTAAGACGATATTCCCGCAGCGCGAAGAGGCCGGAGATTTAAAGACTTCTAGAAGTAGGGTAGAAGAATAGAGATCATGAGATTCAGCCGCACGGCTGTGTACTTAGGGGGTTTATTCAGACCTACCTTACTACAATCATCTATCACAGGTGCAATTGGAACGCGAGAGCTACGATGAAAGTTCCGACATGAGTAGAACTTTGGCCGTCGTATGAATACGTGCCTTTACAGGCTCGCGGGTGACAGAAAAGCTGGCCCTTTGCCAAGACTTCTATATACTTCAGATTATATTAGATTAGCACCCATTCGTTTCGCTCGAAATATTTTGGCTTATAAAGTATCTAG
>JAABUS010003784.1_pt1 | contig 23509 bp, 25 predicted proteins | sample 5560161 | NCBI WGS metagenome assembly JAABUS01 (sample SAMN10711885, study PRJNA513376) | rock metagenome | isolation source: Antarctica rocks | place: Antarctica: Victoria Land, Trio Nunatak nord | collected 2016-01-04
CTCGCGCTCAACCTCCTGCGTCGGGAGCGCACCGCGAAGGTCGGGATCAAGGCCCAGCGCCTGATGGCCGGTTGGAACGACGCTTACCTCCTCAAGATCCTCAACGCATGAGATGCGATCGCCCTGAAGCGGTCGTGTGACCGAAAGTGGTAGTCCGGGAGATGCTAGAATTGGCAAACTTTTAGGCTACGGTCGGCGTCCTCGCGGACCATCCGTCCTCATTGGCTCTCCGCCATTCTGTCGGCCCCAAGTCGAACAGGGCGCGTGTCAGTGAATGTCAGTTGAGGGGAACAGCACATGGATGTCCTATTACTATTAGCGCGAATGATCCTCTTCGCCGTCTTCGTTGTCTCGGGCCTGTCCAAATTGTTCGATCTCGTCGGCTCCCGGCAGGCGATGCGCGACTTTGGGCTACCCGAGCCGCTCGCGAACCCAGCTGGGCTCGCCTTACCGATCGCCGAGCTTGTTGTCGCCATCCTCCTCCTCCCCGTTGCCACCGCCGCCTGGGGCGGACTAGGGGCCCTCGTCCTGCTCCTCTTGTTCATTGCCGGCATGTCCTACAACCTGGCTCGGGGTCGCCGGCCGGATTGTCATTGCTTCGGCCAGATCCACTCCGCTCCTATCGGTCGCGGAACGATCATCCGCAACGCCGTTCTTGCCCTGATCGCCGCGCCCGTCGCCTGGATCGGCTTCGCCGACGACCCGGGCCCAAGCCTCGTCGGCTGGCTCGGTGATCTCTCCGGAGTTGGCTGGGTGCTCCTCGTCGGAGGGCTCGTCCTCCTCGGCGCGCTCGCTGGCGTCGCCTGGCTGCTAACCCATCTGCTCGGCCAGAATGGCCGGCTCCTTGTCCGCCTCGATGCGGTCGAGGCCGCCTTGATCGAGCGTGGCATGCTCCCCGAAACGGACGACGACGAGGACGAAGAGGCCGAGGAAGGACTCGCGATTGGAGCTCCCGCCCCCGCCTTTTCTCTGACTGGGTTGCAAGGCGAGACCATGACGCTCGACGCGCTCCGCGCCACTGGCAAACCGGTCCTACTCATCTTCTCCGATCCCAATTGCGGTCCGTGCAACGCCCTCCTGCCCGACATTGGCCGCTGGCAACGCGAGAATGGCAGCCAGTTGACGACCGCAATGGTTACCCGTGGCACAGCCGACGCCAACCGGAGCAAGAGCACCGAGCATGGCCTCACCCACGTTCTCTTGCAAAAGGATAGCGAGGTCGCCGACATTTATCAGACCAATGGCACCCCGACCGGCGTCATTGTTCGCGCCGATGGCACCATTGGCAGCCGACCGGCTCCCGGCACCGACGCCATCCGCAACTTAGTGACGCGCGCGCTCAATGGCACCCTCCCGACCGCCGACGAAAAGCGACCGCGGCCAGCTCCGCCCCCCGCTCCCGTACCCGCACCGAATCTCGGCAAGCCGGCTCCCGAGTTGTCGCTGCCCGACCTCGCCGGCAAAACCGTCAGCCTCGCCGACTTCAAGGGCAGTCCCACCGCTCTCCTCTTCTGGAATCCGGGGTGCGGCTTTTGCCAGCGCATGGTGGACGATCTCAAGAAATGGGAAACCGCGCCCCCTGAGAAAGCGCCCAAGCTTCTGGTCGTCTCCACCGGCGAGGCCGAGGCCAACGCCGCTCATGGTTTTCAATCAGCCATCGTGCTCGACCAAGGATTCAATGCTGGCCGCTCATTCGGCGCTAGCGGCACCCCTTCGGCGGTCCTCGTCGACGCTGAAGGCAACATCGCCTCCGGCGTCGCCGTCGGCGCGCCATCCGTCCTCGGTTTGCTCAGCGGCAACCCGCCCGAATCCGCGCCAACCGGTAATGGGGCCATGGAGCCCGATGAGGTACGATCGCCCAAGATCGGCCAACCCGCTCCTCCGGTCAAGCTACCCGACCTCACCGGTGCCACGGTCGATCTCGCTGAGCATGGCGGCACGCGCACTCTTGTCCTCTTCTGGAACCCCGGCTGTGGCTTCTGCCAACAGATGCTGCCCGATCTCAAGAAGTGGGAGGCTAAGCCGCCTAAGGGAGCGCCCAAACTCGTCGTCGTCTCCTCCGGCTCGGTCGAGGACAACCAGGCCCTCGGCCTCCGCTCTCCCGTTCTCCTCGATCCGAACTTCGCCGTCGGCACCGCGTTCGGCACCGATGGCACCCCGTCCGCGATCATGATCGATGCCAGGGGCAACATCGCCTCGGCGCTCGCCGTTGGCGCTCCTGAGGTCATGAAGCTAGCGCGATCGACGAAAGACCCAGCGCCGGCGCCGACTCGCGTCTAGCCTCCAACCCTGTCCCGTGCCTCGCGAGGGCGGTCCTGTCGAGACCGTCCTCGCCACCTTTTCTCATCCGCTAGACCGGTTTGTACAACAGTTGCTTCCAACAAGCGTTGGGTAGCGCTGCTTGCTGCGCCCGTCGCCCGGCGTTGGGTAGGGGCGCTGCTTGCTGCGCCCGTCGGCCGCGGGCCGACAGTGGCACCCCAACCCCGAGGCGGAGGGAGTGGGCAACTGGCCCGCAAACTGCTGTAGCCTCACCTCGCTCGGCGAACTCCGCTTTCTTCCGGCGGGTCCGAGCACGGTTCAACGTGCCAAAGAATCTCCGCCCCGCCCGCGAGCAACAACTCGCCCAAGAAATCAGCCAAGGCATCGCTCGTCACGTAGTAGCTGTTCTCGTGCGCTTCCAGAGCGGCTGACTCTAGTCGCGTGACCACCCGGTAAGCTGGAGGGCGGCGCGAGCGGGCAACCTCCAATGCCTCGCCATGGCGGTAATGGTACCGACTGCCGCGCGCCGCACTCACCCAATCGACGTCGGCCCACCCACTACCGTCCGGATTATCGGGTACCCATTTTTTCGTCGACGAAGCGGCTTCTCCACCTGCCATCTCGCCCTCCCTACGACGCCTTGATTCCTCGGTATCGCCCACCGTAGGTCAACAACGGATCATCCGTATCCACGCCGATTCCCAACGCTTCCACCAACCCGACGATCAAGCTGTGATCGCCCCCATCGTGGATGTCCCGCACCCGGCAGTCGAGCCACGCCAAGGCCCCGACGAGGACCGGCAGACCGCTCGGTGACACGTCGTAGGGTATTCCGGTCAGGGCCAGGTCGGGCAGTGGTCCCCGCCCCGCGAACCGATCAGCTGTCGGCTCGTGACGCCGCTCGAGAACCGAGACCGCGAACGCCGCGCCATCCGTCAACAATCCTGCCAGCCTTCCGTCTCGGTCGATAGAGGCGAGGACGAGAGGCGGATCGACCGAGACCATCACCATCGCCCCAATCGTAGCGCCGCGAAACCCATCGCCCTCCGCCGCAATCACCACTGCCACTCCTGACGCCCAGCGCTTCCGTACCGCTCCCACCTCCGCCGCGCCGCCGTCTAGCTTCAACGATCGCCGCATTACCGCGGGCCCTCCAGCCGATCGATCACTGGCCGCGCCAGCCCGATGATTAGATCGATCGCCTCGTCCAGTGCCGGGTTTCGGCCCTTCCCGTGGTCTCGCACGTGAAGCTCGACGTCGGGATGGAGCTGCACGCGGCGCCACCGATCTTCCGGCGGAGCCGTCTCTACCTCCAACAGCGCCGCGATCTGCTGGTCTGTTAGTCCCGCCAGTCGACCCTTTATCTCCTCCAACGGCTCGTGGGTCGCCTTGAGCAGTTGAATCATTCGCAAGCGCAGCAGATGCCCGAGATCGTACGTCGCACTCGGACCTCGCCCGTGCGCTGGCGCCAGGAGCCCGTGGCTAATGTAGTACCGAATCGTACGCGCGTTGAAACCCGTTTCCTCCTCGAGGTCCGACATCCCGTACCGGTACCGATCCTGTACCACCGGTGCCGGCAAGGCGCGGCCCCGCGGTGGCGCTCCTCCTCGGCTGAACTCGCTTCTCATCAGCTCCTCCCCTCCGCCAATCCCTCACCCCCAGGAGCACGTGAGGGTCCAGCCCCAAAGATCGCTCTGTCGTCAACCCCGCGGTGCCTACACTGGACACGATTTGGGCTAGCCACCTTCTGCCCTGTGACCACCCTCGCGGCGACCCACAAGCCGGCGCTCGCGTCCTTTGCGTCGCGAACGAATGCTGCGGGCTTCACTCAGCCGTTGTAGCATGTCTCGACGCTTGTTCGGCACCCGTCGTGCGATGGTAGCCGCACGTAGGCGCAAGAACCGTCGCTGTCCATGCGACTGGAGACCGTCCGTTCGTCCGGGCCACAGCGATGTTATGGAGCAGCCGATGGCAACCGCCCGATCCCATCAGACCGATTCTCAAGGCGCCGGCGAGCCCTCCGCCGCCCGCGACGTGGTTGTCGGACAGCTGACCCACATACTTGAAGAGGCCGGTATTTTTGTCGCGGCCGAGATCAGGGGCGATACGCTCACCCTTTCCGGTGAGGTTGACTCCGAAGAAAATCACCAGGCGGCGTTGGATGTCGCCTCCGCCCTCGCGGCGCCACAGGGACTCACAATCGACGACGCGATCGACGTCATCGACATCCTCCCCGACGACGCGTTCGTCGGCCAGGAGCGTGCCGGGGATCTCGGCGGCGGAGATTACGCCTACGCGGACCCGGCGGGCACCGCGGACGCTCGGTTCGATCCCGGTTTGGGTCTCGATCCCGATTTTACGGGCGACGTCGGCACCACCGATTCCGAAGAGTCCGCGGCAGAGGCTATTCCCTATTTCCCCCCAACCGATCCCGTCACCCGACTCACCACCGGAGATCAGGAGCTCACCATCGTCGGCGGGTTTGACGCCACCTCCATGGACGACCTCGAAGACGCCGCGTGGTTCGACGAGCACAATGATGATGACATCGCGCGCGCCGTCCATCGAGAGCTCAGGGAAGACGCGCTGACTTCCGAGTTACTCGTTCGACCAAGCGTCACCGCCGGCGTCGTCACGCTTCGCGGCGAAGTCATGAGCCTCGAAGACGCTGAGAACGCCGAAGCCGTCGCCGCACGCGTCGGCGGCGTCCGCGAGGTTCGGGAAGAGTTAATTGTCACCGCCCTCAACTCCTAGGCATCGACTCCCCGATCGCCTCGCTACGCGAATCGACGCGGGGCCATCGTCGTTCGCTTGACGGCGGCCCGTCCGTTGGAGGTTGCGTGTCGGCGCAGAGCCTGATCTGGTTTGGCATCGCCGGCGGCGCGGCAACCCTGGGCGTATCCGTCCTCCACAGCCGCTATGTGCGAAAGGAGACCCGAGCCGTGCGGTCCGGAGGTGGATTTACACTGTTCGGCGGTTTCATGCTCCTCTTTGCCCTCTTCGCCGTCGTCGCTGGCATTGTGTCAACGCGTTAGGGTCGATGACCGGCACAGAGGAAGCGTCACCCCGCCGGTCCCGCCTTGGGATCGAGGGTCGGCAGCCGAGCGTTTCAATGGTCCCATCCACTGTCCCGCTTCCAAATCACCTCATTATTCTCGACAAATCACCCGCGCGGAGCCATCAGTTCCCGTCAGCGTTTGCTGTCCCCCAAGTCGCCCTTCGCATTGAACGACAGTCTCCATCCCGCGTTGAAAGCATCGGTGGAATCGTTTAGCACTACCCAAGAGACGGAATCAGGGATGAGCATGGACCCTCCAATCTCGTTGCGAAACTCGCCTAACAAGCGGGCACCGACGACAACCCACTTCGTTGACGTGGAGTGCCAGCTCACACCCAAGGTGACGGTCCACCGCCCACCATGGAGCCTGGATACACCCGCGACCGTTCGAACACGTCGCCTCACCCTCCTTCGCGAAAGCGGCTCTTATCCCGAAGGGCGCTGGCCCCCGAGAGTGAAACGATGAACGATCGCTCCGGCGGTAACCCGCTCACTATTCATCACGCTCGCCCGTCCCGCTTTACCGACGCCCCGAGCATCTACGCCGCGCTCGTCCTCTTTGCGCTCACGGTGGGCGCCTTCGTACTTCTCATTCGTCTCCAACTCCTCCTTGTCATCCTCTTTCTCGCCCTCCTCGTTGCCAGTGGTATCGCCGGCCCCGTGCGCCTATTCGAGCGGCGTGGCGTGCCGCGCGGGCTCGCCATCCTCGCGGTCTATTTCCTGATCGGCGGCGTCCTCACCGGCATGGTTTGGTATGTTTTGCCGCCCGTCCTTGGCCAAGCCGCCGGCGCAGCCGCCAGTGTTCCTGGACACTTCCGTGATTTCGAGCAAATGCAGGTCCGTTTTAATCGCCTCGGTGACGACTACCCGATTCTGAGCGACCTTAACACTCGCCTCGTCGACATCGCCGCGCGGACCGGCAATACCTTCACAGCCTGGTTGCTCCGCCTCCCGGGAGCCGTTGCGAAGACGCTCTTCACGCTCCTGAGCGTCTTTACCATCGCATTTCTGCTCCTCGTCACCAAAGAGCGCCTCCTGACCCTGATCTTATCCGTTACACATCCCCGTCATCGTGCCACCACCCAGCGCGTCCTCGGCGAAATGGGTGAGCGCCTCGGCGCCTATGTCCGCGCCCGGCTCATCGTCACGGTTATTGTGGGCACGCTCGTCTGGGCCACCCTCTTTTTCCTCGGCTCGTCTTACGCCGTACTCGTCGGCATCTTCGCCGGCTTTACGGAGGTCCTCCCCCGAATCGGACCGTGGTTCGGCCGTGCGGCCATTCTGTTGGCGGCTATCCCCCTCGGTTGGCGAGCCGTCGTTCTCGCGATGGTCGCGCACGTCGTTATCGAGAATGTCAAAGGCCAGCTCATATCCCCGCTGATTGAAAGTGACCAGGTCGACATTCATCCTTTAACCGCCTTCATCGCGATCATCGCCGGCGGGATTCTCCTCGGTTGGATCGGAGCGGCTATCGCCGTGCCCCTTGCGGCCGTCATTCAGGTCGTTGTCCAAGACGTGATCATTCCCTGGCGCCGGCATCGCCTCGCCGCGGCCGAAATCGAGTACGCGGTCGGTCCACCCGCCCCCGCTGCCGGTGAGCCCGCGAGCACGCCCCAGACCACCCTGGCCGTCCCTCCCACGTAACCTTCCATCACGCGTCATCACGATGCGTTGCCGCCTTGTCACGTAGGTTTGAGCGTAGACGCGGCTGTTTCGCCGTTCCAACGCGCCCAACTACTCCCCTCGAAAGTGGGGTGTTCGCCGCTCAGCAAATGCCGCCAATCCTTCCGCATAGTCTGCCGTCCCATCAAGCGACGAGCGACATTCCCGGACCATGCGGCGCGCGTCGTCGTTCGACAGCTCGTTGACAGCTCCCATGGCCCGCTTCAGCGATCGTACCGCGAGCGGAGCGTTGGCCGCGATCAGGCGGGCCAGGACCATGGCCTCCGTTAGAACGTCGACCGCCTTCACGACGCGGTCTACGAGTCTGAGTTGAATCGCCTCCTCCGCGTCCACCTGCCTGCCCGTATAAAGAAGATCGGCCGCGGCCCCAGGGCCGATCAGTCGAGGTAACCGGAGCACCCCGCCTGCACCCGGGAAAATACCGATCTTGACCTCGGGAAACCCGAACACGGCATCAGCCCCCGCGAGGCGCATGTCACAAGCGAGAGCCAGCTCGGCGCCTCCCGCCAGCGCATACCCGCGCACCGCCGCGATCGTCGGCACCGGGAACGACGCCAGAGCTTCGGCTATCTGCTCGATGGCCTCCGTATGCGCCGTGCGCTCCGCCGGTTCCAGTTGACCCCGTTCAATCAAATCCGCGCCGGCACAAAATGCGTGATCTCCCGCTCCTGAAAGAACGACAGCCCTGACGCCGCCGCTCCGCCCAATTTCATCCAGCGTTGCCCCCAACTCCGAAGCCATTGCCCGATTGATCGCGTTCCGCGCCTCGGGACGGTTGAGGACCACGTGCACGATCTGTCCGTCGCCGGAGACCTCCCCACTCGCCGTCCCAATCTCATCCGCGGTCATCATCCTTCCCCTCATCAACTCTCGCGCGATCGCCCGGACCCACCGCTACTCCGCCATGGATACCGGCCCCTGTCGCTGCCGCGGGGTTCGTCTAACTCCTGCCCCCTCCTGGTTCCGCCTGAATCGCCCCAGAGGCCGGAACAATGTGCCACGTACAGTGAATGGCGCACCGCGCCGTCCAGCGCGCTAACATGACGCAACTGTCGAACGTCATCACCCTATAGTCGGCCGATACGCCCACCGCAATGGAGATCCAATGGGAGCCGAGACCAGCCCAACGTCGCGAGTCGACGCGGCCGATGCATTTGGCGATACAGAGCGGATCGCAGCAATCCGCGAGAGCGTTCGCGCCACCTGCGCGGCGTTTCCCAACGAATATTGGCGAGAACTCGACGCCCAGCGCGAGTATCCCGAAGCGTTCGTCCGCGCTCTGACCGAAGCGGGTTGGCTCGGCTCGCTCATTCCAACCGAGTATGGAGGGTTGGGCCTTGGTATTAACGAAGCATCTGTCATCTTGGAGGAGGTCAACCGCTCCGGCGGCAACGCCGGCCCCGCCCACGCCCAGATGTACGTCATGGGCACACTCCTCAAACATGGCAGCGGCGATCAAAAGCGGCGCTATCTGCCCGATATCGCGTCGGGCAAAACCCGCCTCCAGGCCTTCGCCGTCACCGAGCCGGATGCCGGCACCGATACCACCCGTATCACGACCACCGCCGCCTTCCGAGACGGGGCCTATATCATCAGCGGCCGCAAGATCTACATCTCGCGCGTCCAGCATTCGGATTTGATGCTTCTCCTGGCCCGAACCGCGCCTCGCGACGAGAACCGACCGACCGACGGTCTCAGTCTCTTCTTGGTCGACTTGCGGTTAGCCGGCGACTCCATCCGCCTCCGTCGTCTCCCAATGCTCATGAACAACGAGACGAATGATGTCACGATCGAAAACCTTGAAGTACCATCTGAGAATCTCGTCGGCACCGAGCACCAAGGGTTCCGCCATATCATCGATGGTTGGAACGCCGAGCGGATTCTCATCGCGGCCGAGTGCGTCGGCGACGGACGCTGGTTCGTCGATCGCGCCGCCCGCTACGCCACCGAGCGTATCGTCTTCGGTCGACCCATCGGTGCCAATCAAGGGGTCCAGTTCCCACTTGCCGCTGCCCACGCCCACATTGAAGCAGCCGACCTCATGCGCCGCCGCGCCGCCATCCACTTCGACGCCAACCTCCCCTGCGGACCCGACGCCAACGTGGCCAAGTACCTCGCCTCAGAGGCGAGTTGGGCGGCCGCCAACGCCTGCGTCGACACGCTCGGAGGACACGGGTTCAATGCGGAGCACGACGTCGAGCGTAAGTTTCGGGAAACCAGGCTCTACCGGGTCGCTCCCATCTCCAACAATCTCGTCCTCTCCTACGTCGGACACCGCGTTCTGGGGATGCCCCGCAGCTATTGACCCGCGCCCCGTGCCCTACTCCGGTGCCGCGCCCCCGCTGGCCCGCTCCACGCTCCGATACCGTGCTCGGCACTCCTCGATAACGCGCCGGGCCTCTGACAGGTCGTGCCACCCAAGAACTTCCGTCTGCTTCGGCTCCAGGAGTTTGTAGGTGGCGAAAAACGTTTCAATCTCTCGTAACCAATGGGCCCCGACCTGGTCCAGCCGCAACACGTGCGCGAATCGAGGGTCGCCCACCGGCACCGCCAGCACTTTGAAATCGGACCCCTTTTCGTCAGCCATATCCAGCCCGCCCAGCGGTCTGGTCTCAATCAGGCACCCGGGAAACGTCGGCTCTTCAACGAGAACAAGAATATCGAGGTGATCCCCGTCCTCCGCCAGCGTGTCTGGGATAAATCCGTAATCGGTCGGATAGTGGACGGACGAGTAGAGCACCCGGTCGATGCGAAACCGACCAGCCCGCTCGTCGTATTCGTATTTGTTTCTACTCCCTCGTGGGATTTCGATAAACGCCAGCAGGGACTCGTTCCGCACACCATCGTCCGACGTCGCGGCGTCGCTCGCCGGTTCAGTCTCACCGGAACACATTCACGCCTCCCACCAGCCCCATCACCCCGATCCGTGGTCCCATAAAAGGAACCGGCGGGTCGGCGGCATCGCTGCCCCCGCCCCGCCGACCCCTCGTATCTACGCCGCTCACTGGCATCGCAAGAAACGCCAGCCGGCCATCATGAACGTGCGGACATCGTTCCCTAGTCCCATCTAGGCCCTCGGGGTAGCCTCCTCAGTCGGTGCGCCCACCGTGTCCGCTACGCCAGCCTCACCTGCGGCTCGCCCGGACTCCTCCACAAGCCGAACGTTGTCGATGCCTGTGTCCGCGTCCTCAAGCGCCTCAGATGTGTCGTCCTGCGCGTCCGCGCCTCGCCGTTGCTCCTCGAGTTGCGCCGCCCGGCTTGTCAGCCGTTGCTGACGCTTCGACGGCCGCGCGTTTCCGCTCGCCGCCGATTCCATCTTCCGAATGAACCGCTCAACCTGACCCGCGGAGTCCACAATCCGCTGTTCACCCGTATAGAACGGGTGGCAAACGCTGCAGAGGTCCGTCCGCAATTGTGGCTTCGTCGATCGCGTCGTGAACGTGTTGCCACACGCGCAGCTGACCGTTGCCTCGACGTAGTTAGGATGAATTCCCGCCTTCATGTTCCGAAATACTCCGTTAACCTGGCCGCTTAATCAGCGCGGCCCGATGATAAATTCCATCTCGGCTAAACCCGAGTCCGTTGCGTCTAGTCCGCCGGCGCCGTCGCCACGGCGCTAACGGTCTGGAGCAATTGACGCGCCCCGCCAACCGGATACATCTCGGGCGGATACACGCAGATCCGACGCTTGCTCCGCGTGACTGGCTCGAATCGGACGACCCCATCGATCTTCGCGTAGATCGTGTGGTCCTTGCCGATGCCAACGTTGTTACCGACCCAGAACTCCGTGCCGCGCTGGCGGACGACAATCGTTCCCGCCCGCACCAGTTGCCCGTCCGACCGCTTCACCCCAAGCCGCTTCGACTCGCTGTCGCGGCCGTTCCGCGAGCTGCCGACACCCTTCTTGTGAGCCACGTCTCGCTCCTCGTTCCCGGTCGCTCGCCCGACTTAGGCCACGATCCCAGTCACCGTCAACCGTGTCAGTGACTGCCGGTGACCCATCCGCCGGCGATATCGCTTCTTCGCCTTGTACTTGAAGACGACGATCTTCTCGCCACGGAAGTGGTCATCGACCCTTGCCGTCACCGTCGCACCCGCCACCACTGGCGTCCCGACTCGTGTGGCGCCGTTTCCCCCGAGAAGCAGAACGCGATCGATCGTCACGTCGCTTCCCGCGTCAACCACCAGCCGCTCCACCGACAAATTGTCGCCTACGCTGACCCTATACTGTTTGCCCCCGGTTTCAATCACCGCGTAGGGCGTGACTGGCCGCGCCGGAACAGCAGCCTTAATCTTCTGCCGCGCTGGTTGCCGCCGCTTCACCGGTGGAACCTCGGCCCCGGGAGCGGCTTCCGCCTCAATCTCGGCCTGAGGCGGCGCCTCGACCTCGGGGGCCGTAGGCGCCGCAATCACCGGCTCCGTGACCTCATCGCCCGCGAGGGTCTCGTCACCTCCGACATCGCCTTCGGGCACCACATCGCTCGCGCCCACTTCAGCGTCAGGTTGGTCTTGTGGATCGGTCATCAGTCGTCTCGTCTTCCACCACTGGACCGAACCGAGGCCCGATCCCCGTGCAACATTGAATACGGGTGCACGATGCACCCGCGGATGACGAGTCTACCATAACGCGGCCTCGCCTCGGACTCCGCCTTCCATGCCTTGGTACCGTCGTCACTCCGCCATCGCCTCCGCCCTTCCCACGTGTTCACGCGTGCCGCTTGACGACCGCGCGCGACGTCCGTCATCTCGTTTACCATGCGCTAGGAGCCCGAAGCCTCCGCGGGAAGCGCTCCCCTTCGCACCGGCACGATGTCGCATAGCCTCGGGACCGAACATGACGATCACCGACCCTGCTCCAAGACCCGCCCCAGCGGAGAGTCCGTCCTCATCTCTGTCGGCCAACCCCATCGCCCATTCCTCCCACCAATTCCCCGTCCTTGAAGCGCGGTTCGCCGAGCTAAACGCTCGCTTCGGTCATCGCTGGACCGACGACGAACGCGTCGTCGTTCGCCGCGCGCTTGAGCGCCAAATCGAGCTCGCGTCCCGCATCCGGCGGACGCCACTGGCCAACGCCGACGAGCCGGAGATCGTCTTTGTCCCGTATGGCCCCGCGGAGGATGAGCAACCGTGAGCGCCCCCGAAGCTCATTCCACTCCAACCATCGTCGAGCTCGGTCGTCGCCTGCGCGCCAGAGAGACCAGCTCAACCGAGTTGACTGAACAGGCGCTTAGCCAGCTGCAGACGACCGGCTTCCACCTCAACGCCGTCGTCACCATCACCGCCGACCTCGCCCGCGCACAAGCCGCCCGCGCCGACGAAGAGCTCGCCTCCGGCCTCGATCGCGGACCGCTCCACGGCATACCCTACGGAGCCAAGGACCTCCTCGCGACGAAAGATATTCCCACCTCCTGGGGAGCCGCCCCCTTTCGCAACCAGCACTTTCCCAATGACGCCGCCGTCATCGAGCGCCTCCAAGCCGCCGGCGCCGTCCTCGTTGCCAAGCTCGCCATGGTCGAACTTGCCGGCGGCTTCGGCTACGACCAAGCCAACGCCGCCCTGACCGGTCCCGGCCGCAACGCCTGGGATCCAGAGGCGTGGGCAGGCGGCTCATCCAGCGGTTCGGGCGCCGCCGTTGCCGCCGGCATCGTCCCCTTCGCGATCGGATCCGAAACCTGGGGCTCGATCACGACACCGGCCGCAATGAATGGCGTCACCGGCCTTCGCCCAACCTACGGCCGCGTCAGCCGGCGCGGCGCTATGGCCCTCGCCTGGACCATGGACAAGATCGGCCCCCTCGCCCGCTCGGCCGAAGACTGCGCCATTGTTCTATCCGCCATCGCCGGCCCCGACCCCGCCGACCCTTCCACCGTCGCCTTGCCTCCATTCTCCCAGCAGACGCCACCGCTCGAACACTTCCGATTCGCCCTTCTCCGGCGCACCACCAACCACGACGACCCCGCGGTCGCCGCCAACTTCGCCGCCTCGATCCACACGCTGCGCCGCTTCGGCACCATCGAGGAAGTCGAACTACCCGATCTTCCCTTCGAGGAGGCAGCATCGCTCATCATCTCCGCCGAGGGAGCGGCTGCCTTTGAGGAATTCATCGAGTCGGGCGCGTCGGCGGGCCTCACCGCCCCTGAAGACCGCGCCGGTTTGTATGATGGTCTCGTCCTTCCCGCCGTCGATTATCTTCGCGCCCTACGCATTCGCCGGCTTGGCGCCCGCGCCCTCGATCGACTCCTTGCGCCCTTCGACGCGATCCTCGCCCCGACCCTTCGCCGTGTCGCGCCGCCCCTCTCGGAGAGCCTCGACGCCTACTTCGGGGACGACCACGTCCCCTCCCTGGGCGCCGCCGGCAATCTCTGCGGTCTTCCCTCCATCACCGTCCCGAACGGCTTCGGTCAACGCGGCCTACCCACCGCCTTGGAATTCATGGGCCGCGCCGGCCACGAGGACCGTATCGTCGCCGCCGCGCGGGCCTTCCAGAACGCCACCTCCTGGCACACCCGCTCCCCCGCGCCCTGACAGATCCCAAGCGACAACCTCATCCCCCTATCCTCCCCCAGACCGCATTGCCTCTCTCAGGTCCTCCAGGGCCCCGGAGAGTGCCCAAATGCTCGCGTCCGCCGCGCCGCCCTCCCGTGCCGGCCCGATGGCCTCGTGCACCAGATCGGGAACCCACGCTCGAAGCACGACTGCCGGCGTTCTCGCCCGTACCATGCCTCGCCTAATCACCGCCGCCAGAATGGCGCTTACCCCAGCGCTGACCCGCACCTGACCCGCCTCGGAGCCAATTTCCACCTCGCCGCGAAGACACGTCAGGACTTGGGCGCTGCCGGCTGCCGTCACGCTGACCTCTTCGCCCCCAGCCAGCGCGATCCGCTCCAACGCGAAGAACTGGCACGCGCAGAGCAATTGCCGGCGTCCCGCGCCACCCGCAATCCGAACGGGAGCGATCACCTCGGGCCGAGAGCCGCGGTTCATCACCGCCATACCGGCCTCGACGTGCAGCTCGCGCCGGCGGCCGACGCGGTCGACCCGCCCCCCATCGTCGAAGCGGTACGTAATATCCGACGGTTGCTGCACCTCATAGACCATGCAACCCGCCCCGAGTGCATGAACCGTCCCGGCTGGTATGACAATCGTCTCGCCCGCGACCGCTGGCACCCAACGCAAAAGACCATAGGTCGCCCCCGATCCCGCTTGGCACGCCTCCGCAAACTCTTCCTCCGTCACCCCCGCGCCAAGCCCAAGCGCGATCGCCGCTCCCGGTGCCGACTCAAGGACGTGGTACGCCTCGGTCTTGCCCAGCCGTCCCTCCGGCGCCGTCGCGTCATCCGGATGAACCTGCACGGAAAGGTTCTCGGCGGCGTCGATCAATTTCACAAGCAGGGGAAAGACCGCCGACCCTCCCGTCGCGGCCAGACCGTGCCTGCCACTCACCGCCTCCGGATCCCTTCGGACCACGGCCTCCAACGGCTCCCCCGCGAACGGCCCTTTCTCGATCACAGCGTCACCAGCGCTGATGACCGCCTCCCCGAACAAGCCCTCGTCTGGAAGCCCCACCCCCAGGTTGCCCAGCCGCCTCCCTCCCCACGGTTTTTCATCTAATCTCGGTTTAAGGGCCATCGGCCAGTCCAAGTCACCCTTCACCCCGATCCCCTTCCTTCAGTTCACCGGAGACCATCCCAGTGCCATGCTGGCCCCCTCAGCGACATCGCTCACCCATCAAAGCAGTGTTCGGTAAAATGCCACCCCTTCCTCATCCGTCCCCATTCTCCAGCCGTGTACAATAATCGTTCGCCCCTTCGGACAAAGACCAAGGAAGGCGGTCACGGGTCCCATGGACGACCAAGCCTGCATCAGCGATGACATTCGCATCGATCTCCTGCAGCGCCTCGCCGAGCAGGCGATGTCCGACCCTGCCTTCCGCGCCATGGCCCGCGACGATCTGAACGCCGCCCTTTCCCGCTTCGGCTACGACCTCAACGAGCGGGAGCAAGCCCTCGTCAGTCGCTTCCGCGCCACCCTCGCCGATGCCGGCGTCGACCTCGATCTCGTCGCCGGCATGACCGCGGACCAGCTCACCCAGCTCCTCGATCGCTAACCATCAGATAAGTCCCTCCGCGTCCGCTTCGCCGCCGACCTGCCCCTGAGACCTCTCTCCTCACTCCACCGCGTTCATCTCACAACGGAAACATCTCCCCTTCCAAGCGCTCGACCGACGATCGGCGCCGCACCCTGCTTGGCATTCGCCCCTCCCTGCCGTACCATCGGCACCGATGGCGACGATTTCAGGCGCTCCAGCCTGCACCAAGCGACACGCGCCATGGGAGGACCATCCCGTGCCCCTCTGCCTCTACCAGACTGATACCGCGCTAGGCGCCCGGCTCGGACTCGTCGTCGATCATCGGGTGATCGACGTCGCGGAGTCAGGTGGCCCTGCTACCCTCTTCGACGCCCTGACTCTCCCCCTCGCCGACCTCCGCTCACTACTGACTGGCATCGCCTCCTCTCGGACAGACACGCTCCCGCTCGCCTCGCTCAATCTCCTCGCGCCCATTGATCGCCAGGAAGTCTGGGCCGCCGGCGTGACCTACCGCCGGTCCCGCGATGCCCGCATGGAGGAATCGACCCAAAAAGACATCTACGACCGCGTCTACGACGCCGAGCGCCCCGAGCTCTTCCTCAAAGCTACCCCGAACCGCGTCGCGGGTCCCGGCCAGCCAGTCGCGATCCGCGGCGATTCCACCTGGGATGTCCCCGAGCCGGAGCTAGCCCTCGTCCTCAATCGCGATGGTGATCTCGTCGGCTACACCATTGGCAACGACGTCTCCTCCCGTTCCATCGAGGGCGAGAATCCGCTCTATCTCCCCCAAGCCAAGGTCTACACCTCCTGTGCCGCCCTTGGGCCCACCATCGCCCTCGCCTGGGAAATAACTGATATCTCTAATCTCGCCATCCGGCTCACCATCCGTCGCGCCGGGAAAACGCACTTCGAAGGCGAAACTACGACCAGCCAAATTCACCGCCCCTTCGCCGATCTGATCGCGTACCTCCGCCGGGACAACGACTTCCCCAGCGGCGTTATCCTCATGACTGGCACGGGCATCATCCCTCGCCCCGAATTCACCCTTGAGGACGGCGACGAGGTCGAGATCGCGATCGACGGTCTCGGATCGCTGGCCAATCCCGTCATCCGACTCGCCGGATGACGTCGGCTCCGTCCCCGCCCATCCCTGCAACGTCCAATATCGCGTCCACGTCCCCCGTCCTCATCTTCGACAACGTCCGCGTCTGGACCGCCAGCGGCGCCAACATCCTCTTGGACCTCTCATGGACGGTTGAACCCGGCGAGCACTGGGCCCTACTTGGTCCAAACGGCGCCGGAAAAAGCACGCTCCTCGCGCTCGCCGGCGCGGTCCGCCATCCCAGCGCCGGCTCCGTCGACGTCCTCGGCTGCCGCCTCGGCCGGGTCGACATGCCTGCCCTCAGAAGGAACATCGGCGTGGTCGATCCCAACCACCGCCTCCTCCCCTGGCTCACCGTTGCGGATGTCGTCCTCACCGGCCTGACCGGCACCATCCGCCCTCTCTGGGACCAATACGGCCCACCCGACCAGACTCGCGCCCGCCACCTCCTAGCCCTCGTCGGTGCCGCCGATCTCGCCGACCACCTGATCTCCACCTGCTCTCAGGGCGAGCGTCAGCGTGTCTCCGTTGCCCGCGCCCTCATGCCGGACCCTCCCCTTTTGCTCCTCGACGAGCCCGCCACCGGCCTCGATCTTCCCGCCCGCGAAGCCCTCCTCTCCGCGCTCGCCGGTCTCGCCTCGACCCATCGCAACCTCGCAAGCGTCTTCGTTACCCACCACCTCGAAGAGCTGCCGGTCTCCACCACCCACGTCATGCTCCTCCGCCATGGATCACCTGTGGCCGTCGGGCCCATTACCGAGACCTTGACCAATTCGGCCGTCTCCGTCTGCTTTGGCCTACCCGTCACCGTCGACCACCACGACGGCCGGTGGTCGGCCCGGGCCGCGCCCGGCTGGCGCAATTCCGACGATCCCTAATCGCGCGACTGGTGCCGTTTGTAAGCATCCTCGGGCCCTCACTCGCCGGAGAGGCGTCATCACCTCCCGCTATTCAGAAAGGAGCACCTTTTGCAGCACCCACCGCGTCGACCGCTTCAACTCGGCTTCTTCGTCTCTGCCATGGCCGGCGGCATGCGCGACGGCGCCCTTCGCTGGAGCGACCTCAGCGCGATGGCGCAGCGCGCGGAAGAGATCGGCTTCGACTCCTTTTGGATACCGGATCACCTTCTCTTTCGTTCAGAGGGTCAACCCACCCATGGCCCCTGGGAGGGTTGGTCGCTCATCGCCGCTCTAGCCGCCGTCACCACACGCATTCAGATCGGCACGCTGGTCGTCTGCACTGGGTTCCGCAACCCCGCCCTCCTCGCCAAGATGGCCGACACCGTCGACGAGATCAGCGGAGGCCGCCTCATCCTCGGCCTCGGCGCCGGCTGGCACGAGCCCGAGTACTCCGCCTTCGGCTACCCCTTCGATCACCGGGTCAGTCGCTTCGAAGAAGCCCTAATGATCATCACCGGACTCCTCCGCGATGGTCACGTTGATGTCGAAGGCACCTACTCCCAGGTCCACGACTGCGAGTTACGCCCACGCGGCCCCCGTCCCCAGGGACCCCCGATCCTCATCGGCGCCCTCGCCTCCGGCCCGCGCATGCTCCGCCTCGCCGCAACCTACGCCGACCTCTGGAATGGCTGGCTCATGCCAGTGCGCAGCCACCCCGATCAGATCCCATCTCTCCGCGACGCCGTCAATGCCGCTTGCACCTCCGCTGGCCGCGACCCCGCCACGCTTGCCAGGACGGTCGGCGTCCTCGTCGAGCAACGTCCACCCGCCGAACGTCCCCCGATCAGTCCCACATCCCCCGATCCGCTCACCGGTTCACCGGCCGAAGTCGCCACCTCCCTTCGACGTTTCGCCGCCGAGGGCATCTCCCACGTCCAACTGATCCCCACCCTCCACGGCCTCGCCGGCGTCGAGGCGTTCGCGCCGGTCTTGGAAAACCTCGAAGAGCATGAACCTCGTTGACCGGCGCCAACCAGTGCAAATGGATGCCCTCAGGGTCAAAAAAACAAGTTGCCTCCCAAGCGATGGCCAAGCTAACGGAGACATCGACTACCCCTCGGCGACCCCGCACCACGCCATCGTCACGGCCGCGAACACCTTCGTCGCCTGAATCAGATCCGCGATCGGCAAATGCTCGTCCGTCCCGTGAATGCCCCAGCTCGGGTCTCCGACTCCGAACACCAGACACGGCTGGCCCTCCGGAAACCAGAAATTCGCGTCGCAGACGAACGGTGACGTCTCCCTGACCGGCACCTCCCCCGTGACCGCCTCCATCGCCTCCACAATCGTCAAGACCCCCGGATGATCGTACGGAAGGTTGACCGGCTCCTTCACCCACGGTGCCGCTGACGTCGCGTCCAATGGCAGATCCAGCGTTGGACGGTGCTCGCGGAGCCAGTAGTCGGCATCCGTAACCCTGTCCACCGTCTCCCGAATTTCGGTCATCACCTCGTCCGCCGTCAGGTCCGGATTAAAGAGCAGTGATCCCGTCGCTTCGCAGGAGTCCGGCACCGACGTGATCGAGGTTCCCGCCTGCATCGTATTCAGGTTAATGAACATCCCGCCGGGTGCGACGTGTGGGTTGCTTCGACCTAACAGCCATTGCCGCTCCAGCTCCAGAATCGCCAGTTGGTATTTCAGCATGTTGTCGATCGCGCTCACTCCCGGCCGCTCCACGCCGTGCGGAAGTGCCTGCGCGACCAATTGCCGGTTGCAGATATGCGTCGATTTTCCCGGTACCGTCAGCCTGAAATACAATTCCCCTTTGATCGTCGGATAGATCGCGAAGTTCGACGGTTCCGGAAAGATCGCCAGATCTGATCGATATCCGCGCTCCAAGATCGTGTTGCACCCAATGTCGCGCCGCCCGGATTCCTCACCGCAGGCCTGCGCCAGCCGTAGATCACCCTTCAGCCGGACCCCGCAGTCGTGTAATATGCGACTCGCCATCGCGTAGGCCGCGATCGCCCCCTTCATGTCGGAGGCTCCCCGCCCCCAAACCTTCCCGTCACGCACTTCACCCGAGAATGGCCCCGCCCCGGACCACTGCTCCTCCTGCTCCGGCGTCACCGGAACGACGTCGGTGTGTGCCGCCCAGGTCAGCGATCGTCCTCCCCCCGCCCCCGGCCGCACCGCCACCACGTTCGGCCGGTTCTTGGCGAGTTCCCACGATTCCACCTCCGCGAAGGCGCCGCTCTTCCGCAGTTGCTCGCGCAGCCAGTCCTGCGCTGGCCGTTCCGCCTCCTCGTTCGGCTCGAGATCCGGGTTAATCGATGGCTGCTGAATAAATTGACTCGTGAACTGAACGATCTCATCCCTCCGCTCATCCACCATCCCGACCACTCGGTCCAGCATCGCATCCATCATCCTTCCCACCTCCCGCTATCCCCCGCACTCGTCAGCGCCTCGCCTATCGGCCATCCTCTCAACTACCGTCAACACCCTCCGCTCCGGTAACGAAAGGGCGATCAGCGACGGACAGCTCAATCGTCGCCAGAGTTCAAACGCCTGATCCGCTCGCCCATTTGTCGCGTAGAGACTATTCACCGTCCCATGCGCGACCACGATCAGATTCGTCGCCGGCTGCTCGTCCACCAAGCGATCGACCACCTCTCCGAACCGGCGACGCGCCTCATCGGCCGTTTCCTCTCCGAAAACGAGCTTACCCGGCCGCTCGAAAAACCCACGCATCGCTGCCTCGAAGCGGCCGTCGTCAAGCCACCCTACACTCCGCCGCCGGAGCTCGTGCAGACCCTGTACCGTTCTCCACGGCACCGCCAGCTCCCCCGCGATCCGCTCTGCCGTCTCCGTCGCCTTTGGCTCGCGACTCGCGGCGACAGTCGCCGGCAGATACCGTTCCAGTTCCTGCGCCAGCGCCGTACACTGCCGCCTCCCAGCCGCGCCCAGCCGCCACCTATCCGCCGGAACGACCGGTTCGATCTCACGCATGGCATGCTTGACGAGGATCAAGAATCTCATGTCTCGTGCCGGAGTTCCGGGCCAGGGCTCCCCTCTCCCGCGCATCGGGCGGGTGCCCGCTGGGCGGGGTTGCGGGTGAGGGCTATGACGGGACACGGGGCGACGCTTGCATCTAGTACGCGTCACGGGTGCGCCCCGTCGTTAGCAAGGTCACAATCATTCGCCCAGGTGGATTGCGACTAAACTCACTGCCAATTCTCATCCCCACCGAAAGGAGCGCAACCCATGATCGATGATGCCGCGACCAATTCCCGACCCGAGACCCCGGCACTTACCCACTTCGACGGTTCCGGCCGCGCCCGCATGGTCGACGTCGGTGACAAGGATGTCACCCTCCGCGTTGCCGTCGCCTCCGGTCGTATCGAGATGCGTCCGGAAACGATTGCGCTCATCCGTGACGGTCGAGCGGCCAAGGGTGATGTGCTGGCAGTCGCTCAAGTCGCGGCGATTATGGCCGCCAAACGCACTCATGAGCTTGTGCCCATGTGCCACCCGCTCCTCCTTACCCGCGTTGAAGCGTCGTTCAACCTCGAGCCGGACTCCATCGCGATCTCCGCTCGCGTCGAAACCCGTGGCCAAACCGGCGTCGAGATGGAAGCCCTCACCGCGGTCAGCGTCGCCGCGCTAACCATCTACGATATGGTCAAAGCCGTCGACCGTGGCATGACCATTTCCAACATCCAGGTGGAGCGCAAAGAGGGCGGTCGATCCGGCACCTGGGACCGACAAGCCGTTCCTCACGCTCCTCATCAGACCTGATGCCATCCACCGGGATACCGTCACTATCGCTCGGGCATCCGATCGCGGCTTTCGGTTCGGCCAGCTTCTTCCGCGCGCCATCGCATGGTCGTACAATGCGTCCCGCAAGCGATGAGGGCGAGATAGCCTGGCGAGAACTCCAGACAGAGGAGGAACGACGACGATGGCGATGGCCTCGCCCGGACGGATCAATGACGCCCCCGGAGTAACCATCCCCGGTGCCGATCGCCTCGTCTGGCTCTTTCTTCGCGTCTCGGGCGTCCTCCTTGTGATCCTTGCCGGTGGTCACATCATCATTACCCACTATCTCAACGTTCCCAGCGATACCACCTTCGACTTCGTCGCCGGCCGCTGGGCAAACCCCCTCTGGCGCACCTTCGACTGGCTCCTCCTCATGACCGCCCTCTGGCATGGAGTCTTCGGTTTGCGCTACTCGGTCACCGATTATCTCCGCCGGCCCGGTTGGCGCATCCTCGGCCATGCCGTCATCTGGGTGCTCGGCTTCATCTTCACCGCGATCGGCACCGTTACCATTTTCACCTTCAGCGAAGGAGCCGCCCGCTCGAACAGCGGACCACTCGCCGGCAAGCTCTGGATCGCCGACGCCATCGGCTACTCACTCTACGCCTTTGCCATCGTCACCTACGTCGCCGCTCTAATGCTCGTCATCTGGGTTCTGCGTAGCCTCCGCGCCGGTGGGCCTCCCATCTACACCGGGGATCCCGGCCAGTACGCTTGGGTCTTTCACCGCGCCGCCGGCATCGGCATCCTCTTCTTCCTGCTCGTCCACATCGTCGATATTATGTTGATCGGTCTCGGCCGGGACGTCTACGACGCGTCCGTTCACTTCTACGGCCAACTGGCGTTGGTCCCGATGGAGATTGCCCTCGTCGGCGCCGTCGTCTATCACACCCTGAACGGGCTCCGCATCATCCTCATCGACTTTTGGCGGGTCGGCTACCGCCGCGAACGTCAACTCTTCTGGGCCGTTCTTGCCGGCACCCTCATCCTCACCCTTCCCGCCGCCATTGTCATCCTCGCCGCCGAGCTCTAATGCGACGGGCAGGTGTGTTTCCCAGGCGCTCTCCAAAACCTCCTGCCGGGCCCGTCACCCCAAGAAACACATCGGCGTGATGCATTCGCCTCCATCCCGCCCCCTAAACGGCCGGCCAGACTCCCGGCTGACCGCACCTGCCCCTTCTACTCGCGTCGCCAGACCGGCTTGATGCTCCGACGGAGTGATAGCCCGTGTCTCCTCCGCCTGCGGTCCCCGCCTGATCGACCGATGGCCAAGCATTCCGACAAGGCTCAATTCCCAGGCGGTCCGGCTGACTTCGAGGCATTCCCCGTCGCCCTCACGTTCGGACGGCCTTACCCCTGTTCGTTTGGTGGCCGATACCATGTCGCTTGACTCGCGCGTCTGCCATATGCAAGACGCTGCTGCCCCCACCCCTCCCGCGCGTGGTGCGGGCGCCCGCGGGGCTATCTTTGGCTGAGGGCAGCCTCGGTTGCTGACTCTCTCCCGGACACCCTCAGTTTTGACCTTCGTTAACCAATGCCAGGCAGGGCACTGCCAACGCGTCCTCGAGGCGTCGCGCTACACCCGAATCGGCCGATCGGATGCGGCCTTTCGACAGATGACCAACCACTAATACCGATTCCGGTTGATTAGTTGGTCTTCCCTCTGCGCGACTGCACCTCCTTTCTCCCGCGCATCGGGCGGGCGCCCTCTGGGCAGCGGCTTGGGGTGAGGGCAAACGTCGGCGATGCCAAGGCCATGTATTCATCCGGATTCCGTATAACCCCGCCTCCCACCACCCAAACTGAAACGGTCCGGGAGAGCGATCCCAGCCCCGGAGGGGCTTCGTGGGGTAAGCCCGGGGATTTATCCCCGGGCGTCTGACCGCCGTGACCACGCCTCCACCGCCGCGGCCCATGACCGATTGCCTACGCACCCCTCGTCACCGCCCCTGACCGCCGTGACCACGCACTCCTCATCACGGCCCATGACCGCCTTGCCCCTGCGCCCCTCATCACGGCCCATGACCGCCCTTCCGACGCACCCGCCACTGGCCTGCACGAACACTCATCTCCCCATCGATCCCCCCGCGTTATCGCTCACACTACAGTGGTTTGTCCCTCACCCTCGACCTGCTCACCCGGCGCCCACCAGCTTCGCAACCACCGCCTGCCCCACCCTCTGCCCCTCGCTCCCGGACCGTGTCCTGTATGGACCGTTGCCGGTGGGGTAGGCAGCCGATCATTCCCCCACCAGCCGCGACCGACCGGCCGATTCGGGCATGACGCGACGCGGTGGCGTCGCTTCTCGTCGCCAGCGCCTTGCCCACCATGGGTGACGGAAGACCTAGTGGCGCGTCACGGATAATTCGCGCCTCCGGCGTGGCACTGGTAGGGGCGACGCATGCGTCGCCCGGCACCGCCGCCGGTGCCGGAGGTACGAGCTATCCACCTGGCGAAACAGCGTTGACGATCCACTAAGCACGTCGAGGTAATTGGGTCGTAGAATAGTGGGTGAGGAGGAGCCCCGCCGTGATCCGCGTCACGTTGACCCCCGCCCAGCAGGAGGAGTTGCGCGCCCGGACGCGCGAGCCAGGTGTGGC
>JAABUS010003785.1_pt1 | contig 23501 bp, 29 predicted proteins | sample 5560161 | NCBI WGS metagenome assembly JAABUS01 (sample SAMN10711885, study PRJNA513376) | rock metagenome | isolation source: Antarctica rocks | place: Antarctica: Victoria Land, Trio Nunatak nord | collected 2016-01-04
GGGCCCCGTGCGCGGTGGTCAGAAACTCACCCTGCTGCGCCACGCTCTCCGGCGGCTGGCCGGTGGGCGCACCGGTCGGGGTCACCGTGGCCGGGCCACCCTGGTCGGGCTTGGGCGGCAGCGGACCGGTCGGTGTCAACGGCTCGTCATAGGACGGGGCCTGGCTGGAGGGGACCCCCGGTACCAACGGCTTGCTGCGCTTCGGTGCTGCCATCGCACACTCTCCTGTGGTGGGCTGGGCTCTCGGCCGCGTCCTTCGGCGCCCACCTGACACGGAGCTGGTGGCAAGTCGATGACGTCAGCACCCACTGTGGCACACGTGACAACGGTGCGGAGTCTCGCGCTCGTGGATTGCGCTTCTTCGCCGGTGAGCACGCTGAACCGACCCCAACGAGCTCTCCCACGCCGTGCGATCTGGTCGGTGAGCTGTCGTCGTCCTTGGCCGGCTCATCGGGCCGGGCCGCACCGTGTCGGTGCGCCTCGGGGTGCAGCACCCGGGTGTAGGCGTGGGTACGTACGGGCGAGGGTCGACCCAGAACGGGTTGTCAGCGACGACGGTGACCCCGAACGGCACGGACACGGACCGCACGGCCTCCAGCTGCGCGGACAGGGCGGGCGGGCGCCGATAGCCGGCGGCGAGGAACCCGAGCCCCCCTGCCCGCACCGCGGCCACCACGAAGACCGGCGTGAACGCCCCGGCAGCGGGGGGTGTGTGCTCCGTGCGGGACGTTGGTCGGGTCCCCGAGGATGTTCTTGTGGTGACCCGCTATGACGGGGTGCTGGGGCAGTGAATGGGCCTGGTCGGATGGCACCTGCCGCCGGTGAACCTAGCGGTGTGCGACCGGTGGGGCGTCGGGGCCGTCGAGCGGGGCAGCGGGTTGCAGCGGGCGGCGGGTGAGCCCACGTGGTGGGGGGTGTCGACGCCGGGGGTTTTCAGCCCGGCCTGGAAGTGCAGGATGATGTCGAACCCGGCGAACTGGAAGTAGCCGAACTCGTTGCCCTTGTCCGCCTGGGTGCTCGTTCTGCGGGACCGCTGCCGCCGCTCCTACGCTCGAGAGGTCGCACCCGAACGACGACAGGAGCCCACGTGAACCAGGACCACCGACACGACACGGCCAGCCCGGCCGGGACGGTCTGACGTGGGTGTCGGGCGGGGGATCCTCGCGGGGGCAGCGGCGGGGGCGGCCGGAACCACCGCACTGAACCTCATCACCTACCTGGACATGACGATGCGGGGCCGCGGTGCCAGCAGCAGTCCCGAGACCACGGTCGAGAAGCTCTCCGACGCCGTGCAGGTGCAGGTCCCGGGTGAAGGCGACACCCGGGACAACCGCGTCTCTGCCCTCGGCGCGCTCACCGGGATCGCCTCGGGGGTCGGCGTGGGCGCCGCGCTCGGGCTCGTCCGCGGCTTGGGCTGGCGACCGGGTCCGGTGGTGAGCGGGGTGGTGGCGACCCTCGGTGCTCTCGTGGGCACCAACGGCCCCATGACCGCGCTCGGCGTGACCGACCCCCGGACGTGGCCGCTGGAGTCCTGGGTGTCCGACGTGGTGCCGCACCTGGGCTACGGCGCCGTCACGGCCGCGGTGCTTAACGGACTCGACCCCTGACAGTCGCGCGCAGCTCGCGAGCGGTGGTGCGGCCGGGATCGACATCGGCTCTGTCGACGAGACCATGGTGCTGTTGCTCGCCGACGCGCAGACGTCCGGCGGCCTGCTATTCGGGGCCGATCCGGCTCGGCTGACTGACCGAGCACAGCGCAAACGCCGGCTTCGGCCACCCCACTCCGGCCCCAGTTCCGTGGATAGTGCTGCGGTCGGTGGTTCGCTGGTGTCGGGCTGGTGAGCGCGTGGCGGCTGCCCGCTGCGCGGAGCGGTGTCTCCGGGGTGGTCTCGTGGGCTGCGGCGTGGTGCGGTTCGAGGTGGTTGACGACGTCGTTCAGGCGACAGCCGGTAGCTCGCGGATTCGGGCCAGGATTCGGGCCTCGGGCTCTCGACGGTGCATCGCAGCGTCGCGGTGCGGGCGTGTCGGACGAGTCGTGCAGGCAGGTTGATTAGTTGCCTCAGCGTGTCGCCCGCCCTCACGTAGCGCGGTGAGCAGCTGCACGCGACGGGCGGCGGCCAGTGGGTCAGCCGTCGACGGGCTGGTACCCGGCGAGTTTGTGCGCCAGGTCGTCGACACCGGAAACGGTGATGTCCGGTTTGGTGAGGTACGGCGGGTACGGCGCGGTTCCGGACCGGTCGATCCAGGCGGTTTGCAGGCCAGCGCGGGCGGCGCCGTCGATGTCCCATGGGTGCACCGCGACGAGCAGCATCTCCGCGGGTGGTACGTCGCACTCCCTGGCGGCGTACGCGTAGGACTCGGGGGCCGGCTTCCAGCGTCCGGCGTCCTCGACGCTCAGCAGCCGCTCGAACTGGTCGCGAACCCCGGCGTTCGTGAGCAGCGCCTCGGCGACGCTCGTCGCACCGTTGGTCAGCGTGACCAGGCGCAGTCCGCTGGCGGGCAACGACCGGACACCGCTCGGCACGTCAGGATGGACGTGCAAGGACGAGAACCCTTCCAGCACGTGCGCCACCGCGGCATCGGCGTCCCGGTCGGGCGGGTGGTTCACGAACATGCTGCGCAGCACGCCGTCAGCGATGGTCGCGAACGCTGCCGAGCTACCGGCGGCAGCGAGCGCGAACCCATCGCGCAGCACCTGAGCGAACCACGTCGCCGCGACCGCGGCGGGCAGCCCGATGTCGGCGAAGCGCCGGGCCATCGGCCCGAGATCGGACAGCGTCTCGTTGACGTCGAACACGATCACACTGGGTGCTGACACGTCAGGTCCCTTCGTCATCTGCCACACAGTCACAACTCACGGTAGGCGGCCGGCGCCCGGGCTTCGACCAGCAACCGCAGGGCCGCCTCGACGACCTCTCGCTGCCGTCGACGATCCCCGACCGGGCCCAGGGTGCGGCCCATGAGGTGCGGCGTGACGAGCACACGCGGCACCTGCAGCCGCCCAGCCACGTGGGCGAACGCCCGGATGAACACCGAAACCGTGGGGACGCCCTGCTCTTCCAGGGCCCTGCTGAGGAGTCCGACCGACCCGTGGCAGACAGGTCAAGTAGCGACCAGCAGGCAGGCGTCGACGCCCTCCGCGCGCAGCCGCTGCGCCCACTGCGGCGCAGCCTGCTCGCGCAGTCGCACCTGCGACGTGGCACCGGTGAAGCTGTAGTGCGTGTCAGCGAGCCCGACCGCGCCCTCCGCGGACAGCTCCCTCAGCACCGACAGGGGGAACACCGTTGCGGGGTCGCGCTGCGCCGTCCGCGCGTCGTAACCGGGGTGCCGCGCGGTGAGCATCGCATCCGGGGTGTCGCGGGGAATCTCGGACAGCGTGGGTGCGCCCCGCAGGAAATCCTTGATCCGCGCCAACGACTCCTGCTGGGTCGGCCCGTCCGGGCCCATCGGGTCGTCATCGACCCGGAAGACGCCGCCGGCGGAGATCAACACCAGCCGCCGCTCCGCCAGGTCACCGGTCAGCGCTGTGAACGGGGCGCTGTCCACTGTCGGCGCGTCGTCCCCTGCGTAGGCCGCGACCTGCGCCTCATACACCGCCTGGCGGACCGGCCCGAAGTCGCCGGTGTCGAAGGCAACGCCGAGGCGGTCCAGCACCGTGGCGAGAGCGTCGGCCCCCTCCTCGTCGCTCATCGCGGCGAGGAACTTCGCCTGCATGTCGCTGTGCTCGCCGTAGTAGAAGGACGTCCGGAAGCTCTCGAAGCTCATCGGCTCATCCACCATGCCGCCTCCTCACCCCCCGGGGTCTGACCACTCCATCACACCCCCGGCCGGACGACTCCTCGGGTGCCCATTGCCCAGCACCACTTTCGGCGGCGGCGACCAGCCGGCCGGCGTTGGGGCAACCCGCTCGTCCCGAACTTCTCCCCATCATGTGCCGGGGTGCGCGAGCAGGAGATGCCTGGCGTCGAGCGTGACCAGCGCGAGGTGCTCGGCGGGGTGGAGATCGTGGGGGTGAATCCGCCGAGTCACGACGCCGTGGCGGGTCGCACCTGTCGGTAGGGCACCGCACGCCCACTGTTCGATACGACGAAGATCACCGGAATGACCATCGGGGAAGAGGCATCGTGCTGGCACGTTGCGTACCGAGGAATGCGCGCGCCAACTTCTGGAGGGGACCCTTCATGACCCGCATCCCCGTCCACACCGTCGACTCGGCGCCCGAGGGCAGCCGGGACACGCTCAAGGCGCTCGCCGGCCAGTTCGGCAAGGTCCTGAACATCCACGGCGCGATGGCGCGCTCGCCTGCGGTGCTGGAGACCCACTCCGCCATCCAGGAGGCGCTGAAGGACACCGGCACGTTCGACGCCAAGACCCGCGAGGCCATCGCGCTCGCGGTCGGCAACGTCGACGACTGCTCGTACTGCCAGGCCGCCCACACCGCAGGCGGCAAGGCAGCCGGGCTGAGCACCCAGGAGAAGATCGACATCCCACGCGGATCGGTCGCCGAACCCAAGCTGGCCGCACTCCTGACACTCTTGCGCGAGCAGCCGCAGCATCTCGGCCACGTTCAGGAAAGCACCTGGAAGGGCGCCCTCGACGTGGGCTGGACCAACGCCCAGCTCACCGAGACCTCGGCCGTTTTCGCTCTCAACCTGTCCACCAACTACTTCAACCACCTCGTGCAGACCGAGCTCGACCTGCCGCCCGCACCCGCCCTGTGACCGCCGCCAAGAACGTCAGTAACCGACAGCCGCGCTGACCGGCTGCTGGGGGCAGACCACCGCTGCCTGCCCCCAGGAGACTCCATGACCCTCATCGCCCTGCTCGACCTGACACTCCGACCGGAGGCCATCGCGGACGCGCCCCGGGGTGCTGCACGAGACGCTCGAAGCCACCCGCGCGTTCCCGGGCTACCTGGGCGTGGAGGTCCTACGCGGGTGATCAGGTGAGTGCCGCGATGCACCAGGGGAGTTGGCTGGAGATGACAACAGCGGCCAGCACCGGCCCCACGACGGCTAGTCCCAGCGTGAGGCCCTGAAGGAGGCGGGCGCGGGTCACGTCGGGGGGGAACAACAGCCGTTCGACGCGGTCAGCGACCCCGACCGCGGCTGCGCTCAACGCCAACACCGGTGGGCGGGCGGGCGCAGCGGGGCCCAGTGTCAGCGCGAGTAGCGCGCCAACGACCGTGTCCCCACCGTGTCGACGGGCCGCGACGTCATCCGCGCACATCTCGGCCAGGCGGGCTACCTCGCTGGCCGCCCCGGTGAACAGGGTCAGGGCAGGCAGGATCTTGGCGAAGGCGGCGGTGACAGCGAGCAGGTGATGGTGGCGCCCGGCGAGGTGCGCGTGCTCGTGCGCGAGCACTGCGGCCAGCTGATCGTCATTCAACGCGGACATGGCGGAACTGGTGATCACGATGGTGTTGGGCCGTCCGGCCAGGCAGTACACGCCTCGGGTCGCAGCATCAAGAATCAGGGCTCCACCGGGGCCCCGCGGCGCCCCTCGGCCAGCGAGGTGGGCCGCCGCGGCGTGCGCTCGGGTGTGTCGTTGAGTTCGGCGCAGCGAGCTCAGGACCCGGTAGGACAGCGACCCCAGCGAGAGCACGGTGAGAACGGCCAGCAGGAGCACGCTGGCCTGCAGGACACCCCCGTAGGATCCGCCGGCCAGCGCCGGCAACGTGGGAAAGCAGTCCGCGAGGATCCGGTCCGCGTGCCCCCACCCATGCAGCAGTTCCGCACCGATGACCATGGCTGCGAGCATCCAGGCGAGCACCACGCTCAGCAGCGCGGCAACCCATGCTGCGATGCCCAGGCGTGGGGCGGCGCCGCTGCGGCTGGCGCGGTGCAACAGCGGCGGACCGAGCACCGCGACAACGACGCTGTAGGCCAGCAGGCAGGCTGCGAGGCCCATCAGCGCGCCGCGCCTCGGCCGCGAGCCAGAACGGTTTCCAGGCGGGCCCGTTCGTCGGCGCTCATCTCGTCCACGAAGTGAGTCAACACGGCCTCGGAGTCCCGGCCGGTGCTAAACGCCTGCCGCATCAAGGTCGCGGTGTGCTCGGCGTGACTGACGACGGTGCGGTACCGGTGCGCCTTGCCGACCCGGTCGCGGGTGAGATGACCCTTACGGTAGAGATTGTCCATAGTGGACAGCACCGTGGTGTAGGCGATCTGCCGATCAGCTTGCAGGTGCTCCAAGACTTCCCGAACCGTGCCCGCCCCACCAAGCGACCACAGCCGGTCCATCACGACCGTCTCCAGCTCCCCGAAACCGCGCACAACCCTCCTCCTGCTGCCCTGGTAACCCTGCCACGCTACGGACTCACACCGTTGGGGTGGGCCGCTACCTCGCGGTACTTGTGCCGGACCTGCTCGCGCAGGACCCATGCCTGCACCGGTGACTCCTTCGTCGCTGCTTCTTTCCAACGTTGAGCTGCCGGTGACCGCGGCAGAATCTTGCTACTATCTCGGTACAGAGATAGTAGCAACTTCGGCGAGGGGCACACGTTCCGGATGAGTCAACTGCTGTTGGGCACGACCCTGCTTGTGGCGTTTCTCGGTGGCGTGGTCGCGTTGTTGGCCCCCTGCTGCGTCTCGGTCATGCTGCCGGCTTACCTCGCGGCCGGGCTCCGGCACCGCGGGGGAGTGCTCGCGGCCACCTTGGTGTTCGGCGCCGGGGTGGGCACCGTCATCCTGCCGATCGGGTTAGGCGCGGCCGCGCTCAGCAAGCTGTTCTTAGGCCAGCATCTCTGGATCTACCTAGCCGGTGGCGCCGCCATGCTGGTCGCCGGTGTCGCGGTGCTCGCCGGATACTCACCCAAGCTGCCCATGCCCGGTGGGCGGGGAGTGGCCGGGGGCGGAATCGGGTCGACCTACCTGCTGGGTGCGTTCTCCGGGGTCGCCAGCGCATGCTGTGCCCCGGTCCTGATCGGTGTGGCGGTGTTGTCCGGGGCCACAGCGTCGTTCCCGGCCGCGTTGACCATCGGGTTGGCCTACGTCGCGGGCATGGTGGCCCCCCTGGGGTTGGCGGGATTGTGGTGGGACCGTAGGCGCGAACGCGCGACCCGCCTGCTCATCGCGCGCACCGTGTCGGTCCACCTGGGGGGTTGGCAGCGGCGAATGCCCCTGGGCACGCTGCTCAGCGGGGTGCTGATGATCGGGATGGGCGTGTTGTCGGGGACACTGGCATTCACCGGACCCGGCATGTCCACCGACGGCTGGCAGGTTCGGGTCAGCGCGTGGTTGCAGCACCTCGCGACCCTCATCGCGCGGGCGCTGGGCTTCATACCCGGATGGGTGGTGGCCGCCGCGCTGGTGGTGGCTTTCACTCTGCTCACCCGCCGGGCGATCCGCCGGAGCACCGCCCACGCCGACTCGCTCGCCGATGAGGCCGCCACGTCCGACGTTGTCCTCGAGAAGGAGACCCACCCATGACGACCCGATCCAAGCCTGCCCGCGGTGGCGGGCGCCCCCCGGTGAAGGCCGCCCGCACCCGCGGTTCGCGAACCGTGTGGCTGCTGGCTCTGGTCGTCGTGCTGGCGGTGGGCGGGCTGGCGGTGATCTACCGCACCAGCTCCACCAGCGGCGCCCCGGCGGCCACGCGATACGACGTCGGCGCGCCCGGAATCGGCGCGCTGGCCCCGGACTTCACCCTGCCCAACGCCACGCGGACCCCGGCGGGCGCCCCAGCATCGCCGATCAGGCTGAGTGAATACCGCGGCAAGACGGTGCTGTTGTACTTCCATGAGGGCCTGGGCTGCCAGCCCTGTTGGGACCAGATCCGAGATCTGCAGAAGAACCCCGCCGTCCTGGCGGCACTGGGGGTGGATCAGCTGCTCACCATCACCAGCGGCCCCGCCGATCTGATCACGCAGAAAATGTCCGATGAAGGCCTGAGCGCCCCCGCGCTGGCCGACACCAACCTGCAGGTCTCCACCCAGTACGAGGCAAACCGCTTCGGGATGATGGGCACCTCCCGGGACGGCCACAGCTTCATCCTGGTGGGCCCGGACGGGCGGATCGAGTGGCGAGCCGACTATGGGGGCCCGCCCAAGTTCACTATGTACGTTCCCGTGGACCAACTGGCTGCCGACCTTCGTGCCGGCCGCAAAAGCGCATGATCGATATCACGGTCCTCAGCCAAGCCGACTGCCCGTTCTGCGACCATGCAGCCGCCGTGCTCGACCGGGTGGGGCAGGACTACCCGCTCGCCGTGCGCCGCCTTGGCCTCGACACCGACGAAGGCCGCCGGTTGGCGAGCCGACACCAGGTGCTGTTCGCGCCGGGAATCGTGCTGGATGGCCAGTTATTCAGCTACGGACGGTTGTCCGAACGTCGGCTGCGCCGCCACCTCACCCGCCACAGCCAGGCAGCCACCACACCGCAGGGATAACGCCCACCGGGGACGAGGTGAGCAGGAGGAGGCTGTCGGCGTGGCTGTGATCCTGGTGGTGGACGACGAGCGCAAGATCCGTCAGCTGGTGTGTACGTATCTGGAGCGGGCGGGGTACACGACGCTGCAGGCCGGCACGGGCGGGGAGGCAGTGAAGCTGGCGGGCACCGTGGACTTGATAATCCTCGACCTTGGGTTACCCGACCGGGCGGGCCCGGACGTGACCCGCGACATCCGGCGATCCCTGCGTGTGCCGATCATCATGCTCACCGCGCGGGCCGGGGAGGCCGATCGGATCGCCGGTCTGCGCCTCGGTGCCGACGACTACGTGACGAAACCGTTCAGCCCGGCCGAGTTGGTAGCCCGGGTGGCGGCGGTATTGCGTCGCACCAGCGTGGACGGCGGCGGGGTGGCGGCGGGGCCGGTGTCCTTCGCGGCGGGGGTGCTGCGCATTGACGTTGAGCGGCGGGAGGTGATGGTGCACGAGCGGTTGGTCGGGCTGACCCGGTCAGAGTTCGACCTGCTGACAACGTTGGCTGCCCGTCCGGGGCGGGTGTACTCGCGCAGCGAGCTGGCGAGCATTGTGCATGGGGATCATGCGCACGACCGCGCCGAGCGCGGCATCGATGTGCATGTGAAGAACCTGCGGCGCAAGCTCGGTGATTCCCCCGCAGCGGCGCGGTTGGTCTGCACCGTCACCGGGGTGGGCTACAAGCTGGCGGTCGACCGCGATGGGTAGGACGGGGTGGTGGCGGGATGCGCCACTGGCGCGTCGACTCGCGCTGGGTTTCGCCGCCACCGCCGTGGCGGCGGCATTGCTGACCGCTGTCGGTGTCAATGTGGCCTTCGGGAACCGGTTTTCGGCCTACCTGGGCACCCAAGAAGCGGCGCGGGCACAACAGGTGGTCTCGGTGTTGACCGCGTCCTACCAGTCAGCGGGTGGGTGGCAGCCACCCTCGTTGGACTCCGTAGCCCCGGGGTTGGTGATGTCGGGTGCCCAGGTGCAGGTGTTGGGCGCGGACGGGGCGCTCATCTGGTCCTCGTTCGGGGCCGGTGCTGATTCCACGATGATGGGCATGACCGCCGCCATGATGCAGACCGGTCCGCTGGGGCTGCCGATGCGTGTGCCGATCACCGTGAATGGTGCGCAGGTGGGTACCGCCGTGCTGCAGGTGCCGCAGGCGGTGTCCCCTGTGGCCGATACCCAGTTCCGCACCTCGGTGAACTGGCTGCTGCTCATTGCCGCGGTCATCGCGGGCGCGGTGGCGCTCGCGGTGGGTCTGGTGGTGGCCCGCCGCACCACCCGGCCGCTGGCCGAGCTGACCGCCGCTGCCGACGAGCTCGCGGCGGGCAACCGGAGCCGCCGGGCGGACGTGGTCTCCGCCGACGAGATCGGCCAGTTGGCGCAGGCATTCAATGGGATGGCCGATTCGGTGGACCGCGAGGACGAGCTGCGCCAAGCGTTCGCCGCGGATATCGCCCACGAGTTGCGGACGCCGCTGGCCATCCTGCAGGGCCAGCTCGAGTCGATCCGGGACGGGATCACCCCGCCCGCCCCGCAGCTCATCGACTCCCTGCACGAGGAGTCGCTGCGCATGGGCCGGCTCGTCGCGGACCTGGAGACCATGGCCGATGCGGGAGCCGCCGGGTTCACCCTGCAGCCCAGTAATGTCGCGGTCCGCCCGCTGATCGACGCTGTCCTGGATGGCCTGGGCGGACATTTCGCTGAACGGCACCTCCACATCGTGCGGCGGCTGGAGGAGGTCACGGTGCTCGCCGACCCGATGCGGCTGACCCAGGTCGTCACCAACCTCTTGACCAACGCCGCCACCCACACCCCACCCGGGGGGACGATCACCATCACCGTCCTTGGGGGCGCCGCCGCGGCCGAACTCACCGTCGCCGACACCGGATCCGGCATCAGCGAGCACGACCTGCCCCGGGTCTTCGACCGCTTCTTCCGCGGGGCCACGTCCCCTAGTGGGGGCGCAGGGATCGGCCTCGCCGTCGCGGCGGAGCTCGTCGCCGCGCACGCGGGCACCATCACCGTGCAGAGCCGCCCCGGGCAAGGCAGCAGCTTCCGGGTCCGACTCCCGGTAACTACACCCGCGGCCCGCGAGGTCTTCACGAGAACTACATAACACCGCCCTACCTTCGACGGCGTCGACCGAGAACGTCGGTCCGATGACCACAACCAGGAGGCACGCATGAAGATCACCACGAAGGTCCGGGCAACGCTCATCGCTGCGGCGGTCATCGCCGGAGTCGGGGCCGCTACTGGCGGTGTCGCGCTCGCCTCGACCGACCCCACCCCTAGCACCGCAGCGCCACAGGACACCACTGCTGTGCTGAACCAGATGGACACGATGATGCAGCAGATGGTGCAGCAGTTGCCCGCCGATCAGCGCGCCGCGGCGACCCAGCTACACGCGCAGATGCGCCCGAACATGCAGAAGATGCTCACCGGCGGCATGAGCGGCATGAGCGGCATGAGCGGCATGGGCCAGATGAATTCCACCCACCCCATGACGGGGTAATCCCTGCGGCGCATGCCCTTCGCCCCACTATCCGTTCTTGGAAAGGACAGAACTCATGAGCCGCGAGCACACCCTGGTGACCGCCGACTGGGCGCAGGAGAACCTCGACACCCCGGGCATCGTCTTCGTCGAGGTCGATGAAGAGACCACCGCTTACGACAGTGGGCATGTGCCCGGCGCGGTGACCATCAACTGGACGACCGAGTTACAGGATCCGATCCGCCGCGACATCATCGACGAAATCGACTTCGAGCAGCTGATGTCAACCAAAGGTATCAGTAGCGATGACCTGGTCGTGCTCTACGGCGGCAACAACAACTGGTTTGCCGCCTACGCATACTGGCAGTTCACCCTTTATGGTCACCGCAACGTGAAACTGCTCGACGGTGGACGCAAAATCTGGGAGCTCGATGGCCGCGAACTCACCACCGACATCCCCACGCGCCCACCCGTGGTGTACACCGCCCGTCCGCAGGACGTGTCCATCCGCGCATTCCGCGATGAGGTTCTGGCCGCAATGGGCACGACCAACCTCGTCGATGTGCGTTCGCCCGATGAATTCACCGGCAAAATCCTCGCGCCAGCACATCTGCCGCAGGAACAGTCCCAGCGCCCCGGTCATATCCCCACCGCCATCAACATCCCGTGGAGCAAAGCTGCCAACGAGGACGGCACCTTCAAATCCAACACCGAACTCGCCGCACTCTACGACGCGGCAGGTTTGGACCAGGCGAAACCGACGATCGCCTACTGCCGCATCGGGGAACGCTCCAGCCACACCTGGGTCGTACTGCATGAGCTACTGGGCCACCGCGACGTGAAGAACTACGACGGCAGCTGGACCGAGTACGGATCGCTGATCGGGGTACCCATCGAGGTCGGGGCGACCCCCCGATGATGGGCGGCATGACAACCGGAACAACGATGACAACCGGAGCAGGACTGTGGGGACTCCTCATGGGCCTGGCCATGCTGGCGGGGCTCGCTCTCGCGGTCCTCGGTGCGCTCTGGTTGTACCAACGGCTCGGTGACACCCGCACCGACACCCGCGCCGAAACCGCTGCTATCCCTCACGGACCCACCCCGCCGGCGGGAGACAGGGCAGTGCCTCGGCTCCGAGAGCGATACGCCGCCGGCGAGATCGACGACGACGAGTACGAACGGCGGCTGTCCGCTCTCACTCACTGGCGCTGACCCGGGCACCCGCGACTAGACCGCCGAGTGCAACCGTGGTTGCACCTGAACCCGATGGCTGGGTGTTGCCCTGGTCCCGACGGAAACGGGCGAGGCGCCGCTGGACGCAGGGGGCGATGTTGACCTCACCGCGGGCAGACCCTTGTGAGGTGGGCGACCCGGCGGGGAGTCCACATTGATCGGGCGGCGTGTGCGTGGCTGATTCTGCGCTTTCTGGATCCGAGCGCGGAGTTTGTGTTCATCGCCGACCTCGCGGAGGTTCCCACCGATGCCACGCCGTTCGACCTGCCGGGAGTGACGCTGTCCCACCACGGCCACGACTGCACGTTCGAGACGATCCTGCGCCGCCAGGACCTCACCGACCCCGTGTTGTAGCGACTGGCGGCCCTGGTGCACGAGGCGGACCTGGACGACGAGCGCTACGACGCACCCGAAGCTCCTGGGTTCGACCTGGCCTTGCGAGCGCTGTCGATGGTGTGCCGAGACGATCAGGTGCTGGAACTGACCGGCCCGCTGTTCGACGGGGTTTATGAGTTCTTCCGCCGGGAGGCGCTCCTGGGCAGGCAACCCTCGTGAGCGCCGACGAGCTCCCCGATCACGCCCCCAAACCCTCACCCGCTGTGGACGCCGTCGGTCCGGCGCCACCCTCACCTCGGGCTGGTGACGTGGTGCCCTTCGGTGAGGCGGTGCGCGTGTGGTTCCGGATCTCCCTGCAGACCTTCGGGGGCCCTGCCGGCCAGATTGCCGTCATGCAACGCACCCTGGTGCAGGACCAGCGCTGGATTGGGCAGCGCCGGTTCTTGCATGCCCTCAGCTTCTGCACCTTGTTGCCCGGCCCCGAGGCGCAACAGCTCGCCATCTAAGTGGGGTGGCTGCTCAACGGGATCAAAGGTGGCCTCGTCGCGGGCATCCTGTTTGTGCTGCCGGGTGTGGCTGCGTTGCTCGCCTTATCGGCCCTCTACATCGCTGCGGGCAACTCTGCTCCGGTGCTGGCCCTGTTCGCGGGCCTCGGCCCCGCCGTGCTCGCCGTCGTCGCCAGGCCGTAGTGCGGCTGTCCGGTCGTGCGCTCGGCCACCCGGCGTTGCGCATCCTCGCTGCAGCTGCCTTCCTCGCCCTGTCGGTGTTTGCCGTCCCGTTCCCCGCTCGTCATCGCGGCTGCCGCCGCTGTGGGGGTGGGGGCTGGGTCGGTGGGCCCCGCAGAGCATGCGGGCGGCCAACAACCACGGTGACGGTGACGGCCCTGCCCCGCTGATAGCCGATGACGCCCTGCACACGGAGCGCCCCAGCCGCGCCCACACCCTCCGGGTCCTCATGGTCGGTGCGCTGGCGTGGGGCGCCCCCGTGGGGGCAGTCGCGGCGTTCACCGGCGCCGGCAGTGTGTTTACCCAGCCGTCGATGTTCTTCTCCGGTGCCGCCCTGGTGACCTTCGGCGGGGCATATGCCGTGCTCGCCTACGTCGCCCACAAGGCAGTGGAGGTCTACGCGTGGCTGACCCCGGGAGAGATGGTGCGCGGGCTCGCTCTGGCCGAGAGCACCCCGGGGCCGCTGATCATGGTGGTGCAGTTCGTGGCGTTCCTCGGCGCGTACCGCAACCCAGGGTCGCTGAACCCGTGGGCTGCGGCCATCCTCGGGGCGCTGCTCACCACCTGGGTGACGTTCGTGCCCTGCTTCGTGTTCATCTTTGTCGGCGCCCCGTACGTGGAGCGGCTGCGGGGCAACACCGCCCTGTCCGCCGCCCTGACGGGTATCACCGCCGCGGTCGTCGGCGTCATCGCCAACCTCGCCCTGTACTTCGGCTTGCACACACTGTTCAGCGCGAACCGCACCGTCACCACCGGCCCCCTGCACCTGCAGGTCCCTCAGCTCGCGAGCGTGCAACCTACGGCCGTGCTCATCGCAGCGTTCCTGCTGTTCCGGCTGCGGTGGCCGGTACTGCGCACGTTCGGCGTCAGCGCCGCCCTGGGCATCCTCACCGGACTTGTCCCGCTGCTACTCGGCTAACGGGGCACCACGACCACTACCGCCGCAGAGGAAGCCGCGATGACCCTGAACGTGATGCTCTACGGCGCGGCACTGTCCGCGCTGCTCGCCGCCATCCTCGTCACCCTCGTCACCCTCCCCTTTCGTCCCCGCCGGATCTCCACCGTCCTCACCGCCGCCACGTCGGCTTTTCTGGGTCCGGTGTCGTGGAACTGGGTGCTGCGCTCCACCGGTGCAACCGGGGCGTTCTCGCACGACGCCCCGGTTCCGCCCATGCCGATCAGCTGGCAGGACGTCGGCTCTGCCGTCACCACCCTCGCCCTCGCCGGGGTTCTCCTTGGGCTCGGCCCGCTCCACGCCAACGCCAACGCCAACGCCCGAAGAAGTAGCGTGATCGCCCTGCTGAGCGCCCTCGCCGCGCTCCTCATCGACGTCTACCTCTACTGAATCACGGCGCCCGGGAACCCCCATTCAGGGCACGTTCAGCCCGCGCGGGCAAGCCACGACACCGGGTCGATGCGCCCGGACGGTTCGACTGTGAAGCGGACCTCGTCCGTGCGGGCATGAACCCAGCACACGGGAGGAGCCAGCACAGCTGCGGGCCCACCTCTCCGTGCTGGGGCTGCACCCCGACCCGGACAACCCCGGGTCGGTCGGAGCGGGCCGGCACTGCCGCACCTGCTGCCCTCGCCGCCGCGTGGTCGAGGTGGAGTGCACCCGCTGCGGTGACGGGCCCACCGTCACCGGGGACCTCGCCGAGGACAGCACGCCCGGCTCGGTGGCCTACCCCGCACGGCGGTGGCTGGTGGCCGTAGGGAGGAGCACCGCGCCCGAGCTCGTCTGCCCCGAGCACTGACCGAGAACCCCGGAGCGATCTCGGGAGAGACGGTTCTGGGTGAGACTTTGCGGGTGGAGCCGTTCGTGGCCCTCGCCTCGAGGCGGAGAACCTGGTGGTCTCCGAGGCGGTGAAGTTCACCGTCACCCGCCGCACCGCCAAGTCCGCCCACTCGGAGACGCAGACCCACGGCTTCGAGGTTGGCTTCATCGGTGCCCGCGGTGACCGCCTCGTCTTGGCCACGGTGAAGTCCTTCCTCGGCTTGGCCACGGTGAAGTCCTTCCTCGGCTCACGTGGTGTCGCCGTTGAGCACGTCACCGCCCAAGGTGGGCCGCCCCGCTTCCACCGCTTGTACGCGATGCTCAACGATCCCGGCGTTGTTGACGAGGATGTGCAGCTCGCCGGTCCATGCGGACGCGAACGCCCGGACGGAGCGGAGGCTGCTCAGATCCAGCGCTCTGACCTCGACGTGCCCGACCATGGACTGCGCGGCGGTCCGCCCCCGGGACTCATCGCGCACCGCAAGGACGACGTGGGCCCCCACCCCGGCGAGCCGGCTGGCTGTGACCAGGCCGATGCCACTGGACGCGCCGGTGACCACGACGGTCGTCCCCGACAGGTCGGGCAGGTCGGCCGCCGTCCAGTGGCCGCTCATCGACCGAACCCGGCCAGCATCTTCAGCACGTCCGCGTGGCGACCCTCGGCTTCGGCGTTGCGGAGCAAGTGCACGCTCTGAACGCAGACCTCGTCGGCGTCGGGTCGGGATCGCAACAGCTCCACCACCTCGTCCAGGAACGCCGCCAAGGGCATCGCGTGCTCACTGTCGCGCTGACCCATCAGATCGGTCCGCACCGCCGGCGGCACGAGCTCCAAGACCTGCACGTCGGCGTCGGCGAGCTGGACCCGCAGGCTCTGCGTGAAGGCATGGATCGCTGCCTTGGTGGCGCTGTAGGTCGGTGTCGCCGGCAGCGGTACGAAGGCCAGGCCCGAGGAGACGTTCATGACCACCGCGTCGGGTCGCTGGAGCAGGAACGGGACGAAGGCCGCGAGCAGGCGGATGGGGCCCAGCAGATTGGTCGCGACGGTGTCCTCGGCGACCTGCAGGTGGGCTGGGTCCGTGAGGTCCTCCGACAGCATGATGCCTGCGTTGTTGACGAGGACGTTCAGGTCGGGGTGCTGCGCGGTGACGCTCTGGAAGCAACTGGCGATCGACGCGGGGTCGGTGACGTCCATGACGACCGACGACATGCCGGGGTGTTGGGCGGTGATGCCGGCCAACAGCCCCGCGCGGCGACCAGCGATAACGACCGTGTTGCCCGCGGCGTGCAGGCGCTGGGCGAGGCCCAGGCCGATCCCGGAGGTTCCCCCGGTGATGAGGATGGTGTTGCCGGACATCTTCACGATGCTCTCCTGACTGGTTCTTCCTGCCGCTCGTCGGCATCCCACGACGATGGGCGAGCTTGCAGAGGATGAGAAGAGGACTGCTCATCCATGGACCGGGAGTCCCTGGCTGGCCCTCGACGGATGTGTGACCCTCCGGTATGGACCGATCCGGGCTCGCCGAGTTCCTGCGCCGACGGCGCGAGTCGCTGCAACCGTCCGACGTCGGCATGCCCCCCGGGTCCCGGCGACGCACGGTCGGCCTGCGGCGTGAAGAGGTCGCTGCCTTGTCAGCGATGTCCACCGACTACTACGCCCGCCTGGAGCAGCAGCGCGGTCCGCAGCCCTCAGAGCAGATGGTCGCCTCGATCGCCCGCGGCCTGCGCCTCACCCTCGACGAGCGCGACCACCTGTTCCGGCTGGCCGGTCACACCGCGCCCACCCGCGTCCTCCGGACCGACCACGTCAGCCCCGGGCTCATGCGCGTCCTGGACCGCCTGGACGACACACCCGCACAGGTGATCTCCGACGTCGGCGAGACCCTGGTGCAGAACCGGCTCGCCGTGGCTTTGCTGGGTGATCAGACCCGCTTCAGCGGACCGTCTCGCAGCGCCGTCTACCGTTGGTTCACCAACCCGATCGAACGGCGTATCTACCCGGAGGGCGACCACGCGCAGCAGAGCCGGATCCAGGTCGCCAACCTCCGAGTCGCATCGACCCGCAGCGGGCCGGGCTCTCGCGCGGCCGACATCGTTGGCCTCTTGCAGCGCCAGAGCCAGGAGTTCGTCGCTCTGTGGAAGCGGCACGACGTCACGGGTCGCACTGATGACCGTAAGACCCTCGTTCACCAGCAGCTGGGACTGATTGAGCTGCACTGCCAGATCCTCACCACGCAGGATCACGGCCAGGCGTTACTGATCTTCACGGCCCCGCCAGGGTCCAGCGGTTACGAGCAGCTGCAACTCCTGTCCGTCGTCGGCACCCAGACGCTGACCCCGCGCTAACCCTGCGCGTGCAGCCGACGAAGCGCGACTGCGACGCCTCCCGCTGTGTCTGTGAGAGATCCTCGACCCGGCGGGGAATCCGGTGTTGGGAAGTGTGCTCGACTTCGGAGCCAGTCGGCGACCCATCGCTGTAGCCGACCCGCATACGGAGAGGCGCCCCCGCCCCTCGACCCGGCAGCGCAACAGGCGTTCATCGCCAGTCAAAGTCGCTGGCCCGGCAGTACCGCACCGAGCTGCTGCCATCACCCGGCCCGGCTACGCGGTCAAACCTGCTCGCGCAGCGCCCGGTCGGCCTCAGCAGAGAACGCGACGAGCACCACGTCCTCGATCCCTGCCGGGCAGGCGCGGATCGCGGTGACGGCCTGGTGCACGGCGCCGTGGAGTGGCCAGCCGTAAACCCCGGCCGAGATCAGCGGGAACGCCACCGACCGTGCTCCGAGCTTGGCCGCGACCTCGAGGCTGCGGGTGTACGCCGAGCGGAGCGTGGCCGAGCGGTCCTCAGACGTCGAATAGACCGGGCCCACTGTGTGCACCACCCAGCGGGCGGGCATCCGGCCCGCGGTGGTCGCGACGGCGTCACCTGCCGGTAGGCCGTCTGGCAGTGTCGTCTCGCGTAACGACCGGCACTCGGCCAGGATCTCCGGCCCACCCGCGCGGTGAATGGCCCCGTCGACGCCCCCGCCGCCGAGCAACCCGGAGTTCGCTGCGTTGACCACGACGTCGACTTCGAGGGTGGTGATGTCGCCGGCGACGATCCGCAGCTCGCTCACGTCCGCCAGCGTCCCACGGTGCGTTGCTCTGTATAGATCGAGGTCCTCGTCATCGGGGCTGCTCGGGCGCGTTCGTGTCGAGGTGGGTGATGGCGTCGGCGACCTGCGCGGCGTTCGGGTACAGCACGAGTACTGCGCCGACGGCCAGGGTGGCGCCAATGATCTGCATGAGGACGAACATCGGCACGGACGCAGGCGCGATGCCGGCGAAGGTGTTGGACAGGGTGCGGCCGACGGTGATGGCGGGGTTGGCAAAGCTGGTGCTACTGGTGAACCAGTAGGCGGCGGTGATGTAGCCGCCGACGGCGTAGGCGACATGGCTCGCTCGACCAGCGCGGACGACGCCGAAGATGACCACGAGCAGTCCGAACGTGGCGACCACTTCCCCGAGCCACAGGGCGCCGGTGCTGCGGGAGTGCTGGCTGACGTTGACGGCGGTGAGCCCGAACATGCGGTTGGCGACCACGACGCCGAGGCTGCAGCCGATAACCTGTGCGGCGATGAACACTGCGGCTGCTCTGGTGGTGATGGCACCGAAGGCGAGTTCGGCGAGGGTGACGACCGGGTTGAACGCGGCTGACACCGGGCCGAAGGCGAGGATGAGGGCGACGAGGACCGCGCCGGTGATCAGGGCGTTCTCCAGCAGTTGCAGGCCGGTGTCGTTGGGGCTGAGTCGTTGCGCTGCAATGCCCGAGCCCACGACGGTTGCGGCGAGCACAGCGCTGCCAAGGAGTTCCGCGAACGCCTTGCGGGTCAGTGCGCTGACGTTCGGGCCAGTACGCAGGAGCGGCCGCACGGGGGTAGTGACTGGCACGGGCGCTTCGCGTCGACGAGGTGGCTTCTTAACCGTGCCAACTGGGGCTGTGCTGGGCAGCGTTGCGGTCCGTTGTCGGTGCCTGCTGTCAGGATCGGCTCGCCGCCGGGTCTGGTGTGGTCCTGGGTGGCGCGGGCCGGGAAGGGAGTGCGGTGACGGCGGACGGTGGGATCGGTGGGCGGGGGGGACGGGGTGCCGGTCCGCGACGTCGACGCATTGCGGGTTGCGCTGGACGGGTCGGTGACGCGGACGACCGCCGCCGGCGGCTGGCGGGTGACCTTCCCGCCGGCACCGGGGGCGGCCGGGGCGGCCAACGAGTACCTGGCTGATCTTGACGCTACGTTCGCGCGGCCGGCCACGATTCGTTCCTACGGCTACGACATTCTGCGGTGGCTGCGGTTTTTAGCCGCGATCGGTGTCGACGTTGGCGAGGCCACCCGCGGCGACTACAGCGATTTCCTGCGGTGGCTGCGGGTGGCGGGCAAGACGGGCGGTGCTCGCCGGGCCCGCTCGGTGCCGCAGCGGCGGCGGGTGAACCAGCACACCGGCAAGATCGGGCCGGACGAGAAGCAGTTCGGCCCAGCGACACTGGCGCATTCGCGGATCGTGCTGCACGAGTTCTACGAGTTCCTGCTCGACCGTGGCCGTCCGCCGCTGATCAGCCCGATACCCCACTCCCGGCGCCGCGAGCATGGTCAGCTGCGGCAGTATCCGCACCACAACCCGTCGGAGCCGTTTCCGACCGGCCGGCGCGCCGGACACCGCCGGTTCGATCCGCCGAACCCGAAGGGCACCGCCCGGCATCTGTCCGACGCGCAGTATGAGCAGCTGTGGGGGCAGCTGGTCTGCGACCGGGACCGGGCCTTGGTCAAGGTCGCCGTGGACAGCGGCGCCCGCCCGGCGGAGCTGCTGGGGATGACCGGCGCGGACGTCGGCTGGGGGGAGGCGCTGATTCACGTGCACCGCAAGGGCGGCGTGCACAGCCAGTGGATCCCGATCTCTCGTGACGCGGTCGTGTGGCTGCGCCGCTACCAGGCCGCATCCGGGTACGTCGCCGCCGGGAACGAGCCGGTGTGGGTGACCGTCCGCGGGCCGCGGCGGGCGATGGGCTACGAGGCCTACCGGGCGGTGTTTCACCGCCTCAACCGACGCCTGGGTACCAACTGGACCCCGCATGATCTGCGTCATACGGCCTGCGTTCGCATGTTGGACGCGGGCATGGCGCTGCACCTGGTGCAGGAGATCATGGGCCACCGCGACATCACCGCGACGCAGAAGTATCTGCGGCCCCGCCTGGACGAACTCGTCGACGCCTACCGTGAGGCGCTGGCCCGGCCCCAACCGTCCCCGACGGGCCCGGGCGCGTACGCGCCGCAAGACCTCAACGACCTCCTCGGCCGGCCATGACCACCGCCCTGACCGCGGCACCGCCGGTAGCGGACACGACGACCGACACCGCCCGTGTCGACCCGCCGGCCATGGAGCCGGCGGATCCGTCCCGGCCGGTGATAGTCGCGGCGCCGCTGCGGCACCAGGACACCGACGTGGCCGGACTGATCACCCTCGCTCGCGCCCTGCCTGAGACGGGCCGATGCCCGGGGACCCTCTGGCGTCGGGTGGCCAGCACCGAATGGCTCGCGTCGTTCCTGGCCGACCAGCCCGGTGGCAGCTGGCAGGACCGGTGGGACGCCAGCGGCCTGGAAGCCGCCGGTCCGGGCGCGATCAAGACGATCGTCTGCGCCGCCCATGGGCAGCCGGTGACGCCGGCTCGCGCCTACCGGGCCACGACCGGGCTGGCCGTCCTGCTTGGCCTGCACGTCATCCGCCCGGGCTTCGACTACCTGCTCGACCAGCGGTTGAGTCGGCTGTGTGAGCAGCTGCTGGACTGGCGGGCCGACCCCGACCCGCAGCTGCTGCACGCCGCCCCGGGCACCGACCAGGCCCGCTCCCACGCCACCGGGGCGCTGGCCCGGGTCCTTGTGCTGACCGGGCGGCCGACCACCGAACTGACCGGGGCCGACGTGCTGGCCTACCGGGGGGCGATGCTGACCCGCCGCACACAGTCGCTCGGCCTGGAACACCTGTGGGCCTGCCTGCAACGGCGCGGGCGGGTCACCGGCACGCTGCGGCAGGCGCTGCGCCGCGGGCAGAAGACCGTGGCCGAACTGGTCGACATCTACCCGATCCGCAGCGCCTGGATCCGGCAGATGTTCATTGCCTACCTCAGCCAGCGCGCGATCACCATCGACTACTCCACGCTCCGCTCAGTGACCAGCGGCCTGTGCGGTCTGTTCTGGACGGCGATCGAGACGATCGCCCCAGGCATCGACACCATCGACCTGCCCGCCGATGTCGCGGCCGCGTGGAAGGAGCAGCTGCGCCACCGACGCACCCGCGACGGCCGGCAGGTGCCGCGCCGGGGTGCGATGAACACGCTGATGACCGTGCGCGGCTTCTACGCCGACCTGCTGCAACTGGCCTACGACGACCCGGCCCGGTGGGCGCAGTGGCCCTGCCCGGCGCCGGTGAGCGTCAACGAGATCAAGCGCTACCACAAGTGGCGCAGCCAGTTGCGCAGCGAGATGCACGAACGCACCCGCACCCGCACGGTGAAGGTCACCCGCCTCGCCGACGCCGCCGAGACCGCCTACCGGGCGGCCCGCGAACTTTACGAGGCGGCCCACGGAACGCCCGCCGGAGGGCAGGTCACCATCGGCGGCACCCGCTACATGCGGGTCGATGCCGCCTCGCACGACCTCGCGCACCCCCGGCTGCGGGCCGTCGGCCCCGACGGCGCCCCGGCCGGGGACAGGATCGACGTCGTCCAGCGGGAAGAGGACGCCTTCTGGGGGCTCGCCGTGGTCGAGGTTCTTCGTCACACCGGCATCCGCATCGAGGAGATGCTCGAGCTGACCCAGCTCGACGTGCACGAATACCAGCACCGCGACCCGGCCGTCGGCATGGTGCTGCTGCTGCACGTCAACCCGTCCAAGACCGACTGCGAGCGCATGCTCGTCGTCGCTCCGGAGCTGGCCGCGATCCTCGCGGCGATCACCCGCCGGGTCCGCCACGCGGTCGGGGCCACCGGCCCCGCGCTGCCGTCGGTCGTGCTCTACGACTACGCCGAATGCCGCAACAGCGACCCGCTACCGTTCTTCTTCCAACGCACCGCCGGCAAGGGCTTCAAGGGCACCACCCGCCCGGTCACCCGCGGCTACGTTCAGCGGGTGCTGCGCCAGGTCTGTGCGGCCGCCGGACTGGTCGGCAACGACGGGCAGCCGATCACGTTCACCGCCCACGATTTCCGTCGCGTGTTCGCCACGGACGCCCAAGCCGCCGGCCTGCCCCCACACATCGTGCAGAAGCTCCTCGGCCACGCCTCGATCACCACCACACAGGGCTACGCCGCGATCTTCCCCGACGACGTCATCCGCTCCCACCGGGCGTTCATCGACAACCGTCGCCGACTACGACCGGGCGAGGAATATTGCTCAGTCACCGACACCGAATGGGGCCAGTTCGAAGACCACTTCGCCACCCGCAAGATCGCGATCGGTGACTGCATGCGCGCCTACGGCACCAACTGCGTCCACGAATACGCCTGCGAGCAGTGCAAACTCGCCCGCCCAGACGGCGGTGCGAAACCTCGACTGCAACGCACCCACGCGGGGCTGCTCGAACAGGCCCGGGAGGCACGCGAGCACGGCTGGCGCGGCGAGATCGAGCGCCTGACCTACATCCTCGCCGGAGTCCAGGACAAGCTCGACGAGATCGAACGATCCGAACGGCGATCCGCCCTCGTCCTGCTTGGAACGCCCACCGTGGCAGACCATCACCGACCAGCACAGGCCTGATGTCGTTGGTCATAAGGGCATCTGCTGACGTCAGGTTGTCCGTGGGTCAGCGGCGCCCGCGGCAACGGGACGGGTCAGGTTGGTGAGGGTCAGCGCGGAAGCGACCAGCAGGCACAGGCCGGCGCCGACTCCGGTGATGGTGCTGGGTGTGACCGTGGTCGTCAGGCCAACGATCAGCGCGGCGATGGCCACAGTCGTGACGAGCAGACCGAGCGGTACCAGTAGCAGCCGGCCCAGGGCGCGAGACAGCGGCAGGAAGTGCAGCCCTACGCCAGCGCACACCCACACGCAGATCCAGCGGCTCAGTCCAGTCGCGGCCAGCAGCCCGGCGCCGACGCCCAACGCGGCGAACTCGACGCCGACGATGATCAGGTAGGTACGCCGCACCGTCGGGTTGCGCAGCGGGGTGCGCTGGCCGTGGGCGCGGATCGTCACCACGACGCCGACGACGGCTAGGCAAACGGCGAGGACGCTGGCTACCGTCAGCGGCGCTACCAGCCATGATGGCGAGTTGGCCTGAGCCCAGCCGAACCACATCGCGGCGAAGTATCCCTCGATCAGGGCGGCGATACCCCGGGTACGCCCGTGTCAGGCTCAGCTGTTGCCGGTTGAGGGGATCACGGGTCGCGGTAGTACTCGCCGAAAATCGGGCGGATATGCCTGAGTAGCCTCCTGAGCTGAGAATCTCGGGTCGGCGGGAGGTCGCGGTTGGCGACGCAGGTGTTCGCGGAGGAGGAGCTGGAGC
>JAABUS010003786.1_pt1 | contig 23499 bp, 19 predicted proteins | sample 5560161 | NCBI WGS metagenome assembly JAABUS01 (sample SAMN10711885, study PRJNA513376) | rock metagenome | isolation source: Antarctica rocks | place: Antarctica: Victoria Land, Trio Nunatak nord | collected 2016-01-04
AGCTTTTGTTCAGGCAGACCAATAAAGCCGGGCATTTGAATGAATCAATGAACTTTTAGTTATAAATTTAGCAGCGGCTGTCGGCGGACAGAATAAATCCCCCACCTGCCCAAAGCCTTAGCCGTTATGCACAAGGCGTAAAGAACTGCATTACATTAAAATGCTAAAATGATACTAAAGACTTTAAAGGTTTCCAATATTTTAAGTTACAAATTTCTTGACAATTTTGATGAGGCAACAAACACAATTGAATTTAAGGAAGAACTTAATATTTTAATTGGCTCTAATGGTTCTGGAAAATCAAACTTATTAGAAATAATAAATAAACTATTCCAAGGTCACTTTTTTGAGTATTATTTCATTAATGACAATGCGTTATATCACAACAACCAAACAGAGAAAGTCATTAAAATTAATCAAGACAGAAAGAATCAAGTTCAAAACACACTATTCAAAAACTTTAATAACCGAGATTCTCTGTCACACGTACAAATTGGAATCTCTCCAGATAAAGGAGATATCGAAAATCTTTTAACAATATTCAAAAATCTTGCTGAACTAAAAGGATATTCAGAAAAATATTGTGACAATCAAATATTTTTGGCTAATTACAATGGGATCACAGAGGCAGATATTAAAAAGATTTCTTCTGCGAAATACACTTTCCAAGCTAACAACACGCAGGGGTTAGCGACCATACAATTTCAACTAACTGCCGGAACTGAAACAATAGCTGATAAAATATTTTACCACTATTTATTATACTTCAATCAGTTGCAGACTTTACTTGAGGTTATCAATTTATATGAAGGAAAATCTTGGCCGTTATTGAAAAGTCCTTTCGCCTTAATAAGTTCAATGAGACAATATGGAGGATTTGCAACTTCCTTTAGTGTTGGGACTGGTTTGAATGAACAAGTTAAAAGTGCTGACCAAGCAGAAGGTAGCCAAAGTGCAAAAAATTATGTCGGTACTGATTATATTTTTAGAATAACAAATATAAAATTAGGACAATTTTTTAGACGCCTTAGAGATCAATACGGAGCGGATGAAGCATTTAAACATATTGCTAATTCAGATAATTTATTGACGAAAATAAATACCCTATTAAAAGAAAATCTTGGTTTTAAATTAAAACTTGAAAACTATAATGTTGGGAATGATACAATTATGCTTCAAATATATAATGGCTCAGAGGTTATAAATTTTACTGAGTTAAGTATGGGGCAAAAGAGCATCTTCTATTTATTATTTGCAGTTTATGGTTACGATATACAAAATGGACTTCTTATTATAGACGAACCCGAGTTGCATTTACACGTGACAATGCAGAAAAAATATTTTAGCATTTTAAAAGATATTGGCAAAAGAGTAAACATTCAAATATTAATTGCTACTCATTCTAGTATTTTTATTGATGAAAACACAATTAAAAACACATTTAGATTTTTTAAAAATGGCAATGAAACATCCATTGTTTGTCCAGCAATGGTTAGTCAATCGCAAAAAGACTTGATTAAAATTCTAACTTATACAAATTCTTCTCGGATATTTTTCTCGGACAGTGTTGTGCTTGTTGAAGGTGATAGCGATGAATATTTTTTCACGTTCTTTTACGATAATTATATTAAGCGAAAATTTAAATCGGAAGCAACAATAGAAATACTATACATTGGAGGAAAAGGAAATTTTCCAAAATGGAGAAAGTTCCTTAATCTCTTTAAAATTAAAACTTTTTTTATAGGAGACTTTGACAATGTAAAAGAATTTGGAATAATTGGCAAGGCTGGATTAGACTTTAAGGCTTTAACCGAAAAATCAAAGGAACAAATAATTTCGAAATTCATTAGTGAAAAAGTTGTATCCAAAGTAACTAAAGACGGACAAGAACTATTACGGCAAATAGACTTGATAATAAAGAAAAATTTCATTCTCGAAGCTGAGGACAAAAAAAATCTAGAAACATTATGGATTTACTTAATTGAGAAACAAGGCGTAAAGCGGAGTCACATTATAGATTATTTAAAAGAACAAGCAAATCTCGTTCTGTTTGACAAAATAAAAGAAGAAATAGTAAAATTATATTCAGATGGTGTTTTTATTTTGATGGACGGTGATCTTGAGGAATATTTATCAATATCAAAGGACTTAACCAATGTAATTTCCTTTTGTCAAAATGATTTTGCCAAATGGGTAGCGAGAGAGGAGGCTTTAGAAGCTGCGTCCAAAGTCCTTGAGTTGGAGACAATATTTCAAAAAATTATTCAATGATGTGCGAAAATTGCAAACGCCCTATGCATAACAGCGGTTTGGCAATATGGCGGGCGACGAATATATGCTCACCTTTTGTTCGCTATTCAGCTTCAGTTCCAGCAGACGAATATTGCCAAGCTATAGTTCGTACCATCAACTTTGTAATTTTATTCAGCAGCTGTTACGGGCTGAAGATTTTCAATGTCGCCACATCGCCAAGCCGAAGCCGTTGTGTGCTATTTTATAACAGATCATGAAACCAAATCAACTAATGGAAATTGAAGAACAAATTGAGACAAGACAATTAGAAAAAAGACTTTACAATTTATTTCGTTCAAAAATTAATGATATTATTGACCTTCCTAAAAATTGGGACGATTTTATAATACCATTGAGACAACAAATAAAATATGAAGGAGTTTTGAACGAAAAGGAAAGGCAAGTTTTATGGCAGGCTGCAACTTCATTTAAAATTGGATGGTATTTAATTGAAGATAAAAAACTTAACGAACATGCATTGACGGAACATGCGATTGAAACAGGTGGTTTTCAATTAATTCTTTATGGAACTTTCTTGCAGTTAAAGGGATGGGTGCACAAATTACAAGGAGCAAACAGACAACTTCAAATACTTGGTAAAATTAAAACTTATATTCAAGAAGATTTTAATTTAAAAGAACTAAGAAATGCAATTGTTCATTCAGGTGACAACGAAAACAATACTTTTTTTATATTATCAAGTGATCAGAAGATCAAATTTAAAACCAAGCAAACTGATGATGAGACTAGCATTGATATATTCAAAGTTCTATTCGCATCATTATTATTATGGACTGTATTTTCAGAATGGGCTACTAACAAAATAAAATAAAAACGGCAGCCAACAGTAGGCTTGGCAATAGGCTGGCGGACGGGATAACAATCAGCTGCAAATCAATATCAGCAATAGTTTCAGCGGGACAATATAGTTGAGCTTTAGTTGTTATCTTCATCTTCGGAAATAGATCAGCTTTAGTCCCAAGCTTGACTTTATAAATTTCCAGCCCATCGCCAAGCCTTAACGTGTGTGTCTTGAACTGATTTCGATATTGAGACAAAGGAATCAGATGTTGTACAAAAACATGGAAGACTCTTCAAAGAATTATTCTAAGTGCGGAGGTCAAGCGAATCGGCCGACTGACTTGCAGTAATGAAATAAAGGGAACTGAACTTCCGCAGACGACTTTCAGGAGTAGTTTGCAAACCGCCTTATGCTGCATAGTCCGGAAGCGGTGTTGTGGTGAACGATAAGGAAAAACGAGGACTTGATCCTTGAAGGTGCGTATTGCAGAGCTGAATAAAATTGAATCAACTATGACGTCTCGTAAGGCAAAACAAACGATGTCGAAAGCAGGCAATTACGTTAGTGCCTGTTAAGAATGTAAAGGAAACCTGATTACTGTTTACATGACATCCGGGGCACGAGTTGACAGGAAGGCAATACAGGGTTTTGTACGGAACAAGAGAAGTCGCTGGTGCGCGGTGAGCCAAAGTGGTAATCGCAGTACAAGGATAGTATGAACCAGCGGCGGCGGACTAAGCCGTAGTAGTGATGAAGTTACTGAAAGGTAATGGATCGAAGGGCTTAGCCTGTTTAGTTTCATAATTGTTTACAACCTCAAAAAGGAATGATTGATTATTATGAGACAAAGTCACAGCCAATTACCAGGGTGATGGTAGGCCGAGCATACAAGAAAGTGAGAGCTAACAAAGGCAGCGGTGGCGTAGACGAAATGAGGTGGGAAGATGTAGACAAAGATCTGAATGCCCATCTTTATAAACTATGGAACAGGCTGGCCTCCGGCAGTTACTTTCCAATGCCTGTAAGAGAAGTGGAAATCAAAAAGGATGCAGGAGCAGGAGTTCGCAAGCTTGGTATACCTACAATTTTGGATCGCATCGCACAAGAGGTGGTGAAAACTCATTTGGAACGTATGGTAGAACCGCAGTTTCATGAAAGCTCGTATGGTTACAGACCTAACAAGAACTGTCATCAGGCAGTAGAGCGGGCATTACAAAACGTGATGACCCATGACTGGGTGATAGACCTTGACATCAAAGGATTCTTTGACAACATTGATCAGGAACTTTTAATGAAAGCGGTTACACATTACTGTAAGGACAAGTGGGTATTGTTATATGTTAAACGATGGCTGAAAGCAGGGATAGTTCAGAAGGAAGGAATGTATCTGGAAAGAGTAAGCGGTACTCCGCAAGGGGGTGTAGTTAGTCCACTACTGGCAAACATCTTCCTGCATGTAGTGTTTGATAAATGGATGGAGAAGAACCATCCGGAAAAACCATTTGAACGCTATGCCGATGACATCGTGGTGCATTGCAAAACGGAAAAGCAGGCGTTGTATGTTTTAAAGATGATACAGCAACGAATGACAGCCTGCAAATTAACGCTGCATCCTGTAAAGACAAAGATCATTAACCTGCGGGGAAAGCCTGAAAAGAAATACCCACGGAGCTTTGATTTTCTTGGTTTCACTATTCGTCCCCTGTGGAGCAAGACCAGTAAAGGCAATAAGCTGATGGTATCAAACTTCATGAGCACGAAATCCAAAGCAAGAGTACTGGAGAAGTTTAAAAGCTTTCATATTCACAAATGGCGAAAACCAATTGAGGAGATTGCATTAAAACTAAAGCCGGTGATACAAGGAGTGATGAATTATTATTGTAAGTTCTGGACTGCGCATACTCATCAGGTTTGGTTCCAACTTAACGCCCGGTTGGTAAAGTGGGTGAGATGGGAAAAAGGCCTGTACGTGAAGGCTGCTATCAAGTGGCTCAAGCAAAAGTACAAGGCAACACCCCGTCTCTTCCCGCACTGGCAATTGGTACATCCATAATGTAGCAATACATTTGTGATTTAAACAGGAAGAGCCGTGTGAAGGGAGACTTTCACGCACGGTTCTGTGAGAACATAAGGGTGAAACTCCCTTGTGTGACTCGACTAGTCAGAATACTTTCATTATTTAACCATTAACTAAATTTATGCTTACAAAAAACAGTAGTGTTTTCATTATATTGCTGTTTCTTTCAGCAGTTTCATTTTGTCAGCAGACAGTTCCTTTTCCTTTATTATCTAAAGAGGACTATTTGGCAAAAAGTAAGAAGCAAAGGTTAACTTCGTTTGTTCTTGAAGGTGTTGGCATTGCATCAGCTATTGGCAGCATAGTATACGGTCTCAGCGGAGGAGGAATATTTGACAAAAAAAGAAATGAACAGGCCGGCATATTTGTAGGCATAGGCCTTGTGTGCGAAGTAGCTGCTATTCCCTTTGTGATTGCCTCTAGAAGGAATTACAAGAAAGCTGCTGCTCTATCAGCTAGATTTATAAATGAAGAGGTGCATCCTTCAAGCCGAAGTGTATTCTTTAATCACGCATACCCAACTGTATCTTTGAAGATTAATTTATGACAAGAAAAGCTTTATCATTATTTTTGAACATTAGAATACTATCCTTCCTTTAAAATATGTAAAGTTACAAGGAACAATTTGAATATACTTTAATTTATGCTAACAAAGTACAGCAGCTAACAGCTGCATTAGCAATAGCAGGGCCAGACAATGAACAATGGGCTGTAATTTAGCAGGAACATAAGTTCTAGCGGAAGATTATAAATGTAACTTCTGGTTGTTATCTTCAATAGAAGATTTTTAAATCACCATTAGTTATGGACGAACGAATATCAATGCCTTGCCATCGCTAATGGGTACCCGTCAGTCTGTGAAAAAACTTCACGTCAAACAAATATACACAAGATGTGCATAAGCGAAAAGGCGTATAGTTATTGTAGGTAAAGGGTATGCAATTCATACAAGGAAACAACCGGTATCAAACTTTCTTTATCACCCTCGAAGAACGGGTAGGCGTTGACAATCCGGTAAGGCTCATGGATGCTTTTGTTGACAAACTTGATTTACAAAAATTAGGTTTTACTAAAACAGTTCATAAGACCGGAGGGCGTTCTCCTTATGCACCCGGTGTGTTGTTGAAACTTTACCTGTATGGTTATCTCAATAATATACGAAGCAGTCGCAAACTGCAAAGAGAATGTTTGCGCAACATTGAACTTCAGTGGCTGCTTCAAAACCTGCAACCAGATTATCATACCATTGCCGACTTCAGAAAAGTGCATGTAGTGGCATTGCAAATTATGTTCCGGTTGTATGTTCAGTTCCTAAACGAAGCGGGCTTGCCGGGCAAGACAACCATTGGTATAGATGGCAGCAAGTTTAGAGCTGTTAACAGCCGCAAAAATAACTACAATAAAAAGAAGATAGATAAGCACAAGCAATTTATTGAAGACAAGACCAATAATTATTTACAGCAGCTCGATGACTTGGACAAACAGCAAAGCGCTGCATCTACTGATGACCTGCAAATAAAGAAGGAAAAGATCACCCAGGGGCTTGCCAGATTAAAAGAACGTTCTATTAAATATAAGGACCTTCAGCAACGCCTGGAAGGTACAGTAGATAAACAAATCAGTACCACAGATACTGACAGTTGCAGCATCCTGACTGTAAAGAACAGTGTTGAGGTCGCTTATAACACACAGAATGTAGTAGATGATAAACACTACCTGATTGTGCATACGAGAGGCAACTAATGCGAAAGATACAAGAGCGTTATATGATGCAGCTTCTCAAGCCAAACAAAACCTGCAATTACAAAAGGAAGATTCCCTTGTAGTACTGGCAGACAATGGGTGCCATACCGGTACGGAGCTCCAGCAATGCCAGGCTGACAACATGATCACACATGTAGCCTATAAAGAACAACTTTGCGTTAAACACATAGCAAATGAGTTTTTATCAGAAACCTTTAGCTATAACAAAGCTACAGACACCTATACATGCCCAGCAGGAGCACAACTAACCTCAACGGGTACGTGGAACAGTAAAAAGGATGATGAGGGCGAAATAATTTACCAGTTTAAAACCTACCGCACCAACGCCTGTAAAACATGTCCATTAAGGGATCAATGCACGGTACTTCCAAAACGTATCATACAGCGCAGTGAATTCCAGGACGTGGTAGATATAAATGATAACAACATCAAGCAAAACCCACAGTATTATAAGCGAAGACAGGCTATCTGCGAGCATCCATTCGGAACTATCAAACGTCAATGGGGTTACACCTACACTTTGATAAAGGGGTTAGAAAAGGTAAATGGAGAAATGAACCTTATCATGCTCTGTTACAACTTTATGCGTACCAAAAACATCCTGGGCTTTGAAAAAATGATGCTGGCTATTAAGAATTGGTCCCCGGATTACAACAAAGTGCCGGGCTTTATAAAAACAGCTGTTATCAGATTCATTTTCAGCCTGAATAAGCAACCGGGTTTTGAAAGATCGATTGCATTGTTTTCATAGGAGTCGCCTGAATCAACCGCTTATTGCTTTTAACTATAACTCAAAAAGACAACTTTTCAACTTTTGGAAGTATTTTCACAGACTGACGTTAGCGGATATTTAAACCAACATCATGAAATTTATAGTGAGTTCATTTCTCTTACTGTTATCCCAAATTTCTCTTGCCCAGACAAGAGACTTATCAACACTACCCATTTACGACTGTTCCCTTAAAAAAGTGATGACAATAATTGGCAGACAAACAATAATTGTTTCACCTGATAAGAGCGTTGGTTTAGAAGCAATCCTTACTGATTATTGTACTACAATCGGCACCAATTGTATCCGTAAAAAAGAAACAGAGCTGACAGCCACTGATTTTTCAAAAGACCTTTTTCTCATCGGAGTTTTGACTGGTTTTAAAAAATGGAATAAGTATCAGATTCCCATTTCAGTTACTGAAAATGGTTTTTTGGTTAATAACAAAAAATTTCAGGATAGTTCAGATGGCTTTGTTTATGTTGACACGAATCGAATAATCATTGGAGGCAATAGCCTTAAGGCTGTAAAAGATGCCCAGGCCGCTTTTACAGGCGGACATGATATTTTGATTACTCAAAAGGGGAAAATAACTTTTTTTGGTAATCGTAAGGAACAACAATTTGACTGGTTTAATCTTCAAAATCTGAAAGCAACGAACTATACTAAAATATCATCGGAGCTATTTTCAGCTATTTATGTTTCAAAGTCGTTTAAGGATACCATCAACTATCAAAATTTGAACAATGATTTAAAATCGTATGTACAGCAGTTTCTTTCAATTTACAAACTTAAAATGCAGGTAAAGAAAGTTGATTGGTTTATTCATTCAGCTATTAATGAGTATGGAACGATGTCAGGGCTATTTGGACTGACCTGTCCGGGAAATAATTCTGCCGGTTTCAGTATTCGTGGTGAAATTCATACCAATGGATATAATACCGGATTGGTGAAGCATGAGTATTCGCACTTCCTTTTTGACAATGCTATTCCCCAGGACAATAATCCCGCGATTTTTATTGAAGGTTGTGTAGAGTATGTAACAAACCTGAATGATAATGCACTATTTAAAAAAAGGTTGGGCATTGCAAAATTGTACAAGGACACCTTAAATTACACCGGCCTTATCATCAATAATAGAGATTTCTACGGACAGTACTCTGAAGAAAATTATTCAATCTGCGGAGTATTTGTAAAATATATTATTGACAACTTTGGTGTTGAGGCTTTCAAAAAATATTGTCCTTTAAACAATAAACAGGTAAGGACAAAAGATATTTTAAAAAAAGACTTTATAGACATAATTGATGATTACAAAAATTGGTTAGACAAACAATAAAAACATCCGCTAACAGCAGCTTTGCAAAAGTTAGGCTGAATCAATAAATTTAAACTGTAAACAACTATTTGGCATTTGTATATAGGCTAAGCAAACGAATTTAAAATGCCCAACCTTTGCAAAGCTGATAACCGTGAGCTGCTATATTAAAACGTTTCGCAGCCATTCCAAAACAATTATTTTGTTCAGTACTTCCGCACATAAAACTTATTGCTATCTATTGTAAATGATAAAGTTATATCCTATGGACACAAATGAAGTATCAATTATCAATTCTCCCACTTTCAAATCTGATTCAGGTACATACCATACCATCATCAACCTGATAGTTTTTGATGCGCCGGGCAATAATGTAAACGGAACATATAAAGAAGTACCAGGAGCGTCTTTCTCGACCGGATCTGAAGTTTTTTAATAATTCCATTCCTAACCGCATTCCAAGCCATCGTTAATGAATCCTACCATCCGCCACGAACCAGCAGTAATCAACTACAGTATTATCATCATTGATATAAATTGCAAAATCGCTTTTTAGAAAAGGCTTTTCTGTAGTGCCTTGCTGACTTAATATAAAATCATATTTTATTTTAGTGATGCTGTTGATGGCCGGCTTTTCAGATGCTAGAAATTTTTTAGCGTTGTACGAAAAAACTGCAACACTATAATTTCTTATAATAACAATCGTAATTTCACTGCACCAAATTCTGTAAATTATTCTTCCATCCTGTAAATCCTGCTTCAAAACCCAGCCACGAAATTCAGAAATCATTTTTCTAATATTCAGCTGCACTTTATCCTAATGAAAGTGTATAGTTTCCAAAAAAGCGAAGTCTCTATCCTTGCTCAGTGTTTCGCTTCAAACCAGGAAATTTTCACAAGGTGGATGCGCAGCTGGTAACATCCGGCTTTGGGCAAGTGGGACGGAATACATGAATAAAATGTCTGATAACTTATAAAGCTTGCAACGATCCATGCGGGGATCGGTCAAAGAATTAAAAAAATCTATAGGGCTTTGCATTTCTTTATCTGTTTCGCAAAGTTTTCCTTATTTCAATCTATAAACAGATTATAATGCGTTTGCCTTGAGTTATCAGTAAGGTTATTAGAAAATAAACAGTTCATCTGTTAAGCGCTGTTTTGTTACAACACTTATCTTTGAAATTACTCTTGCCTATGATTTCTTTCTGTTTACGGCTTTGTAAACTAATACACTATATGAATAAAATTTCTTTCTTTATAATTTCCCGATTTATTATTGCCATAAGTACCATCATTAATGTTCCCCTTATTTCATGTAATAATAACAAGGAAAAGAATATTGGTAGTATTGAGAGGATTGATCCTGCATTAGAATCGGTTGTTGATACTGATGCATCAATAAGCATAATTGCAGAAGGTTTTGATTGGAGCGAAGGCCCGTTATGGGTTGAAAAAAACAAGATGTTGCTTTTCTCTGATGTTCCTCAAAATTGTATTTATAAATGGACGGTTGAAAAAGGAAAGGAATTATATCTTAAGCCATCAGGTTATACCGGCAGCATTTCCCGGGGTGGCGAAACGGGTTCAAATGGATTAACCCTGAATAATAAGGGACAACTAGTATTATGTCAGCATGGTGACCGTAGAATGGCCATCATGAATGCTCCTCTTGATAAACCTAAAGCCGAGTTTACCACAATAGCAAGTAACTACAATGGTAAAAAATTCGACAGTCCTAATGATGCTGTTTACCGTAGTAACGGAGACCTTTTTTTTACAGATCCGCCTTATGGACTGGAAAAAAATGCAACTGATCCATTGAAGGAAGCTCCCTTCCAGGGTGTTTATAAAGTTTCACCTGACGGAAAAGTAACTTTACTGGTTGATAGTATTAAAAGACCTAACGGACTTGCTTTTATGCCTGGTAATAAAAGAATTATTATCGCCAGTTCCGATTCTGAAAAAGCTGTATGGTATGCTTATGATTTTAATGAGAATGACTCGCTGACCAATGGAAGGATTTTCTATGATGCTACGCAGGATGCAAAAGTTAATAAGGGTTTACCTGACGGTTTAAAAATCGACCGGAATGGTACAGTCTTCGCCACCGGTCCTGGCGGTATTTATATTTTTGATAAATCAGCGAAGCTTTTGGGAAAGATCAGAATCAACAGCCTGGCCTCTAACTGCTCTTTTGCCGATGATGAGAAGACCTTGTATGTAACTGCAGATATGTATGTGTTGAAGATTAGATTGAGGAAATAGCTATGAGGTATAAGGTAGCTAAAGGCTTAACGCCGTCATCAGGTATGAGGTATGAGAATTTGTAAAGTAAGTAAAAATGTTCGATACCATTGCAGTATCCTGAGAAGTAAAATAATGATGTAAAAGATTATTATTTAAAGCTTGAATATTGACACTAAAACTTTAGGGCAAGCGCTTCATACATAAGTAATTACTCTTTCCACTTCATACCTTATACCTTATACCTCATACCTCAGCCCTTCTTCTCCAGGCTCTTATCTATTCCATGGCCTATCAATGCACCTGCAATGGCGCCAATAGAGGTGCTTGCAATCATCCATAAATAATTCCTGTCACTTGCAAGTGCGCTGATTACCAGTCCTAACAATCCTATGAAGATAGCCATAATCAAGGATGCATTCCGTTTGCGGGGAGGCTTGAGAGCAGTTTGTTCATGAGTGGAATGTACCTGGGCTGAATGCTTATGTTTGTGTCTGTGTGAAGATTGGGGCATGCAATTTTTCTGTTAAGTTACTAAGTATTATTTTTTGACAGGCATACAGGTATGTATTTATAATTATTATGTTAGTGTCATTTCTCTGTCATTACAATAAATGAATGCATCATTCACGTAAATTAGCTGGTCATAATTAAAATGCTACCAAGATGAGAAACCTTATACTTCTTCTATTCCCTTTCATTTTATTGGCATGTACCCATGACCCTGTCACGTATCCACCCAGCCAGGTTGAAGGTTATGCTCCCGTATATGCATCCGCCACAGACATCACTAAAATCAGCTTTGAACCTGCAAGAAAAACAGGACAGGCAGGAAAGATTTATGCTATCGGAAATTATATCTTTCAAAACGAGCTTAATAAAGGTATTCACATTATCAACAACAGGGATAAGAATCATCCTGAAAAGATAGGTTTCATCCAGTTGCTTTACAGCACTGAGATTGCAGTAAAAGGCAATTACCTGTATTCAAATAACCTGAGTGATCTGGTGGTTTTTGACATTAGCGATAATAGCAAGCCTACATTAGTAAAACGGATTGCAAATGTTTTTCCTCCAATTAATCAGAAATATCCTCCTGTGCTAAACAGTGCCTTTGAATGTGTTGACCCATCAAAAGGTATTGTGGTGTCCTGGGAAAGAAAAACATTGATATCCCCCAAATGCAGGCGTTAATATTTAAATTCTTTATTATGAAAAAAAATATTTTTATACTGCTTTTAATAAGTATTTCTTTCTGGCAATGTGGTAAGGACGCTACTTCTCCCGCATTCAGTGCTGTTACAGGACAGGCAGGCTCACTGGCCAGATTCGCTATAGTGGGAAATTATCTTTATACTGTTGACGATCAAAAGCTCACGGTATATGATGTAACTAATCCTGGCGATCCTGTGGTAAAAAATACTGTTGATGTTGGATTTGAAATTGAAACGATTTTTCCTTTTAAAGAAAGATTATTTATAGGTTCAACAAGCCAGGTTCACATTTTTTCTATCTCTGATCCGCTCAATCCCCAAAAACTCAGTGAAGCAATTTCTCCACAGGTATTGCGCAGGTGTGATCCGGTAGTAGCAAAAGATACGGTGGCATTTGCAACCTTACGTACAAACGGGCCCTGCGGTGGTGTTCGAAGTGTGCTTGCTGTTTACGATATTAAGGATATAACAAAGCCGGTGCAAAGAGCTACTTATTTTGTACAGGAACCTTATGGATTGGGATACCAGGATAATACATTATATGTTTGTGATAAATCCGGTCTGCTTGTTTTTGATATTATAAATGCTTACGCCCCTGTTTTAAAGAAGACATTAAAAGATGGTGATTATATTGATGTTATACCTTACCAGGGAACACTTATTTGTTGGGTAAGTGGTGGGGTGATAGTATATGATATCACTAATAATCAGAACCCTTCCCTCCTTTCTAAAATTATGTAATGAGATATTTGCTGGTGTTTTTTATATTCTTAAGTAAAGGATTAAATGCACAATATAAGGCTCCTGTTCCTTATCATGATACATTGGCGGTCCGTTTTAGTCCTTTGGGTTTAGTTGATGTGTTTGACGGTAATTTTACCGCCGGGGCAGCATATTCTATTAATGATCGCTGGACTTTAAGCGCTGACTTATCTTATATTTTTTATTCTGCCTATATAGAGAATAGGAGTGGTGTGAATGGCTATATATTCAAACCTGGTATCAGATATTACCTTGTAAAAAGAAGGAATTTTTTTGTTGAGTCCTTACCCTTTTATAAACGCGTTGGTTATAAATTAAATGACTGGCTGGAAAAGGATTGTGTGAACGGCGTACCTGCTTACCGGGAATTAAAAACCTTCTGGTTTCGCAAACAGGTTGTTGGATTGAATATGCAGGCTGGAGTTCAGGAAAGCCTCACAAGAAATAACTTATTGCGTTTGGAAATGTATGCCGGAATTAGTATACGCTATAAATGGCAGGATATTAAAAATGAACCTGGAGCCTGCTACCAGCTTACAGGTTTATTCGAGAATGCATTTTTTAGTACACCAAATAATTTTAGTGCCGGAGTGCCGCATGGATTGAGGCTTGTTTATGTGATCAGGTAATTGAGACTAACAAGCAACAGGCAATTTAGTGAAAGGAAGCAAGGGCCGTGTCAAGCATATTTTGTCGTAGTAATTGCTTTCAGCTATCAGCTATCAGCCATCAGCAGATCAAGGCGTACTGGGTTTCCTCCTGATAGCTGACGGCTGAAAGCTATATAATACGACATTTTATTGTTGATATGACACTAGGGTTGATGCCGTATATCCGCAAAAGCTATAATTAAAATCTTATAATGCTTAATTGGTCTAATCAAAGTACAACTCCACCAACTGCTGAAATTATTCCGACAGAACTTTCTGTTCATAACGACATAAGAATTGATAACTACTACTGGTTAAAAGAAAAAGAAAACCCTAAAACACTGGAATACCTGAACGCCGAGAATCAATACCTGGAGACAATCATGTCAGGTACAAAAGAAATGCAGGAGCAGTTATTTCTTGAAATGAAAGGAAGGATTAAAGAGAAGGATGAATCAGTACCTGTATTTAAAAACGGGTATTTTTATTACACCCGCTCTGATGAAGGAAAACAGTATTATAAATATTGCCGTAAAAAACAACACCTTGAAGCTCCGGAAGAAATTTTACTAGACGTTGACGAAATGGGTGAGAAATATCCTTATCTCTTAGTAAATGGATTTAATATCAGTCCGGACAATAGCTTGCTTGCTTATGGAATTGACACTGTAGGCAGGCGTCAATACACCATACGGATTAAAAACCTTTCCACCGGTGAAAAGCTTATTGACAGTATGTTTCCAACCAGCGGCAGCTCAGTATGGGCTAATGACGACCAAACATTGTTTTATACTGAAAGCAATCCAGTTACATTATTATCAGAAAAAATAAAGAAGCATAAAATTGGAGCAGATAGCAATACCGATGCAGTTGTTTACGAAGAAACCGACAAGTCAAATTATATCGGCATTAGTAAAACAAGATCCAGGAAGTACATCCTGATAATTTCATCGGCTACCCAATCATCTGAAATCAGGGTCATGGATGCGGATAATCCTGATGATTCACTCCAGGTATTTCAACCGCGCGTAAAAGATATGTTGTACAGTGTGGAACATTCCGGTGATTCGTTCCTGGTGTTAACCAACTGGGATGCAACAAATTTCAGGTTAATGGAAACTCCCCTGGAGCATACTACCCGGGAGCACTGGAAAGAGAAAATAGCTCACCGGCCTGATGTGTTGTTACAGGGTGCTGAACCATTTAAAGATTACCTGGTAATTACAGAACGCAGCAAGGGACTTCTTAATATTCGTATTAATAATTTAAGCAGTAATAAAGAGCATTATCTTGAATTTGAAGAACCTGCTTATGCCGCATTTACCGGTGCCAACTTCGAATTTAGTACAACAATCCTTCGTTATCACTATGCCTCTTTAAGCACTCCGGCATCAACATTCGATTATAATATGGAAACCAAAGAAAAGACCCTGCTGAAACAACAGGAAGTCGTCGGCGGTTATACAATCAAAGATTACATAACAGAAAGATTGTATGCTACAGCACTTGATGGAAGTATGGTTCCTATATCAATTGTATATAAAGCCGGATTCAAAAAAGATGGTAATGCACCATTATTGCTTTATGGATACGGATCTTACGGCGCAAGTATGGATGCTTCTTTTTCATCACCGAGACTGAGTTTACTAAACAGGGGATTTGCATTTGCTATAGCGCATATACGTGGTGGTCAGGAGATGGGCCGTTCCTGGTATGATGATGGAAAATTAATGAAGAAGAAAAATACTTTTACAGATTTTATTGCCTGTGCAGAATATCTGATAAAAGAAGGATATACTTCATCCAAGCACCTCTATGCTAAGGGTGGAAGCGCCGGTGGTTTATTAATAGGTGCCGTTGCTACCATGCGCCCGGAGCTCTGGAACGGCGTTATAGCAGCCGTGCCATTTGTAGATGTGGTCACCACTATGCTCGATGAAAGCATTCCTTTAACTACCAATGAATTTGATGAATGGGGTAATCCTAAAAACAAAGAGGCTTATGATTATATGAAGTCTTATTCGCCTTATGACAATATTATACCTGACTATCCAAACATGCTTGTAACCACCGGACTACATGACAGCCAGGTACAATATTTTGAACCTGCTAAATGGGTTGCTGCAATGAGAAATAAAAAAGCCAATGATAACATCCTGTTTCTTCACATCAACATGGAAGCCGGTCATGGCGGTGCTTCAGGCAGATTTAATTACCTGAAAGAAATTGCCCTTGAATACGCATTTCTTCTTGGTCTTGAAGGCATATGTAGAAACTCTTGAATAAAGGCGTTAAAAAAAGAATAAGATGCAAGACGCTGACTTCCGAAGTCTTAATTACGATGTCTTACACCTGAGGTTCAGACTTCGAAAGTCTTGAACGGATAGGCTGTTTGTTTAAGCTTTAAATTTCATCCCTTTCGGAGATGCCTTATTCAAACTTTCGAAGTATGCGTTTGTATTGAAAGCTGCTGAAATTCAAAACTTCTGAAGTCAACGTATGTATTCAAGGCTTCGGAAGTCAGCGTCTGTGTTATAAGTTCCAGGGGCATGTTCCTTAAAGACTTCGGAAGTCATCGCTTGTACTGTAAGTTCATAAACCTTTTTCATTCAAAATCTTAGAAAGATGTCTTAACGTAAGGTGCAAATTATCAAGCTATACCTGATGCATTTCATACTCACAAAATTGAAAACTGTAAACCTTTCACTTTCAACTATGAATTTCGTACATTTGCGGCTTTCAAAAATCAATTCCTAAAGTGACTAAAAATTTAAGGGATTATAAATTAAGGGTTGTATGATTTCAGTGAATAATATTACACTATCCTTCGGAAAACGGGTGTTGTTCGATGAAGTGAATCTTACTTTCAACAAAGGAAACTGTTACGGGGTAATCGGTGCAAACGGAGCCGGTAAGTCTACCTTCCTTAAGATACTTTCAGGAGAAATAGAACCAAATAAGGGTTCCATTGATATCACTCCTGGCGAACGTATGGCGGTGTTAAGCCAGAATCACTTTGAATTTGATGAACACTCTGTACTACATACTGTTATGATGGGACACAAGAAAATGTGGGAGGTGAGTAAGGAAAGAGACTCCATTTATGCATTGGCCGACTTTACAGAAGAAGATGGGATGCGCGCCGGTGAACTGGAAGCTGAATTTGGTGAAATGGGTGGATATACTGCTGAAAGTGATGCGGCAACTTTGTTAAGTGAATTAGGTGTTGCAGAAGAATTACACCAAACACCACTTAAAGAACTTCATGGTCCGATGAAAGTGAGGGTACTGCTTGCGCAGGCTCTTTTTGGTAATCCTGATGTGCTGATCCTTGATGAGCCTACCAATGACCTGGACGTAGAAACAATCAACTGGCTGGAAGGATTCCTGGGGGATTTTGAAAATATTGTGATCGTGGTGTCGCATGATCGTCACTTCCTGGATTCGGTTTGCACGCATGTTGCCGATGTTGACCGTCATAAAATTAAAATCTATTCCGGTAACTATACATTCTGGTATGAAAGCAGCCAGCTAGCTTCCCGCCAGATGACGGATAAAAACAAGAAGACTGAAGATAAAAGAAAAGACCTGCTTGACTTTATAGCCCGATTCAGCGCTAATGCTTCTAAATCAAAGCAGGCGACCGCCCGCAAGAAAGCCCTGGAAAAATTGGTTATCGAAGACATTCAACCCTCTAACCGAAAATATCCGGGTATTATATTCAAACAGGAGCGTGAAGTGGGTAACCAGGTATTGAACATTGAAAAATTACACAAATCTATTGACGGCCGTTTTTTATTTAAGGAAGTAAATTTCTCTATAAACAAAGGTGATAAGATCGCTTTCTTTTCCAAGGATCATTTTGCGCTGACTACATTTTTTGAAATTATTAATGGTGAAGCCAAAGCTGACGGGGGTAAATATGAATGGGGTACCACCATTACAAAAGCATACCTGCCTAACGATAACACGCAGTTCTTTCAGGATCCGTCTATAAACCTGATGGATTGGTTACGGCAGTATGTACCACCAACGGTTACAGATGTTGACGAGCCTTTCCTCCGTGGATTTTTGGGTAAAATGCTGTTTAGTGGTGATGAAACATTCAAAAAAGTGGGAGTGTTAAGTGGTGGTGAGAAAGTACGTTGTATGATCAGTCGCATGATGTTACAAAATCCTAACCTTGTAATCCTCGACGAACCCACCAACCATCTTGATTTGGAAAGCATTCAATCTTTTAATGAAAGCATGGTGAATTTTAAAGGAATTGTATTGCTCACTTCTCATGATCATACGTTTATGCAGACTGTCGCTAACAGGATTATTGAGCTTACACCTAAAGGCATCATTGACCGCCTGATGACCTTTGATGAATACCTCGCCGATGATCGTGTGAAGCAGATGAGAGAGGATATGTACGCATAGGTAGGTAGGAGGTAAAACCCTGATAAGGGTGACATGATTATAGAGATTGATTGATGACAATATGCGAACCCCAAAGGGGTGGCATTATTTCGTACTTAGAGATAATGCCACCCCTTCGGGGTTCGCATTTCGTAATTATTTGATTTCTATAATCATTTCACCCTTTCAGGGTTACTTATTTTCCTATTACAGAATTCTCAAAGTCATTAACTTTACCTTTAAACTTTAAACTTGAGACTGGCTTTCTCGTATATCCTATGCATTCTTTCCTTTTACTCTTTGGCTCAATCACCTGCAAAAGAACAGAATGTCTCCAATCTCCGCAAGAAGCTGGTTTCTACTCACACAAAAAGTATAACCCTCGATACATTCAGCATCATTCCTAATACCCTGAATATCTCAGGAGTTCCGGCAACAGAATATACCATTGATTATGTTAATGCACAACTATCATGGAACCACCAATTTCCTTTCGATAGTATTTGGGTAAGCTATCGCGTTTTCTCTATGAAACTAAATGCGGTTACCAAACGATTGAATTTTGACAGTATCAGCAATAATTTTATGCTTAGTCCTTCGGTATACAAAAACAGATCGGGCCAACAAGATGATCGCTTTTTTAATTTTGGAAATATTAATTATAATGGAAGCTTCGGCCGCGGCATCTCTTTTGGTAACAGCCAGGATGCAGTGGTAACATCAAATCTTAACCTGCAGATGAATGGTTTTTTGGCTGATAGCATCGAACTAGCCGCGGCTATCACTGATAATAATATTCCGATTCAACCAGATGGCACCACCCAGCAACTCAATGAATTTGACCGCATCTTTCTTCAGTTTAAAAAGCGTGACTGGAAGCTCAGCCTCGGAGATATTGATATACGCCAGGACAGGAATTATTTCCTTAACTTTTATAAGCGAATGCAGGGAGCTGCTTTTGAAATTACTACCCATATTGCTCCCGGCTTAAACAATTCAACGCTTTTAAGCGGCTCCATTGCTAAAGGAAAATTTACCCGCAATATATTTCAGGGCCTGGAAGGTAACCAGGGTCCATACCGTTTAACAGGCGCTAATAACGAATTATTTTTTGTGGTGCTTGCAAATACGGAAAGAGTATTTATTGATGGCCAACCCATGCAGCGCGGAGAAGACCAGGATTATGTAATCAATTATAATACCGCTGAAATTAGTTTCACTCCTAAAAGAATGATCACTAAAGACAGCCGTATCCAGGTTGAGTTCGAATACGCCGACAGAAATTACCTGAACACCAATTTGTATTTTTCAGATGAAATGAATGTGAAGGAAAATTTAAAAATCCGCTTCAGTATCTTTAATAATGTTGATGCTCGTAATTCTCCCATCAACCAGACATTAGATCCGGCTCAAAAAGTTTTTTTAAATAAACTAGGTGATAGTACCAACAACGCATTCTATCCTGTTGCCACAAGGGATACTTTTTCTGCCGGTAAAATTCTGTATAAAAAAATTGATACCATTTATAACGGGACCATTTTAAGAGATACGGTATTTGTTTATTCAGTTAATCCCGATAGTGCTATATATAACGTATCATTCCTGGAAGTTGGTCAGGGTTACGGTGATTATATACCCGATTTAAGTGCAGCAAATGGAAAAGTATATCAGTGGGTGGCCCCCATTAACGGTATAAAGCAGGGAAGGTTTTCTGCAGCAACATTTTTGGTTACGCCTAAAAAACAACAAGTGGTAAGCGTTGGCCTGGATTATAACATCAGCAAGCATACATCACTAAGCACGGAATTCGGTTACAGCAATTATAACATAAATACTTTTTCACAAAAAGATAAAAACAATGATAAAGGCAATGCCATTAAAATTCAATTGAGAAATGCATACCAGGTGGGTGCACCTGCAAAGCATTTGAAATTGCAAACAGAAGCGGGGTATGAATATGTTGATGCGAGATTTAAGCCATTGGAAAGATTGCGAAACGTAGAATTCGCACGGGACTGGGGCTTGCCATATATCCTACTGCCTGAAAATGAAACTATTTATAATGCGGGTATTCAGTTATCAGATGCAGGCAAAAACTCTATAAAATACCAGTTTGTCAGTTACCTGCGTGGTTCTTACTTTAAGGGTTTCCGTAATAGCATTTTACAGACACAGCAAATAAAAGGCTGGCGGTTAAACAACCAGATTAATCTTTCAAATAGTAACAGCACTACGGAAAAAGGATTTTTTTTTCGTCCTACAATTGATGTCTCACGGGAATTGACAAAGCTTCGAAATTATATTATAGGATCATCATTCATAGTAGAACATAATGAAACACATAATAAATTTACAGACAGCGTTTCGCTTACCAGCTTTAAATTTCAAACCCTGCAGGTTTATCTTAAGTCGTCTGAAAAAAAATTGAACAGATGGGGCATTACCTGGTTTACGAGGAGTAACAAATATCCGCTGGGCAAGGATCTTGCTAAGGCCGATAGAAGTCAGAACATCAACCTTTCTACAGAATTACTTAAAAACGAACACCACCAGTTTCGTTTGAATGTCACTTACAGAGACCTGACTATCTTACAAAAAAATTTAAATACACAAAGTGCAGATCAAAGTTTACTGGGCCGTGCTGAATACCAGGTTAACAAATGGAAGGGATTGTTAACAGGAAACGTTTTATATGAAGTAGGCGCAGGACAGGAACAGAAAAAAGATTTTACTTTTTTAGAAGTGCCTGCCGGACAAGGCCAGTATGTATGGATAGATTATAATAATGATGGTCTGCAAAGCCTTAACGAGTTTGAATTGGCACAGTTCCAGGACCAGGCTAAATATATAAGAATCTATACTCCTACCAATGAATTTATAAAAGCTAACTACAATACTTTCAACTATAGTATAAGCCTGAATCCGAGAACGGTTATTGATATTTACAAATCCACAGGCATTAAAAAGCTATTGACTAAAATGAATCTGCAATCTTCCTTACAGTTGTTTAAAAAGGAAATTGCTAAAAGTACTATTCAGTTAAATCCATTTATCAATACACTTAACGACACATCGCTCATTTCTTTAAACTCCATTTTTATAAATTCATTTTCATTCAACAGGTTCAGCACGAAATGGGGTATCGATCTTAATAACGCTCGTAACCATGGTAAGGCCCTGCTGACTTATGGTTATGAAAGCCGCAGGTTTGAAGAATGGTCGTTAAAAGGAAGATTGAATATTATAAAATCATTATCGGCTGATATAGATTGCAGGAGAGGAATTAATTCATTATCAACATCAAACATAAAGTTTGATAACAGGAATTATTACCTGGATATTTATTCAGTAGAACCAAGGATAAGTGTTACTAAAGGAACAAATTTTAGGTTGATGACAGGATACAAGTTTACTGACAAAAAAAACCAGGAGAATGATCTGGAGGCTTATCAATCTCATGCTTTCAACTCTGAGATCAAATATAATATTCTTCAAAGCAGTTCCATCCTTACAAAATTTACGTATAGTATCATTGATTTCAGTAGCCGGAAAAATCAAACAGTTAACAGCAACAGTACTGTTAGCTATATTATGTTGGATGGATTGTTACCAGGAAAAAATTATTTATGGAATGTGGATGTTACAAAACGATTGTCAAATAACCTTGAAATGACCATTCAGTATGAGGGCAGGAAACCAGGAACAGCAAAAACTGTGCATGTAGGCAGGGCCTCGCTTAGAGCGCTGTTGTAATGGTTAATTGTTAATGGTTAATTGTTAACGGATAGCAGTCGAGTATTATAACACTATTAAAAAATCTTCAATTTTAATTGACTCACCGTTAATAATTAATCATTAACCATTAATAATTAAAAAAGAGGTGGTTGCAAATATGCTTTGAAGCCTCCTCTTTTATTCTTAAACTGAAATCCCTCTCCGTTAACAATTAACAATTAACCATTAACTAAACAACCCGCCTTTCTTCAGTTCTTTTACGCCTTCGCCAATTTTAAATCCGTTATGATAAACTTCAATTTTGTAATTGCCTCTTTGAAAATTACTATTTTGTTTCCATGGAAACTGTACCTGCTTACGTTTGCCGGCTTCAATATCTACAGAAACTTTTGAAGTAAATACTTTATCACCTTCTTCACGTGTTGTAAAAGTTCCGGATCCTAAAGCAGGTACTGATACAGGCTTACCGTCAGGTGAAGTGATGCATACAAATACATCGGTCTGTCCGGATTGTGCAATACGATTATCAACATCAAAAGAAATCACTAGTTTATCAACTCTTTTAGCTGTTGTAGTGGTAACTTCCTTACCATTCTTTTTTTCATTAATGGGGGTAATAGCTATATTAGAAGCATTTAAAGTTGAAGCAACATCTACTTTCTTTTCTAATTCTTGTTTAGCTGTAGATGTAGCCTGCAGATCAGTAGATAGTTGCTCTTTTTCGTGTGTTAATGTTACCTTTTCGGTAGTTAATGTCTGGTTTTCTTGTGTAAGTTTAGCAACTTCTTCTTCCAGGTTGTTGAGTTTAACATTTAACTCATTTATTAAAGTCTGAGCCCGTGCTAATTCTGCGGTAGTGGCATTTTTCTTATTAAGAATACCGCGAATTTCATTTTTCAATTTTGAGATCTCACTCGTACGTGCTGTTAATTTTCCCTGCAATTCATTATTATTACCGCTAATAGAATCTAAACGAACAAGAGTAGCATCAAAATTTCTTTGCAAATCGCTTTTTTCATCTGATACTTTTGCTATTTGTTGTTGATCTGTTTTCACTACTGCTTCATGTTTACTATTGTTATAAAGCAGGTAACCCCAGGTACCTAAAAGGCCTGCAATCAGCAAGCCTATAACCAGACCACGGTAATCTTTTCTAGGTGGTTCACTGGATGATGAAGCTGAAGGATAATTAGTTGTACTCATTGTTGATTGTTTTATGATGTTCTTTAATGGAACTTTGAAAGTCTTGTTGGATATTTAAGCCATTTTCCAAAACCATGCCAATTTAAAGTGAATTCCACAGTTTAACAGAGAAACAGTTTTTAATGGTTAATGGTTAATCAATGTCATTAACTTCAATGATGAGTTTTCGCTGCATACTGTTTGAAAAATATTTCTGATAATATTATATGGTAATTTATTACTACATAGTTTTTTGTTTTTTATCAGTTTACATTGATCAAGTACA
>JAABUS010003788.1_pt1 | contig 23487 bp, 22 predicted proteins | sample 5560161 | NCBI WGS metagenome assembly JAABUS01 (sample SAMN10711885, study PRJNA513376) | rock metagenome | isolation source: Antarctica rocks | place: Antarctica: Victoria Land, Trio Nunatak nord | collected 2016-01-04
CTGCCACCACCATCACCAGCCCCGCGCCCATCCTCCGCCCCATCACCATCCCACCCCTCCAAGCATGCAAGTTTCGACAAACAGCCACCACCCCGCTACAGCACCGTTTTCGCCTCTGCCTCAGGCCTGCCATCTCACGCCGAGTCCTCTGCTTGCACCCCCCGCCCCTGCTGAGGCCGCCTCATTCCGCCCCCTCCGCCCAACTCACCGCTGATCTACCACGCCCGCTCGGCCTCTCCCTCCGGCCCCGCGCTTCCCCCATCGGCGCACGAGCCTTCGGCCCAGGGCCACCGACCTTCCACCAACCCCTTCCGACGTCCCCTCCCCCTTTCGGCCCCTCCTGACGCTCCTCCCTCCCCAGGTTCAATCTAACTCCATGGGCATTCGTTTCCCCACCACGTGCAACCCCGCGGTCCACCATCTTCACGGTTTGATGGTTAACGAATCCATGGCGCAGCGAGCCAGAACGTCAGAGCAGGGAGAGAGGGAGGGCCGGATGGAGTAAGTGGGCCCGCGATTGGAATGTAGTGGTCGGGTGCTGGGATCAGGGAGCAGATGAGAAAACCGAGTGTGTGGAGGACTGGATTTCTGTTTCTAACCGCGGCTTTTCCCGGGGGGGTTAGGGTGGCTTGGTGTGTTTCGATGAGGGGAATCATCAGAGGGATGTCTGTTGTTCCACACAGGTTACATGAAGAAGGCGGAAGAAAGAAGGAGGGGATACATTGGGCTGATGAAGTCAACATTGACGCCAAGCGCGTGTGGGATTCAGCAAGAGTGGAAATCAAGATACAGACAACGGAACGCAAGATCTCCCTAAGGCAACCGCGACACTACTTCGAACAACTCCGGCACGTCCGACGTGCGCAAGCCCGTAGGTGCGCTGACCGAGTAGCCCTGAGTGATCGAGGGTACCAAGTCAAGCACCACGCCTGACTTCTTACCCGGGCAAAGGCCAAGCTCCACATCCAAAGAGCCATCGGCGCAGTCTGTGCTACTAACGACTTTGTCCGTCGCGAGCGCCTGGGTCGAATTATCGAGCAGCTTGCGCTCCAGCGGGCGCAGCGAATCCTTGGGTTTGTACGTTGTGCAGCCGGCCTTGATATCTATGCCGCGTCGCATCAGTGCGAACTCTCCCAAAAAACCACAGACACAGATCTGGAGCCACATACTAGCCAAGAAGAAGACATAGCTCGACGGATTAATAACCGCTTGCTCCGGCGGCAGATCCACAGCGCCGAAGATCCCACGGGCCTCCTCCTCCAGGCTCGGGACACGGAGGTAGAGATGGACCAGCTCGTGGAAGAGGACCGACCACTGCGTCTCCCCCAACATAATACCCATACGGTAACGCCCGCTCGGGAGGAAGCCGACGCAGTGCTGTGATGCCGGTTCCCGGCGGGTGGTTTGCAGGTATTTGGGACAGAGGAAGACGGTGTTCGACTCCTTGACCCACAGCGCCATCAGGCCTCGCATGGTCTGGCATTCGGCGTGCGCGTCGCTGCTGAGCACTGAGGGGACGCTCGGGTTGTCGCATACGATTGTGGGGTTGTGGGCGCCGTCGGCGGTGGGGATGGAGGCGCCGATGGCGATGCGCTCTAGGACGGCCTTCACGGCGGTGGGATCTACGCCGCGGAAGAAGGTGTTGTAGAGGGGAGTGCCGGCTGGCCCGGCGCTGTCGATGGATTCGAGGGCTTCTTGAATGGTGAGCCAGATCGATTGCAGGAGCTGGGCGATTTGCTGGGAGTGTTGGCCGCAATAGACGATTCGGTAGTTTCCGCTGGCCATCATGGCGTGGTGCTCTGTGCTGTTCTCAGTCGCCTCGAACAATGACTGGGCAAAACTTCAATTTGCTGACCTTGGGCATATCCATAGCTAACTATACAGAGGCCGAGCACAAACCGAGCGATCCGCATCTTGTAGAGCTTTTGCTTAATGTATGAGATAGAGACTTTGCAGTGCAACTCCAGCACGAGCGATCGAATTGTATAAAAAGTTCGGGACCAGTGCTGTCATCTTGCAGGGGAACGAAACATCGCATGTCGCATGCAAGACTTGCCATTTTTGGGTCCAAGACACGACCCGTCCAAACCTCAAGCAGAATGGCCAATGGCAGTTCTAATGGGGAACCTTTCGTTCGGCTGGATTATCCCAGCGAATGGCCCTCCCAGCTATAACACCACGTCTTCGGACGGGACCAAGCGTCAGAGCTATGATCATGATGGGAAAGGGAGCTTCCAAAGCCCAACGACTTCCGAGAACACTCAAAGAGAATAAACTCACAGCGCATCATTGAATGCGAGAAACGTTCATTGGTGATGCGTCTATTGGGATCTCGAAGAGAGTCTGGCACTGCGAACGGTAAGGCATTTTGGGTGATGGCAATTTTGCGCGACAGGTTGCAACCCGGCTTCGATCACCGTAAGGTAAGTTGCGCATCAGTCCGTAGATCACGGCTGAGTTATCGACGGACGGAGGCAACATACCCCCTGATCCTCTCCGCACTCCCGTTCAACCAAGCCCTCTCCCCACCACCTCCAGCCTTCATTCTTGCCTTCGATTTTCCCTCTTTCTTCGCTTTCCTCTCCCTCGCCTCAATTCCCTTCTCCACCGCCTCCTGTAGCCCCTCGCTCCAAACCAACCCACAGTGCCTCTCATACAGTGCCACCAACGCCTCCACACATGCACTCACCTTTGCGTTATCCGCCACGCTCTGTGTATTAGCCGCAAATAGCAAATAACACTTCTCAAGCATCTCCTGATCAAGATTATCGTGCGTGGGGCATGGCGCGGATGAGGAGATTAGGGAACGCAAAACGCGCTGCACGAGGCTTTGAGCGGCGGCGGCGGTCAGGCTCGTAAGCGCCATCGGGGATAGCAGGATAAAGAAGGTAGGAAGCGGGAGTGGGCGAATGAAGTGCAGAGAGTGGTCATAGAGGTCGTAGAGAGGAAGAAAAGACGAGGGAATAATAGCAGAGACGGTGGCGAGAAGAGAGAATAGCCGGAGGCGGAGTGTAAGGGCTTGCATGCCACCGAGAGTAGCGGCGCCATTAGGGGTCTCTTCTAGTAGTGGAGAGATTGGCGCAGTGGAACTAACAGGGTCGCCGTCGTCGAGGTCGGAGGAGGAGGAAGAGGCCATGTAGTCTCCGTAGTCATCGGCCTCGATGTCAATCTTCTTGTCAGTTGTGCGTCTGCTACCCTGGTCTTTCTTTCTCAAGCGCGTTTCGTTCTGCCATATCTCACGGAATACAGCCAAGCTGTTCTTTGTACCGTCCGCGAAAATGGCGCGCAGAACTTTGCGCTCGTGGCCAGTGCTCAGGGTATCTGCAGAAAGATACCGAACAATCATGCTTTTCTGCAGTACTATCTCGCCGTCTCCATCGGATTGAAACCATCGCATCTCCCAATCTTTCTCTAAAACTTGTAGCATGTATTCAAGCCAGAGACTCCAGTGCTCCCAGCGATGCGGGTGCGCGACGCTGCAGTTGAATGCCCAGCCAACGACTTGCCAGAAGTCCTCCGCCTGCGTCCATAGTGCGCCTGTAGTGGCCAGCTCGTTTGTAATGTCTGTGTCCTCGTAAGAGGATGTGACGTCCTCGGTTGTACGTCTGCGCGCAGTGCGGGTCGAGGTTCCGATGCCGGAGAAGATAAATGCATCGTGTAGGCGGGCATTGAAGGGTCCTGCAAGCTTGAGTGCGAGGCGCAGATAGCGAAGGGAGAGGGTAGAAGCTTCGAGATGAGAGGCGGATCTAGCGCGAGTAGTGAGGGCTGGGTGGACGATAAGGGTTGCAGCGAGGGCGAGGTGTTGTGGTGGAGGGAGGAGGGCGGGCGTGAGGGAGGAGGCGCCGGACGTGAGGAGAGGGATGAGGAGATTGAGTGCTTGTGTGTCTACTCAGGTTGTCAATTGGAGTGTTCGACTGAGGAGTAAGGCACTCACACAAGCCTTCTTCAAAGTAGATGATGCAGTGTTCACGGAGCTCGAATGGTAGCTGTTTGACGGCGCAGTAGCTTGGGAAAGATCGGCCTTCTTGGCTGGGTGTGGGAGGGGACGATTGCATCTCTTTGACTAGAGAGGACCTTGCGGATCGAAAGGATTTTGGAGAACTCATCTTGGCTCTTGCTACTTAATATCGAAGTATGGGGTCGCGCTTTGGAGCTCAATGGGCACGCGTTAACGCACTTTCGGGAGCTTTCCACCAGTGAGGTCAAATGGTGGGCAACCCGGAGACCACCCGTAGCGTCACCTAACCGTTCGACCTAAAGGAGGGGTCATCCAGCACACCAAAGCCTACCGCGAACGCCTGAGGAGCCCATGGAACTTGTACTTTTGGCGTCATTCTTCCTATCGAATGCTACGGCTAGGCAAATGTTCGAAAGATTAGCAGCAACACATTATAAGAGCATTTCTTCCTTCCACGTCGCACCGAGGTACCAGATGCAGACCCTCCGGCTCCTACCCAATCGAACACGTTACGAGGCGAAACTGCCTTCGTGACATGACCGTCACTCGCTACGGTGTTGGAATGGCAGTGGGGTTTGTAGGGCTAGTATCAGTGCCAATACATTCATTTGTGTAGATGCAAATACGTATGTACAATTGTATGAGTGACCAGACCCATGCTTAAAGATCCCTACACACCTAATTACGATGCAGCTTATGAGTCCGCTGGTTGATCAAGGGGCCCAAGTAACTATTCGGCACGCAATATATTGAGTCATCCATGACGCTGAAATAGCTATGGCTGCCACAATTACCCAGGAATGAGCCTTGAGGCCCTTGCTCTACAAACTCGCATTGCCTGTCTGTCACGCCAGTGCAGGACATATCCCATGTCAGAATCTTTAACTGAGAGAGACATTGAGTGTTGATGCCCTGAGCGTTGATAGTCACGCTTTTGGACTTGCCGTAATTGCCATTGAGATTACAGGCATAGGCGTTGTCGAAAAGGAGTTGACCTGTAGTGTATTTCTGGAACATGGTGGTCATGAGATCGCCATAGCCGCGCCCGATGTGGGAGAAGTCATCAAGACCAAAGGTTGAAGCATAATTGCCGCTGTACCACCATGTGTCACACACGTTTTGCGAATTGTAGCCTTTGCAGTCGGAAAGGTCGTAAGCAAGATTGTTTTGGCTGCCGTTTGTCGCGAGCGATTGGATGTTGGTGTTTTTGGCTATCGTGCCGTAGACATTGTTGCCCCTGAGGCCCGAAGAAATAACGTAGGTGTTAAAAGCGTAGAGAAGATAATCGGTTTGATTTGGAAGCGACGGCGGTGTAGCTCCTGTGAAGTTGCCTTGCTTGGCAAAGGCCACGAATTCGCTTGCATCTGCCATGACCGAGGAGACAGTATTGTTCAGATTGTTCTGGACTGTGGCAATGAGGTCGCTCAGCTGACTCTTCAGGTCTGCGATTTGGAGGAGCGCGGACGCTGGCGTATCAATTGGGTAAAGAAATCGACCAATTTGGGGAAATCCAATGATGGCGTTTTCAACAAATGTGAGTCCGGTCCGCAGTGAGTCCGACACCTTTACTGCATCCTCCACAGCGCGGTCGAGCATGCTTCCAACATTGAATCCCAGACCAGGCCCCACAGCAAATATGCCAGTCAAGGCGATCAGGATGTCGTCCATGATAAGAGTTGTGTCCGAAGGGGGATCGATCAATTGCACAATCTCGTCGACATTAAGTCCAGCTGTGGCAACGGCACTGCCGACTGCTGTATACCATGATCCAAAGAATTGATTGATCGCTTGAGCCGAGTGTTAGCTAGACGGTTGAAGCATGTCCATTGGTACAGTACGTACCATAGAGGCTGTAGGCAACATAGAACACTCTTGTATCCTGACCAGGAATCACTGGAGGAGGGGTACAGGTAGATAACTTGATGCCAGTGCAGTCAAGTTCTGGGTAACCAACTTGCCTCAAGAAGCATGAGGAGAAGCCTTCGTTTTCGTAACAAGTATTTTCCCATATCCAATTCGCCACCCAGTAATTAAGCTGTAATTCATCCCAACATTTGTTGTCCCGTCCGGTTGAAAGGTCGGAGCAGTTGACTACCATGCGGGTGCCACTCATATTTGGGATGAATCCCGGCTGTGCTGTTGTGCCATTGATCCCATTGCCGCTATACATGTTCTGAGATTGTTGAGTTCCAGTCGGTGCATTCTGCGCTGCCGCCGTCCTTCCTTCAACGCTGATGAAGAGTGGTAGCTCGTCTGCCTTGTCGTCGTTCCCCAGCGTTTGAGCATGTTCGGATCGGGATGGCTGAGGTAATGCAGCGACGTTGAGGGCAGGTAAGACAAGGAAGAACAGCAAGACATGGCAAGCTAGACCCGCGACCATTGAGACCTAGGCTTCTAGGCTTATGCAGAGCAGAAAGGGCCGTCGAGCGACATGAGAAGATTGCATGGTAATGTATAGTGTTAAGGATGGGGCTGGAGCTTTATATGCGTGGCGGCATGTCGGCGGAGTAGCTGCCATACTGCCGTTCAGCAAGATAAAGTCCACCTCCAGATCATGATGTAACGCCAGTGACTGGTGTGTTTATCCTGGACCCACCGCTCATGGTTCGGTCAGGGGTCATCTTGAGCGTGACCGTAGATGCGGTATAGTCTTATCACGGATATGGGTTGGAAGGTGTGATGAAGCGCTTTTTGCTGGCAGAGTGGTATGCGGTTGATCCTTTTGAAACGCTGTATTTATCAATAAAAGATAGAGCTGGCTCTGTGTATCAAGTTTGATAGTGTTCATCTCCTATTGATTGGGTGTGAAAGGCTGATTGGAAGATGCCCAGTCACTCTTGTTATCAGAACTCGTCGGGTTTCGCGTATCAACAAACGGAGATGGTTAGCTACGATCTTCTAAATTTAGGCCTCCCATCAACGGGTTGATCCTCCGACTAATTGTGGGTCCTTCGTGGGATGACTCGGAGCTGGTAAGTACAAGGATATGAGAATCCACATGTACGGGAGAGGTGATAGAGTCTGATCTCGTGACGTATCCAGGGACCCTCTTGGAGCTTGAAACTATCGCTTGGAAACTTCGATTGGCACAGGCTGAAGCGCCTAGATTCGCGGCCGGGAAGCGACCCCCATGGAAAATCCCCGACAGATATGAGATATCAGTTCCTTTACGCTCCTGTGTGGCTCTACAATCTTAATGATAAGATTGATCGCAAGATCGAGTATCGCCGTTACCGATCAGTGGCCGGGCTCTCATAGGTTCGCTTGACGGCGTGAATGACGAAACGTGGAAGTGAAGGCAGACAAACAAGTGCGAGGTCAAGGACGCTTATCTAAGAGACAGCCTGGAATTGCGAAACATCCAGGAGGAAACAAGCAGGAATAACATTTACGGACTGTCTCAACATCAGTGAGGAAACTAATGGAGCGAAGGTCAGCTCTATCTACAATCTCAATTATTTGAAGACGATGAGATCTCACATATCTGCCTTGACAACCAAATAAGATAATATAGAGCGACTTACTTATGCCTTTAACGTAGCGTGAAAAGACACAGTAGTATTACGATACTCTGACTCGGGACGCTTTACGGAAGGTGAAGCTCAAGTCTCACACGGACAGCACAGCTATCCAGAAGGAAGTCGGTATCAAGCCGGCAAGAAGAACTTACAATCAACCCCTGAACGCGTTCGGCTGAGCGTCCTCTTGTCGAGCCAGCTTGTCACCTTGCATCAAATTTTCAGAAGCATGCGCTCTCTGCCAGAACTCGATCCGTCTCTCAACGTTCTTGGACCCGTGCAGCTGTCCTTCTTCCTAGCAACCATACAACTCGTATTGACCGCGGAGTATTCTCCAAAAGCCCAGGACAAGGTCGGGGTTGAGATGTATGGCCAGAACCATCAGATGTGGTAAAACTTAATCGGACAAGATCGAAGGCAACGAGGCAATCTTTTCGTACCGGCCTCATCCTAGGGCTGGGTGCGTAACCCTAAATCTGGGATTTGACTGCATCCCAGCCGCCCATTCGTTATGCTGTGTCTCGACATGTGGCTTCAATCTTACATAGGATGCCGTCAGCATCTTGTTCAAAGGGTCTTTTGTTCTAAAAAAAACGCGTTATTGCAAACTCTGGTGGCTCGTGCAATTCATGCAATCTCAGACAGAAGCATCAAGATTAGATAGGGAGGACTACTGTAACAAGACTGAACCGCATCTCTGACTGCTTCATGCAAGTTTACTCTCCTACACAGAAAGACTGATAGCGCGATTTGCGAACTTGGTTTGCGAACCACAATAGAGGGACTGTTCCGTCCCTCATCAACCGAGACCGAACGTCAACCACACCAGGCTGACGACCTAGAGTGTCAGAGGAAGCTCAGCAGTAGTCTTATCCAGTGCTCACCCATCCGAGGCTACATAGCCCTGCTGCACGGCGAAAGTCAATAAATATTTTACAAGGCACCTCATGAGCAATTCACCCATAGACAAATGAAAACTTGGAAAGCTGGCTTACAATACTAGAAGAAGCTATAGCCAGCTCTGAGGCAACCGGCATGACAGGAGCACGCCGCTGGGTCGACTTTTGTTCGATACCGGCAAGATAATAAGGTATAAGAGAATAAGGGGCACCACACTCAAGCTCTGCGCTTGCCAGCGCAGGGATGTCAGCAGGAGCGGCAGGCTCAGCCTTGAGAATAGCGACGGTGGAGACTGTAATGGTGACAGAAAGGAGACTCGTCGGCTGCATTGTTGCGGATGGGTGGACATCTCGAACATGTGCTTGACTTCCGAGATCCTGCTGCATGCTTGAATCGTGATGGATTGGTTCTGGCTTCCATGTATTGCTGTAAGGAGAATCCAGGAGAATGGACTGAGGAGTGGGAAGCACCTCGAATTTGTGATAGGGGAGATGGCGCTACCCCGGATAAGCAATTTGGACTCTTTGTCTTCCAGACGAACCTGCGCTTTACAGCTGTCGTATGACCTGAGTCCAGCTCCGAGAACTTTTCAACAATTGCTCGTAGCTATGGTGCATTGAAGACAATGTTGATTGCCTAAGAGGGGAGCGTCAGGAAGTGCCAAAGGACACTTCATGCTCGAGCTGGCTATCAACCCTTTCTGAGCAACTCCACTTAGCAAAAGTCGTACAGTGAGCGTAAGAACAAATGGCTGCGGAAGAGTATATACTTACTCTTCAGCTGTCGCTAGCGAGCAGCACTACAAAGCAGTGAAGGCGCCCTAGCACAGTCTCTCATAGATAGTTTATATAAACATGTGAATACTGTGACTTAATCAGAAGACAGCTACTAAGACTGAGCATGCTCATTCGGACACAGGGAATGTTGAATGAACAGGGCAGGCGAATACGCTCTGATATGCAGCAATCAATAATGGACAATCATTGCTAGCGATTTTGTTGGCGGCATAACCAAAATTGCTCTCAAGTCGAACCGTCACGGAAGTCGAGTAAGTTACTGTTCAGCGCTTTGCAGCGATAGCAGAGCACAACGCTTCTATTCTACTATTAGCTTTTCTAATCTACATGTACAAGACTAGGTGCTTTTGCTCATGGTAAAAGGTAGGTTATCTGCGCATATACTGTTGGCAAGTAGCACATAGCTCCTAATGGCGGACATTCTGGTGGCGAATTTGTGCAATTGCAAGAAGTTAAGTGCTCGCTTTTATCAGTAAACTCTGCTCGTACGCTTCTTCGAGCCTGGTGTGGTAGAGGAAGCCTTCTTTGAGACTGTCGGTTTCGAGGGTGTACTCACAGTCAAATTCTTTGACGTTTTAAGGGCACTCTTGGTTGCGGACGATAATTGAGGGGTCTTCTTGGTGGCTTTGAGTGGACCTCTGTATTCTTCGTCGTCGTCCAGATCTGGCATACTTGGCTCGTCGTCGTCGTCATCGCTGTCGTTCAGCATCGGTATATCCCCTTCAGCTTCGTCCTCATCTCCACTATCTTTAACTTTCTTCTTGCTCTTCTTCACAAGTGAGGATTTTGAACCCTGCTTCTTCGATGGACTGCCAGCCCCTCCTTTCCGAGGCCCTGTCCTCTTCACGAGATGATCAATAACACACCCATCTTCCCACTTTGCACTACTCTCCCCTGTCGAAGCGCGGCACCTAGGACACGTCTTTCCGTGCTTGAGGAATAGTTGATGCAAATCATACTTCAACTCATCCGGAATCCTGACTTCTAGATGACTAAAGGTTGTGTCTCTACCCACTCTCTTGTTGCTAGCGGGAACCCAGCCAAGCCACTGGGCTAATCTGAAAACGTGCGTATCGACTGCGAAACAATCGCGTTGCATGCAGAAGAGGGCAGTGCATGCGGCAGTCTTGACGCCAATACCGGGGTATTTGACGAAAGTGAATATGGCGTCATAAGTGGGCAGGCTATAGTAGTGATCCAACGATAGCACATCCTCTTCTGCTAGCGCGACCTCGGCGGCCTTTTGCTCATCGGTTTCTTCATTGGCGCCCGTAGGAGCTGCAGCACCGTCAGGATTCGAGGCAAGGTGAGCTTCTCGACGTTCTTGGTTCTCCTTGTAGACCATATCTAGAATGGCTTTGATGTTCTTACTCTTCGCTTTCGCCAGCCCGCCAGAAGCAATTGCGGCTTCAAGGTCGGACTGAGGAGCGAGACGGACAGCGTTGTAATCGACGCTGCCTTTTCCAACACCTTTCACTACGTTGCCGTAGCGAGCAACCATTCCCTGGTATGCGCTACTTGAATTTTTGCCTGTTGTTGCGGCGCTGAGAAGAGTCCGGATGAGAGCGTCAAGGATGGACGGGACCTGGCCGCAGCCAGCTACGATCTGCGATGGTGGCGGGATAGTATTGGGTCGTCCCTGGCAATTAGGGTGGTGTTCTTTGAGAACGCGATGGACCTCGTAGCATTCCTCTGGTGTTGGATGAGGGTAATCGGGGAATGGGGAGACGCCAGGGGTGAGACCGTACTCGTTTGTCTTGGGTGGTTTCGGCGTTCTAGGAGCTTTGGGAGTCTTTGGCTTCTTAGCAGATGCAGGCTCACCCTCAGAAGTGCCTATACTCTTCTTTTTCGGCGTAGATTTGACGGCTACGCCGGCGTCAGAAACATTGGTCGATTCCATCTCTTGAGAACCCGTGGAAATTCCGACGCCCTCCTCAGCTTGAAAATTGTCCTTTTCATGATGCTCTTCTACCTTTACTGACTCTTCCGTCGTAGTTTCTCTCTTGGGTGATGGCTCTGCGGACGCCGATCCTTCTTTCTTGACCCGACCTTTCTTAGCTCTCAGGACTCGGCCCATATTGTGAGGAAGCTCCTCATATTCATCTTCAACTTTGTCGTCTGCAGGTCGTTTGCGTTTTTTGCCTACATTCGCAGCTTCTTTCGTCTCTTTCCCTTTGGGATAGGGTGGCACCTCCCCTGGTGATTGGAGCCCATTGTCTAGGCCCGTCGTATCAGGCGCTCTTGAACTATTGCCTTTCTCCTTCGAGTTTTGCTTCTTTGTCGGAGCAGCATTCTGTGTCCTAGCTTTGGCTGTTGTGGCTAATATGGCTTTTGACGGAGCTTTTCGAGTCGGAGCACTCGAAGATGCCAACTTGGCTGCTGTGGCACGCGTAATACGGCCCATTGAGCTTCTCGATAGACCGTGCCCAAGAGTAAATAGATTATTAAGCCTATTCGACCTGGATTGCAAGAGGTGCAGACTGGTCAGCGCTCTTAAGAACAAGAAAGAGATTATTGGCTTTTGAGCAAGTGACGACTTCAGCTGACAGAGTAAATGAATGGCTGTAGTAAAGCACCCTGACTATGAAGGACATTCAGACGATCTGTAAGCACCATGGAATGGGCGTTATTGCCGGTGACTATGAATGGTGGATGAAAAGACTGGCATACTTTCGATCGTTGGCGACATAACGCTTCACCAAGGCCGAGCACTAAAGTAGAATTAAGGTAGTGCTTGGCAGGTCATCGTTCTTCAGACTAGCGGTGACGTCACCCATACATATTGATGGACTTTGGACCATAGATTCCTGTACTCAACGACAGAGAAAGGGCGCAAGTACCAAGATCGGTCCAACATAGAAGTGTCCTCACGTCTGCTACGAGTGCATTCGTAGCAGGCGAGGGGACAGCTCGGATGAACTGAGTGCTTTCATGGATACTAGAAAGCCATGAAGAGTGTTAAAGAATGGAGCGAGTAGGGGATCTTGCATTCTCCCTGGCTGCTCGGTGCCCCAATGCGATCGCAATCAACTGGACATTCGACTCAATCGGATGCGACACTCCTGTTGAAGCAACTATCGAATTGTACCAACAGCAAAAGTCAGTAAGGTCAGGTGAGGTTGTGCTTCATTCTGAGTAGATTTACCTTCACACTCAGGATCTTCCGTCACATTGTCAATTCGTTAGCTACTTGATCCGGAGTGAATCTCCTCCGATCATAGCTTTACTATCTTTTTGTCTTCCTGATACACAAAACTACCACAGCACCTCTTTCGCCTTTCACTGACCTCAACCTCTACCTGTTGCTGTCATACAGATGCCACCCACGCAATTTCGAAGCGCCATACGTAGCAGCGATATCATCCTCACGATTGACTGCTTACTTCATCCATCAATTGTCTTCGCGATCTTGCACCTCAGCTTCGTGCAAACAGCGGTAAGAACAAAATCAACAAATGGCCATCATAGAAGACTATTTTTCGTGTTTGCTGGATATGACTGAAAAGCGCATACGGGCGACAGAGGTTCATAGTGCGAGGCGGACAGTACCTAACCAGGTTTACCAGCTCCCTTGTGATTGTCGAGTCTGTGCACAGCAGTCGCGAGCTGTCTCAAAACAGCAAAGTGAGACTGCTTTTGTGTACACTGGTCGACTGAGCGATTCAGAAGCTGCCGCGTTGGCTCGTAAATTTGCCGAGTCCCTCTTCGCGGATCTCGAACATGTTCGAACAGCCTTGCGATCTGGGGAGGAGCTGGTTCGGAGACGGTGGCTGAAAAAAAGCAATACCAAAAGGAAAACATTCTTGAAGGAGTTGCGACCCATTTTGTGCGAGAGTCACGATCCGTTCAACGAGACCCAGATCATGTGCGGCAAGACAATAACGACTTTTGGCCATCGCGATACCCTTCTGTTACCTTATCTGACTATCGAGGTCTTCTCCAAAGACGGGACTAAGCTGCTTCGCCTTCTTCACCATCGGGTCTCTGATGCTCCAGAAGCATGGGTAACCTTCGATAATCGCCAAATACTCCCAGGCTGGCTATCTGGCGCGTTTGAAGAAAACTTCAACGGTGGTTGCATCACGATGCATGGCGAAACATACGGAACTTGGAATCCATTCGACATAGCAGCGGGTAAGTGATTTTATGGGGTATGGCCAGAGATCATGGATATCATTACTAAGACTAGTCAAAACAGTGCATAATGGAGACAGTTACACTGCACCTAGAGCTCTCCTCATACTCGAGGCACAAGCAAGCCTAGCCAGTTTCCTCCGTGATTCTGTCACAAAACTACTTGGAGCCGATGGCTTAACCGTAGAGGAGACCACGGAAAAGCTCACGCTTTTGGCTGTCGATTCGAGAGTGCCTTCGCAATACCAGGAATCCTCCTGGCTACAGTTCGGTATGAATTACTACAACGTAGGTGATCTCAGAAATTTTACCCTTATGCAATATCCAAGTGAGAATCTATATCTGTTGATGATGCTATGCTGAGTCTTGGTCTTTGTAGGAACCCTTCTCTCCTGCCCCCATCTTTAACAACCGTACAATGGACCAGCTTGTACAGATCGTATCCCAGAAGCAGATGGAGATTAAGGATCATCTATGGCTTCTTCAAACAGACCCTACATATTTTTACGAGGTCGCTGCCTACTGCCAAATGTATAATCTAAGCACTATCTCGGGAGCAAAGTCGATAAAAGACGCCAAATTGCATAATCTAGGAGGCCGAATCATCGTGTATACGATTACACAATTGCAGGACTGAGATTTTATAAGCGAGGAGCTACGAAATGTGCGAAGGCAATCTGAGACTCATCGTGAAGGCATCAAACCCGGTAGGCATCTACCTGAAGCTTACGACCAGGCTCTTGGTCGCCTAGAATACGTGGTGATCAATCGTCTAATTCACAAGTCCATGCACCTGAAAGAGCAGATGCTCACGTCACCGACTTGGAGATCGATGTGGAAAGTCAATGAACATCTTGGAGATGGCAAGATAACTGCATCATTTGATCCAAGTGGGATGAATCACCTTTTTGGCTGCCTCATGGCCCTTGGTGCTGTTGGCGAGCGGCCGAAGACTGCAGGGTAATTGTGAAATATACTATCATCGGAAACAACTTCTTGTTACATGACTGACTAGGTTTAACGCAGATCCAAAGATATTGCAATCATACTAAAATCGCTGGACATGTATTTAACAAGGTGTGGCCAAACGGAAGCTTCAAAAATAGACGCAGTTACCTAGAGCAGGATCACCGATATGGCAGCCATGTACAAAGTTTTAGCTGCAATACGCATGCATAGGCCTTCGCCATCTGCCCACTATTCTTCCGTCGATGAAATCTTGAAGACGCACAATTCCGAGAAATGGCGATTATGGCGCCGTTTAACGGAGGTTAATGAGATCGTCGACGATTCACGACATTTTAATTTTGGTAATGCCCTGGGCAATCTCGAAGTATTCCGCATGCCGACGGGAAAGAAGACTCAAGATTGGCTGAACCGAGCCGACGGTGCGGTAAGCATACACTGTCCGTTGCCGTCTAGAGAGCGGTTTGTTTGTCGAAGAGATAAACTAATGACGACAATCTAAACAGCGCGAAGCGCTTTCCAGAGTGTGGTCTACAGCAAGGGAAAATTACAAAAGAGTGTACCGAACTCTTAACATTGACGCTGGCAACACGGCAGACATAGTCAAAATGCTGTCTTACCACGACTCACCAGAGGTCCAAGCTATGGTGGCCCGGGAGAGGGAAGAGATCTACATGAAGATAGTCCAAAACAATGGTCCTTCAACATTGCCAATCGTGCCGTATCGGACTTCGATTCCACACGCCTCTGCACCCAGCGACATGCCCGAAAAGGCATCAAACGCCACTACATTAGCCAAGTCAAAGATCAAGACCCGACCCTCGGACTGCTCGCCGCTCACCCAATCACAAAAGGCGTTGGAACCAAAGGCCGGCCTTCTGCTCAATCAACCTGGACCACAGCATTCACTACCCATTCCAAAGAAGTCTAGATCAGTCGACACCCTTCGCCTGGTCTTTCCGTTGGCGACATCCGACCTGCAGGGCACAGTCCAATGGATGGACTTCGTCACCACTATGAGTGAACTGGGATTTCATGGAGAACACCGCGGCGGATCAGAATGGACCTTCCAATCGTTTAGTCATACCGACAGCGCAGAGCGGAATAATGAAGCGACAGTGCAGAGCGAGGATGATATGGTCCGTAATAAGAGAAGTATTGTCATCCATCAGCCGCATCCGGAGCAGAAGATGGGCGCCATACATCTGCAGCAGATTGGGAAGAGGCTATGGAGGCGCTTTGGGTGGCAAAGGGACTGGTTCAAGGATATATGAACCAGGGTTGAGAGCTGGGCAGCCTTTCCTTACACATTCTCAATAGATGGGGAGAACAGGTTGATAACTCGGTCACCACTTTCCGATCAGGACCTTTTCGACTGGCCGGTTGCGCTTCAAGGGTAACAGTAGTCCTTAGTTGCAACGAACAGAGGAGAAATCGAGCATTGGTGAAGAGAGTGCATTCGAAACTAGTCAGATAGACAGCACAAAACAACACTCTCCTACCACATTCTAGCATTCTCTGCAGCTTATACCGTCCGCCAAACCGGGTCACCCTCTGTTGAGTATTGTTCGGATTTACTGATCGCCCCCAAACCTCGCCCAAGTGCAAAAAACACGATCAGATTGACACTAGTAGCCTCTTAGACCACTGCCGTTGTGACTCTCTCAAGAGTTGAGACGAAGGTTCTTGGAGCTTTCGTATTTCGGTAAGTGGTACCCCAGTCAACAGTCTCCTAAACCTTGAGCACATCGTGGGAAATCAAAACAGTCTACATCGCTGTCTTTCAGTCCTCCGCTTTGACGACCGCAACACGATCCCTAAAAGCTTACTAACAATCTTGAGCTCCGCTACGGTTTGAAGATTGTCGCACCATCTACACAATCGGACGCTTTCTCAGAGTCACTTGCGGTGTAAGACCCTCGCGAGGTTCTATGACGCTCGTGGTAGAATGCTAGTCCTCAAGAACTAGAGATTTCTCCCTACTCCTCGCCAGTCCTGATTCGTTAGTCTGTAATCGTTCTCTATTGTTCACCACCATGAAGAATAACTAACTTGCGCCGCGATAAGGCTTGCTGGCTCATGCTACCTGTCTGTGTGCCTGAGTGTTCAGAGCATGGAGGAATACTCCAGGACTGTTCTCCTGGGACACGCATCGATGCCCGCTGTACGGGAAGTTGAAAGTACATCTCATGGGTATTACAAAGGTAGTACAATACGTAGATGGTCATGGCGCGCCACAAAGGACTTTTTCCAGCTCCTGTTTCAGCCGCGTTGGGTTTCCATCTAGGAACGGACCATAGTCCCCCGAATCTAAGCCTAATCGAGCCATGGGCCATGGGCGCGGCTATTGAGAAGGCCGAGGACAGCTTCCCATCCTTATCAAATAAATTTCAACGTAAGGCTAGGAAAATTGCAAGGCTGAGGAGGATGATTTATGGACCTCTTTCTCCCAGTTAGAATCCAGCAAATTAGAGAATTTGATGCTATTTCACTCCTTCCTGGTGTTAGCGCTACACGTTTGTCAGTGAATATTTTCTACCGGCCCTAAATTCGCAGAATCACCCTCCTTCGCACTGCAAATCGTGTGTCCCTGACCAAATGGGGGTGGACTGCTTAACTTCTTGTTTCTACGTCTTACCAATATGCTTGGCATTTATCGTCTTGTAGTCGCAACGACAGGCAGTGCTGCCCAAGGGAGAAGTGTTTCGCGGTGTCATGCAGGGCTGCTTATCACCCCGCATACAGTAATTATGCAATGTACGTACGTACTCCCACAGCCTTGCAACCACCGTATAAGCTTTCAGCCCAAACGCGTATCTTTCTAGCATTTCCTTTGAGCTTGCGTCCAAGATAGCTGGCGATGAAGCTTCTTTAACCTCCTGATTTCCATAATATGCTTCATCACGAACATAGAAAGCATAAGGGACATTCAAAACGCTCGCACAGATCCAGTGCAAAGCAGGCCGAGGAGAGGACGGAGAAACATGGACTCTTCTCCCTTAGCTCCCCCAGAAACGCTCTTAATGAGTCAGTATACAGTCTGATCAATTGTTGCCATCTTGATTGACTAAATAGTGTTATTGCCATTCATGGACTCGGCGGCGATGCCTTCACCACATGGACAGACAAACATGGCCACATGTGGCTTCGAGATACTCTGCCGGGCAACTTACCCAACTCCAGGATATGGACGTACGGATATGATTCAGCGGTGGCCTGGAGCGGCTCGGTCTCTGGCATACAAGACTTTGCCCGCGACCTCCTCGAAAGACTTCTCGTTATTCAAACCTCTGCAGGGCAGATAGAACGTCCTCAGATCTTCATTTGCCACAGCCTTGGAGGCATAGTGATAAAAAGAGCATTGATATCAGCAAGCTTGTTGTCAGACTATGAGCCCGTTCGACGTAATATCAAGGCTATTGTTTTTATGGGAACGCCGCACAAAGGATCTCGACTCTCGAGCTACCTTACCCCCCTTACTCGTATCGTCAACGGTTTGCTGCCCACGAGTCCCTTTCGGTCGGATCTGATTGGAAATCTTCAAGCCCTGTCACGAACCCTCTCCGAGGTTTCCGAAATGTCCGTCCAGGCGCTAAGTAACATTTCCGTAATATCGTTCTATGAGCAGAAGAGAATGAAGGGCCTTAACTCTCTCGTAAGTAATTCTTCAAGACTACTCTGAGGGGAGGAATGGGTATGAGAAAGAGCCTAGAATTGCCAGATCAAATTCAGCAACAGGTTGTCGAACCAGCGTCGGCAATATTGGGCATCGTAAACGAACGAGCAATTCCCATAAATGCAGATCATCGGAGTATGGTGAGATTCTCGCCTAATGAGCCAGAGAAGTACCGTCTTTTGAAGAACGCCCTCAAAGGCCTCCTCAACGAGATTGAAGCGGGTACTTCCAACTTTACGCTCTTGCTTTATTTGCGCTGACTGGTTTTTAAGACAAGTTACACGGTCCAAAGGCGTTAGAATACCTACAGAAGCTCCGTTGTATTGATTACGAAAGTTTATTAACAGAATCAATACAGCCCTGCCCGGGCACAGGGACTTGGCTTTTGGACAACCAGTCTTTTCGAGCATGGGCGAAAGAACCTCTCTCAGGTATTTGCTCGGTCCGAGATAATGCAGGCTTTGGAAAGACAGTCATTGCCCGAAGTATCGTCGAAAATTGCAAATTGCGAACAGACCGGGTGGTCGACCTGGATCCCTTTGGTACTTCAATTATTTTGCACTATTTCTTCCGGCATGACAAGATTGAGACACTCTCACAATCTTCACTTTTACGTTCACTCCTCCACCAGCTCCTTCTGGCATTTCCTCATATCTGGCTCAACATCGAGGACAATCATAATCATATCGTGGGAGCCATTGCTAGTCAGCATAAGGAATTCACCTTTAGGCCTGATTGGCTCTGGAATGCTCTGAAAGAAGTCTTAAGCCTGAAAATATGCGAGCATGCGGTACTTATCCTGGATGCACTGGACGAGACTAGTGCTAGGGAGTTATCCTCAATCCTGGAACCGCTTGTGGGTATAATTCATTCCCTCAATCAAAGCCAGCGGACACAACGTATCAAAATACTTGTGTTCAGTCGTCCAAATTATGATATTGACAAGACATTTCCTAGCGCAAACGTCCTTCTCCTAGACATAGACCGCGACCAGACCCTTAACGATCTCCGGACTTTCGTTTCAGCCGTTGTCCCAGAGTTCGGCAGAGAGAATAGTTTTCCTGACTCTGCCATCTCAAAAATCCAAGATCAAATCCTTGATAATGCCGACGGAATGTTCTTGTGGGCTCACTTAGCATGGGAGCACTTTAAGCAAGGCGTTACTGTCTGGAACAGAGCAAAAATCGAAAGTCAGCTCGAGTCGTTGGGCCAGCTACCCCGCGGACTCGGAGAGCTGTATGGAAAGCTACTTAAATCCATCGACAAGAATGCTAGAGCGGAGCTTGAGCCTGCTTTCATCCTTATCTGTGCAGCTATGAGACCGTTGGGGTGTGATGAACCTGGCGAAATACTCGCGATAGAAAGCTGGCACCAGAACGCTTCGGAAATAGATGCACCATTCTCGATTGAGGCAACTCTTTTGAAGCTTTGCCCGAACCTTTTCAAGATTGACCTTGATGGCATGGTCAGTTTGTACATCTCTCGCTGAAAACTTTCCTCCTCGAAGTGCTTCTTCACCAGGACTTGAAAGTAATACACCAATACGTTGCACGAAAGTGTCTCAAATACATCGGGTTCGAAGACTTCAAAAAGGATGCTATCAGGGATAAAACACGGACCAAAAATGATGGGTGTTTGCTCCGTCAACGATATCTTGTCTATGACTATTTTGCTTCGTCTCTCAAGTTTCACATGGAACAGATACCTCACACTGATCCAATATGGATTAAATACTCAAAGATCGTTCAGGACTGTGACGTTTTTCATGCTATTGCAATGCCACTTCACGAGTTATGGGGCGGCCATGCAATTTCCCGTTCCTCATTCTTCTATGCTGAAACCCCGTTATTACATGTGCTCAGGCTGGGAGCTTTAGATTTAGTGCGGAGCTTTGTACACGAAGGATACAATGTTGATGAGAGAGTTGGAGGTTTCTGGCGTAGGCCTTCAACAGCCCTGCACAAGTACACTAAGGATCCAACTAAGGCATCACTTCTCCTTGAAATGGGTGCAGATCCGAATGCTAAGGACGAATTAGACAGGACTGCTCTCCATCTGGCTATATACTGCAACAAGCTGGATCTTGTCAAAGAGTTGTTAGCTCATCCGAACATCGACGTCAATGCTGAGGATTTTGCGGGCGAGACTCCACTACATTACCAAGTATCCTCGGGTTCCTTCCCAACATTACTCTACGATCGACGAGTTGATGTTGGCAAAGCAAACAGAGCCGGCATTACCCCACTGGTTTCATCCGCTCTCTGGGGCGACGAGACCGCTTTCCGGTATTTTGTGGAGCGTCCTGACTTTGCCTTTGATCGCCATATTGGTATTCTTAGCCCTCTCATATGCGCTGCCCAGCAGGACTGGAAAGATCTCACACTTCAACTGATTATCAAAGTGCCTGACGTAAATACGCACCGGGGGCTTGACGGCAAAAGTATAGTTCACTGGGCCGTGATCAATGAATGGGATGACGTGCTTCAAGCAGCTTTAACTTACGCAGAAGCAAAGGTGAATGCAATGGATCACTCTGGAAAGACTGGGTTGCATTATGCCGCCCAGCTAGGCCTCTACAAGATCGTACGACAGCTATTACGGCATGGCGCATCTGCTCGAAACCAGGACGTGTTTGGTCGTACAGCGGTCCATACTGCTGCTGTTGAGGGATCTGCTGACGTCTTGAGACCTCTGATCCTGGAGTCCGACTTTGACCCTGACGATGTTGATAAGCAGAACCGTTCGCTTATCCACTGGGCTGCATCATGCGACTGGGACTTCCTTATGAAGATGGTCCTCGAGATCCCAGCAATAGACCCAAAGAAGCGAGATCATCACGGCAGAAATGCGTCTCACGTTGCAGCCCTGTGCGGCTGTCCCAACGTCCTCCGTGCTTTGATGGATTACGACACCTTCGATGCCACGGAGACGGATGCTTTTGGGAATACATCATTACATTTAGCCGCACGTGGACAGAGCTTGACGGCAGTGGAGGTCTTGCTGCCACATTTTGATGTGCTCAAAGGCAGAATAAATCGCTGGGGTCAGAACTGCTCGAGACGTTGCTGTCGTATACGGAGCCCACGATATCGAATCGACGCTTGAACGCGCAGGTCTCAGGCTTCAAGCGCCGCCAGTCCCTGAAACCGGAGCAGCTGTTAGACCTCTCTATCACGAGCGCGAGCTGTACAGCAAGACGCCCGAACATCTAGCCCTGGTACTCGTACCGCCACCATAGCTCCCTACCTGACTAGCTGGCCGTCCATTGCTCGCTTCTCTACCAATCAGGTCATCAACATGCTGGCTGCAGGCCGCTCCCGTTCAACCTCCTCTGCAACAGGACTGGCGGGCAAGCGAGCGGCAGACGGCTAATGGGATGAGGTAGGGAACTATTCAAGTGGCGACACGAGTACAATATAATCACGAGTGGGCTCTAGAGCGCACTAAGAGCCGTGAAAGAAGGATTCCCTAGCGACGTCGACGGGAGCGGAGCAGTAGCCCTGGTTTTGAATTCTCTAAAGAGAATTTCGGGTAATGATTGGATTGCGCAAGGGCTAGTATAATCTCCAAGCGGCTCATGGATGTTCCAGAGTGGCAACGCATAGCATACTGAACACATTTACCTCTTCAGCAATCAACCCTCCACCCCAAGATCACTTTCAAATTGAGCACCATATCCAAGAAAAGAAGCCCCAGTAGGTTTTCTGTCCCTGTTTCACCTATATAGTATTTTCCGAAAATCACATAGAACATGTGTCTAGCGCCTGTTATACGAGAAGTGGATTGTACACATCGGGAAATGGCAATTTGGGTGGTAAAATATGCAGTAACGCTGTGGCACAATCAACGCTCTGTTCGACTCGAGCTTCAGTCGCGTTGATGGCTAACGTGCACAGCCTTTGATTCCTTCTCAAGAGAAAAGAAAAGATCCTTAAAGAAGTGCACTATGCAAATAGTGGGTGGTCTTTCTTCTCTCTCTCATATGTAGATTTTGCATCATGCCTTGTTCTGGCAGACTTGTAGAAGGGTGGGTAGAGCGCGATTCGAAGTTGTTAAACTGTCTGTTATTGTGGCGGTGCTGGAAGCAACGTTTGCAAGAACCTTAGTATACAAGCATGTTCGAGCAGTCAAGCACTAGGATAGTGCCTGGCAGGACAATCGTTCTTTATCTATCCATGCCGCCACCGATGGATATTGATGTACTTCGTACTGCCAACTACTTACTGAAATAAAGGATACGATGAGAGCGCAGGTACCAAGATTCGTCGAGTCCAGGAAGCTCGGATGAATAATCAGGGTTTCCTCGGATACTTGGAAAGCCAAGCATCTCAACCAAAATCCCTCAGTCAACCCTACCGAGCAGCCATCGCTTGGACTACTTCCTCAACTATCGTTCTCGAACATCGCAGCCCTCTTTCGCTAACGAGTGTTGGGTATGCACCATCTCCCACCATGAAAACCACCCTCTCGCAATCCCTCTACACCCAGTTCCCCACCCTCCACGCTCAACCCACCCTTCCCGACACTCAAAGCCCCCTCAGCGTTGAGCTCGCCATCGGCGACGGCTGGTACCTTCTCTACTACAAGCTCTGCAACGAACTACAATGCATCATCGACATCCATGAGCTCGACCCCACGGCATACCATTTCACAACAGTGAAGCAGAAACTTGGAATTCTCCGTGTGTATATGAATGCGCGTACGGATGAGATGATGAAGGCGGTAGGGAGGGCGGTGGAGGAGAGCGGGAGGACTTGTGAGAGGTGTGGTGGTGAGGGGAGATTGTATGTGGGGAGAAGGATGCGTGTCAGATGTGAAGGGTGTAGAAGGGCGGACGAGGTAGAGCGGGTGGCGGAGACGGCTAGGTATAGGGTGGAGAGGGAGAGATGGGAGGCAAGATACGATAGGGTTGGGGGGTAGACGATGTTATGAGGTAGGTCACTTTGCTGGACGATGCAACGGCCGAAAGGAACGGGTACGCCTCTCTCACACTCTCAACGTTTCATTCCAGTTCGTGGTGCATCAGTACAGCTACTTGGTCGAGACATTGGGATCAATTCATATCTTGTTCTTACACACTTGGTCCCAAAAGATCTCGTGTTGTGCATTCCTTTGATCAAGGCTACCAAATGTCTTGTACCCTCATACTTTCCACAAATCAAACTTCTTTCCACCTTCGAACTTCTCTCCAGTATCCCCCCAGAGATCACTGAAACAGGCGGCCATGCAACACCTACTCGCCCTCCGCACGACTACCAGCGACATCCACAAGCAGACGTAGATGGGCCGAGAGTCTTCACCTACGCGTAGATAGCATGAACTTCTCTCCTCTGGCTTGTGATATACTCTCTTCCTCCACCACCACCATCCCACCTCTTCGAATTCCCCCATCAATCTCTACACCCACACCAACCCCTCCTCACCAGCAAGCCCGCCAACTCCCCAACTCCCCACCCCCTCCACTCCCCCCTTCAACCCTACATCCACCCCCCTCCCTCCTCACTAGCAAACCCACCCCCCCCCCCCTGTTCCCTCAAT
>JAABUS010003789.1_pt1 | contig 23483 bp, 19 predicted proteins | sample 5560161 | NCBI WGS metagenome assembly JAABUS01 (sample SAMN10711885, study PRJNA513376) | rock metagenome | isolation source: Antarctica rocks | place: Antarctica: Victoria Land, Trio Nunatak nord | collected 2016-01-04
AATTTCATAATAGACATGTTTTTTGCGAAGAATTTGTACATCAAAAAAACAAGCGATGTTATATTGATAATGATAAATAAGTTAATCAAGCATGCAATTTATATTTCGATGATCAAAGATCTGAACGTTGAGAAGCTTGCAAATCTGCTATGACGAGAATTCGTATCTCAGCATGAAATGATGCGAAGCATTATATTGAATCGAGACTCACTGTTTATCAATCATTTCTGAATCACTTTATGTTGACATTTTGAAGCAAAGCGAAAGCTAAGCATTGCGTTTCATTCGCAAATCAATGATCAAACAGAAAGACAGAATCAGATGCTTGAACACTATCTGCAAGTGTATTTCAATTACAAGATGAATAATTGATCAGAGCTTTTGTCAATGATGATGTTTGCATATAACAACAGCGTACACGTTAGTATTAAGAAAACTTCACATGAACTTCTAAAAAGATACATTGTGAACTTTGCAGAGACATCTGAGAACAGAGCTTTAAAAAGAAAGACATTCTTGACTATGAAGTGAGCAGAATGACTACGAAGTATCAAAGAACATTTAATGAGACTATGAAAGTGAGTAGCAGAGCAGCAAGCAAAGTATTATAATGCTCATCATAAAGCTACAAGCTTTCAAATGAAAGACAAAGTGCTTTTGCAAAGTATAAACATTTGTACGCTTTGATCAAAGAAGAAGATTGATCACAGATAACTGAGATCATTCAGAATATTAAAGAAGATCAACATGCAAGCGTATAAGCTTGAACTATCTGAAAGATATGATGCAATTTATTCAATCTTTCACGTTTCTTTATTGAAATTCTGACACTCACGTGATGAAAATTCGAAGTTGCAGATCATTCTTGTGAAAGAAGAAGAGAAATGAAAGATAAAAAAGATATTTGATCAGCGAATCAAGAAAGAAAAGATTGAGTATTTAGTTCAATGAACTGATTTGTTTTTCTACAAAAACTTCTGAAAATCAATGAAAAATCTTAGTAATGCAAAGAAGATCATTGAGAACTATAAGACAGAAAGGCAAGTACATCAGTCAACTGCAAAGAAGTCAAAGAGAAAAAAGAGAGACAGATCACGTAAGAATCACGATTGAGAAAGTATCAAAAGCACAAAGATGTAAGTTTAAGAAGTTGATATTAAACTACAATTACAAAATTTCACGTAACATATGTCTTCTAAAAAAGAAGATGATGAACGTTGTGAAAGAGCAAAGAAAAGAAGCAATCAATGATTGCAAGCAAGAACATTGAAGTGAAGAAGAAAGTTATTTATTCATCAGCGAATTTCATCATGCATTACTTACTTCAATTGATACTTACGAGATGAAGATGAAGCAATGTGATGACAACAAGAAGTGATGAGAATGAAAAAGATGAGAACTTCTACTCAACTGTTAAATACAATCTTACATAATTGAAAGAAAAGCTACTCACTCTTTCATTGTCAAAGATGAAGAGCGAGATGAGTCTTGATGTGAGCATTGAGACAATGAGTCATCGCTTGCACAGCACGATGCATCAACAGCTGAAGATGATGCAAGACTGAGTTCATCATGCAATCATGCTTTCTTATGAAGCAGTACTTGCATTTGTGAGCACGCTCGATGAGAGCACGACACATGTGAGTCATCGCTGCGCTCAGATGATGAACGCAGCGACAGTATCAGATCATCTGATCATTACAATCTATCATGCATCAGCAATCATTGAAACATGCAGAAATAAATATGTATATCAAGAATCATAAGTTCAGTCTTTAATGCAGAAGACACAAGAGAAGCAGAAGAAGCAAATGTGACAGTGATGATGATGCAAAGAGAAATGCACATCTTAAGAAAATGAGCAGACTTCGCGAGCATGTTAGCATGATCTCAGTGAGCGCGAATGCTGCTATTTATCATGATGATGAGAAGAATGATGTTGATACTGCTATGTCATTCATGTTAGCTCATGAGCTGACTCACATCATCACAACGCTGCAACGAAAGAAACTCATATCATGAGTTGCAAGCTATGCAAGATATGCATAGCAGATCTCATGCTTCGTCAGTTCGAAAGAGCAGTACTCATGAAAAAGTATGCTGAAATGAGACAAGAAGAAAAAGAAAAAGCAAAGCTAAAAAGTTGATATTTACAATCTTGCACTAGCTCTGTTTACATCTGTTAGCATGATCAATTCACAAAACTTCTACATAAATGTTAAAGCACTGAAGACGTTGTTGCTATGCTATCAGCTATCGAAAAACAATACAATGCTATGAAGACTCAGAAATCAAGTCTTTAAGAAAAAATGCAGTTGTGAGAATGCATCTCATCGACTATAAACGATGTATATCTGCAAGACTAGCTTGCAAGATTAAATCAAAGAAACTAACAAGTGAATAAAGATAGTGACTTGACAGAAGATGAAAACTTTGCAAGCTTTCACTTTCATTTCTTAGCAATTAGTTCTATCATTAATAGAGTGTTATCTTATTATCTTCTACTACGCAGTTTCACATAAAAAGATCTTGTCGTCTTACATCAACAAGATTCATTGAATCTTTATGTCACAGTTGATGATTTGTTAAATGAACTTGCTCAACTTTATGATGATTTCAACAAAAAAACAAACTTTCAAAGAAAGTATGTTAATTTCTCTTAAGAAAAGAGCAAATTCAGCAAATTCTATTTGATGTTTCAACGTCTGTTTTTTTATTTAAAGTATCATGAAAAGCAATTAATCATTGATTTACAAGACAAGATAGTTTATCGTCTTCATGCAGCTTGAAGTAATCAATTGATTCAGTCAGAATCTCTGAATGAAATTCGTGACTATCTGATTCATTTGAACAATGAGCATTAAGTCATGAGTGATATCAAGAAAAAGAAATTTCTGAACAAGATTCAAAAGCAAGTTATGTTTGCTGAAAAATGAGATTCATTGAATCTTTATAAAAAGATCAAAGTCACTATTCTTGTTGATCATTCAAAATTATGTGATGTAAGTTTAATTAACATCAAAGACATTGATTTACAAGCTAAAATTTGTTTCATCTGTTACAAATCAGATTATACTTTTAAAAAGTGCTTTGATTGAACTTTAAGAGTCAATGCGTTAGAAAATGATGAGTTTGATTGATTTACATTGAACTCTGAATCAGATTCTGATTTAAAAAACTAATTATCTCTTTCAAAGTTATTAAAGAGATAAAGATCATATTTTTGTGCAGTCAAATCAAAGTTCTATTGAAAGAAAACTATTTTGAAAAGTCATTTCTGATCAATGCTTCTTTTATTTCTCAGAGCAATTCTTTTAATCTTCGCTCTTTAATAGATAGTGATTTCGTCGTTTACATGCTGATACATGACAAGCTAGTCAATAAAATATGTCAGAAACTTGAAATACAATTTATATCATTAGCAAAAAAGAAGTTAATACAAGACTATGATGAGAAGTTAGCTAGAAAGACTATTACTCATAAGATTTTATTCAATTTAACAATCAAAAGTCATAAGAAATTGACTATGTCAATGCTGATAACTGATATTAAGCATCATGAAGCTATATTAAGCAAATTCTGAATGAACAAAAATGAAATATTATTGAACATAAAACATGATACTATCGTATTTTCTGATCAATTAAATATTTCTATTTCGGTTTTTTCAATTTCGTCAAATATGAAGCACTCAGATTGATCGCGATCAACTTCAATCTCTTCAGCAACTCACAGCAAAATCTTAAAGTTTCTTAAGCACTCAGTTTCAATTGTTCAGAAAGAGTCATTCTCAATTCAAAACATAAACATCAACTTTTTTCAAGCACTAGTAAAACGAAAAAAGAAGAATCAGACAGAGATTTTTGTTATGTTCATTAAAAACATTAATAGAAAAATCATCTACAATACTTAATGTAAACTAGATGTCATAGATGTCTTTTCAGTTGATGAAACGACTCAGAATCTAGAAGATATTAAAGTTAAACTATCATTGAAATATCAGAATTTTCTAGACATCTTTGATTGAGCTCAAGCAGACAAGCTATCGTCTCATCATTTGTATGATCATAAGATAAAGCTTACTAGTAACGTAACGTTATTTTGTTGTCGAGCATATTGAATGTCTTTCTACAAGCTTCAGAAAGTAAAGAAACATCTGAACAAGAATCTTTTCAAAAAATTTATAATCTCTAGCAAAGCTTCGTATTTCTCACTCGTTCTGTTCACTTTAAAAGCAAATGAAGATCTATGATTCTGTGTTAACTATCAAAAGCTCAATGCTATTATCAAAAGAAATCGCTATTCTCTATCTTTGATAAATGAGATGATTGACAAAATAGTTGATTGCAAGCATCTGACTTAATTGAATATCATTTTGACTTTCAACAAACTGCGAATGCATTCTAATAGTGAGAATTACACTATTTTTATCATCGCTTTAGAAGCATACAAATCAAAAATGTTATTTTTCAAACTTATTAATGATTCTGTCTCATTTTAGCAGTATATGAATGACATTCTTTGAGACTTTCTAAATGACTTTTGTCAAGTTTATTTAGATGACATTCTGATTTACAGCAAAACTTGATGAAAACATTAACAACATGTCAAGATAATATTAAATCATTTATGAGAAGCTGATTTACAAGTAGATATTTGAAAGTGCAAATTCAACGTAGAAGAAACTGTCTTCTTAGAAGTCATAGTTTTAAAACAAGATCTTCATATGAATTCTATCAAAGTGAAAGTTATAGTCAACTGAACTACGTCGATCAATCTAAAAGAAGTTCAAAGCTTCGTAAGATTTATTAACTTTTATTATTGTTTCATTAAGAACTTCTTGAAGTTAGTCAAATCATTTACTCAGCTGACTAGAAAGAACATGTCTTTTGTTTGAAACAAAGTCTGTGTTCAAGTTTTTGATGATTTAAAGAAACAAGTCAGCTCGATCTCAGTTTTACAATACTTCAATTCAAAATGACAAACTATTCTGAAAATTGATGCATCTGACTATGTCAAAGATGAAATACTCTCTCAGTATAATGATAAGAATGTTCTTCACTCAATAGCTTTCTACAGCAAGAGCATGATTTTCGCTGAATGCAATTATCACATCTATGACAAAAAACTGCTGATCATTATTTAATGTTTCAAACACTGAAGATTCAAGCTTGAATGCATCAAGTTGCTCATTTAAATGTTTATCAATCATCAGACTTTAAAGACTTTCATGAAAAACAAACAGTTAACTTGACGTCAAGTCAATTATCTAAACATTTTGTTTAAGTTTAACTTTCAGATCATTTTTTGATCAGGCAAAATGAACACTAAAGTTGATGCTTTAATCAGAATGTTTCTGATCAACATTTTTGAATCAACTTAGCGTATCAAAGATCGCTATCAAATCATTTTGACATTCAATAAAGTAAATATTCTAACTATCAAATTTGAAGTTGATCTTTATCAATGAGTAAAAGATGTCAACAGAATGAATGAGCTTTGCAATGAGTATAAACAAGCTATAAGTGAAAACAAGCTTAAGCTACATAGCACTGAATTGAAGCATTGCAAGATCGTTGACGACGTTCTGTTTAGAAAAGATTTACTGTGAATTTCTGAGAATATGCATACGAAATTGCTAAAGAAAATTCATGATCAGTCTTTCATCTCTTACTCTGACAATCGAAGAATTATCAATCTAGTTGAACGTTTCTACTATTGATCAGATCATCAAGCAACGATTAAACGTTACATTCAAAACTGTCATGTTTATTAACGAAGTAAGACATTTAGAAATAGCATCAATGAACTTCTTCATTCTTTATTAATTTTACAGAAACGCTGAAAAGATATAGCTATGAACTTCATCACTGAGCTATCTCTATCAAAAGATTATAACATCATTTGCACAATCATATGTTGTCTCATCAAGAAACATCACTATGTTCTCTGTCATTGAAGAGACGATGACATCTCAGTCAAAGAAACAATTTAAATCATGTTATGAAACATTTATTGACTTCATGATTTATCTAGTTCTATTGTTTCAAACAAAGACTCTCAGTTCATATCAATCATGTGACAAAGTCTTTGCAAGCAACTAAGAATCACGACTAGTTTATTAACAGCTTATCATTCTGAGATCAATGATTAATTGAAATGAGCTAATCAAGATGTTGAATGCGAACTAAGAATTTACTGCAATTACATGCAGAATGACTGAGCAAAATGACTATCAATGATAGAATTCAGCAAGAATTTCAATATCTTCTTGATCATCTCAATGACTTCATTCTACTTCAATAAGAGTTTTCACTCACGAATGAGTTTCAATTCAGATATAACTGACTATGAAACTACTTGTGAATGTTTTAAAGTTAGAAAAGCAGACAATATTATCATTTGAATGAAAGAACTTCTTATCTTTGATCATCAGCAATTGAAAAAGACGAAGCAGATCATCGAAGCTCAAATAAATAAACATAAACGAGACGTCATTTATGAAGTAGACAACTGAGTTTGATTATTCTCTAGAAATATAAAGACAACTAAATCATGTAAGAATTTGAAAGATAAACAGCTAAAATTCTATTAAATCACTGTCAAAGTTGAGATTTTCTATCATCTTCATTTATCAATAAGCATAAAGCAGCTGCATTTGATGTTCAGTTCAAAGCTATTATGTTCTTATCTTGATGATCTTTTATCAAAACAGCATTCAGAATCATTTAAATCTCTCACTATCAAAGATAATGAGCATTGAGAAATAAATGATATTTTGAACTTTAAATATTATCAAGATTGAATACAATACAAGATCAAATGAATGAAACTAGATCAAAATAATGAATGATACTATGTCAATAAAGAAGAATTTGAGAGTTTGAAAGAAGTTTTAGTTAAATTTCATAAGCTTTATTCAGACAAGTCACACTAAATTGAAAAACAGTGAAAATTTTTGCGTTTCATTTGTTTTATTCATGCGAACATGAATTTTCAAAGAAGAAAGTAATATTACGAGTGTATTAAGACTAAACAAGGCTGAAGTTTTAATCAATTTGCAATGAACGTAAATGAGTTCTCTGTGTAATAATTAGAGCTAGTCAAGATTTAGTTGAGATCTGACTCAGATTTGACTCAAATATGATTCAGCATCTTTTTTCTTTTCTAGCATCTTCTAATCTGTTAGAGATCAGCATAAAGCGAGTTATATGAGTGTCATTTAACTAATAAATAAATGCTAAGAAAGAAAAGTATCTACAGAAAAGAACTCAATTCTTATATGTGTATTTCTCAGCTTTATGCTAGACTCAATTGAATTAATGTCTTACACATATGATGCAAAGTTTCAATGATATTATCTCTAGATCAGATTCTCACTAGACTCAATTAGAATGAAGTCAGACGAAGACTAAACGAAGAATAAATGAAGACTAGAATCGTAACATTATCTCTTCTTCTTAACTATTCATGTTTGCATGAATGTTATTTCTTAGTGCGCTTTTCTTGAATATTTGATATGAAAGTCATCAATCATCTCTTGAGCATTCATAAATTCGTTGTTGTCAGCGTTATATCAGTTGAGATTATTATCATAGTTCTTTCATTTGACTTAATATTTATCATGATGTCAGATCATCATTTCAGCTCAGAGCATAAAATATGTCATCAACTCAATCTAGTATCATCAATATCTTAGAAAGTCTTGATTCATTGAACTAAGTCATTAATCTAGTCATCATCATCTTAATTTAGTCACATCAAAATCTGTTTCATGTCTTTGCAATCTTAAGTCATAAAACTGCTGCTCAGTTCTGACATTATTCAATTTATGTATATAAAAGTCAAGTTTTCATTCTTTTCTTTCATTTCTTGTCTTTTGTCTTGTACATTATTTGATGTATTGTTCTGTATTTAGTTCAAGTAATATAATAATCAATTCTTTATATTGATAGAATCTTTAGTTCAGTTTAGTCTTTGACATTATGAAAGATTTACACTTCTTGCTACATTTTCATACATTGAAATCTTATCTAGTTATCTTCTTGCTCAAATGAAGCAATCTCATTGTCTTTTGATCAATGACAAGCGTGTTGTTGAACAGTTCACTCAAAGTATGATTGAAAACTCAGTTGAAGTCTTTTGCATAATGCGCGAGCCTCAAAATTAAGTTCAACAACATGACATCATCATCTTGTTCTCATTCATTGCTTCTAGTTCTTCAATCTATCAAGAATTGAATTCTCAGTTTCTTGTGATGATAACTCAGATCATTGCACAAACTCTGCACAATTAATCTTTCTTCATCATTCAAGTTGTTATGAGTGTGTTGAAATTGAATAGAGTTTTCTAGTCAACAAGCTCTAGAAGTTTTGACTCATGTTGAACTTCTAGTCTCAACACTCTATTCTAGCGCTTTTGATACTCAAGCAAACCTGCTTCGCCCTCTTTGTTTTGCTTTACTATAGATACAGCTCGAAATTTCTCTTTGATTTCTTCTGTATTCTTAATATTCTAGTTATAGCTATCTTTATTGATCAAACATTCTATTCAGCTACGCACTATCTCGCTGCAGTGTGATTAGATTCTAGACATGATCTCAACATTATATTAAGAATTCGTTTATCACATAATATCAATTTCATTATTCATTCAAGCTACTCAACGAACAACGAAACGAGTATAAAGAAATTTGTTTTATCTGATGATCGACGCAATTGAAAGACAGAACAACATCAGAGAGTCAATAGAATCAACGACAAGACTGTTTGAATTGCTAGAGAATCTATCGCTCATTAAGTACACACAGTTCACTTGATTAAGAGAATCACGATAAAGAATCTTCGTGAATTGCTCTAGAATCAACTCATTCTCATGAAGCAGATGAGTAAAAATAAGCTGTTCAACTCATTTCTTTCCCTCTTTGCCTCGAATCAAGCTTGTGAATCAGGTGAGTCAAAACAATCTGTGTCGTCAGATCAAATTAGTGAGTCTGCTACTACAAATGACGTTCTCATAGTGAGTTTGCTACAATGACATTCTTCGTCAATGCAATGATCTACCTACCTTCATCGTCTTACCTATCAGTGAATCTGATTCTACGTTCACATGCAAATAGTGAGTCTGCTACAATGACAAGTCGAAAGTTGATCTCTTTAATGAGCAAGTCGACTAGTGAGTCTGCTTCAATGACACTCTTCGTCAATGCAATGATCTATCTATCTTCATCGTCTTATCTATCAGTGAACCTGATTCTACGTTCACATGCAAATAGTGAATCTGCTACAATGACAAGCCGAAAGTTGATCTCTTCGATGAGCAAGTCGACTAGTGAGTCTGCTTCAATGACACTCTTCGTCAATGCAATGATCTATTTACTCTCATCGTCTGATCTATCAGTGAATCGATCTATCTTGCGTTCACGTGCAACTAATGAGTCTGCTTCAATGATCACTTTATTTCACATAGTGAGTCTGCTACAATAGACATTTGACGAGTTGATTTGAATCAATAGAAAGATTGATAGAAAAGCAGGCATCAAGACTCTACATCAGTGCTATGAACTACACTACAAGTCATAGAGACATGACTTTTAAAGAGAAGAAGATAATGTTATGAGTGTGTTGAGATTGAATAAAGTTTTCTAGTCAACAAGCTCTAGAGATTTTGATTCATGTTGAATCTCTAGCCTCAACACTTTATTCTAGCGCTTTTGATACTCGAGCAAATCTGCTTCGCCCTCTTTGTTTTGCCCTACTATAGATACAGCTCGAAATTCTTCTTTGATTTCTTCTATATTCTTAATATTCTAGTTATAGCTATCTCTATTGATCAAACATTCTATTCAGCTACGCACTATCTCGCTGCAGTGTGATTAGATTCTAGGCATGATCTCAACATAAGTCTTTGTGAATTCTGTTGCTATCTTAATCTTCATTAGATTTGAAAAGCTTTTCAACATATTTGAATATGAGAAAGACAAAGATCATTTGAATGTCTGAAAGCAGAGTCTGATACAGCGCATGAATGTAAACAATGATCATTATTTCTCTCATTGAGTCAAGATTGTCTATGTCAAGTCACGACTCATCATAGATAAGAAGATTCATAATCTAATGAATCAATATTGAGTCAATGATCTTTGTATCATTTTCATCTTTGCAGATTGATGACACAAGTTGCATCATTGCTGTAACAATTCTTTCAAGTTGAAAGATGCTCAACTATATTTTCGCAAAACTTTGAAGCAAGACACAGATAGCTTTATTGACTATTACAATCTTTTCTATCAGAAGAAAGAACATTTCTTGATGAAAGACTTCTCATTGATTGACTGCATGAAACGCAATGTCAATTATATTACTCAAGTTATCATCTTCTTCTGACAAAATCTTGATGAAATTCAATCATTCATCTTTCATTAATGAATTCAAGCATTTTTTGAAATCAGTGAAGAGCTTCAACAGCTTAAGCATCATTAATCTCACTTCATTGTCTTCTTCTCTGTTTCACTCGTCAAAGTCAAGAGCATCTTTGCATTAACTAGTAATTCTTTGAATTCTAGAATTATCACTTTTGTGACTGTCATTTTGACAATATTCTCGTCTCTTTCTCTCTTGTTTCTTAATGAATCAATGAATCTAAGCTTTGTCATTATCATCATTCAAGATAAAATTCTAATTGTTTCTAAAATCAAGAAAATCTGCAACAAGTGAAAGCTGTGTTACTACTGCAAATTGCAACATTCAAGCAAAATCACTAAAGAATGCTCAAATAAGAAGTTCTTCACTTTGCATATCATAAATGTCAACAATAACAACGTCATCAGCATAAATGAAAAAGTCTCATTGTATTTGAAAAAAGTTTAGTTTCTGAGCTAAGTCGCGTTCAGAGATCTGTATATATATCATCTTGTTTACTAGCATCAATCTTTTCATCTTCACTTCAATCATATAGAAAGTTTTTCGCTAAATCTGTCTTAAAACTCTTTGAATTCAATTCAATATTCAAAGATAGTCACATGATAATATTCTGTATTCTTCATCAAGCTTAATCTAGAGTTTCTGCTCTCGCTCTGATTGACAGTGATGTCTTTGCTTATGTTTTTATGAATAAATCATTCATGCAACAACATCGTCTTTTCTTGCATCTGTTAACTTATTCTCACAGACTTTGAGAATTGAATGATCAAGTTGTTCTAATCAATGACATTACTCATGTTATCAAGTTCACAATGATTCTCAATGAACATGTTGAAAAACTATTCTTTTATGTCATTGAATTAAATCAGTATTTTATCATCATGAGTCTTTCATGACTTCATCATCACTTCATGTACATTAATTTTGAACACAATACTCTTATCTTGTTCTCACTCTTCTGTTTTAATCATTGTTGTCAATTTCTCGTCAAGATCTATGATCTCAATTAATCAGAAGAAAATGTCTTTCTTGAAGTTAAAGAAGTAACTTCAACTCAGTTTGCTTGTAAGAAGCAATTCAGTCTTCAGTTCGCTCTTAAAGAGCAATTCAGTTCATAAATTGTTCAAGAAGAATCATTCAGTTCTCAATTCACTCTTAAGAAGCAATTCAGTTCTCAGTTCGCTCTTAAAGAGCAATTCAGTTCATGAATTGTTCAAAAAGAATTATTCAGTACTCAGCTCACTCACAAAGAGCAATTTAGTTCTCAATTCACTCAGAAGAAGCAATTCAGTTTCTCGTTTATTCACAAGAAACAAATCTCGTTCAATCTCATTCATCATTTAAAACAAGAAGTTTCTAGTTGTATTCTTTAAGTCATTCAAAAAGAATACTCTTCTAAAATTAAGTGTTGCAATTCTTTTTCTTCTAGAACTTTTAATGTCTTTCAAGCAGATTAATGCAATCAATCTTCTACACAACTTGACATAGTTGAGTTGAAAGCTCAATGCTTTGATCAAGCTACTTGCGACAAAGACATTGAAGTATTTAGCATTACTTTAAAGAAAATCAATGACTTTCTAAATCTTGATTCAGTCTTGTCTAATGAATCAAAGTTGCATGACGTGACTTTGTCAGCTCAGTCTTCATCTCGCTTCAAGAATAACATCTATGCTAAAAATCACAGTTAAAGTCTTCATTAAATGAAAAAGAAAATTTATTTGATTACATTCACAACTTAAGAAAATCTTGAGATTTATTGACAAAGCAAGAATGTTGATTCAGTTACAATTCTTTCGCTCAGATACTTTAAGTTTCTAGACGTCTTCTTTAAGAAGAACGTCAATATCTTGTCTTTACATTGAGCTCATGATCATGTCATACATCTTAAAGAAGATGCTCAATTTTCAATCTTTGCTTTGTACAACATGAGTTGTGATGAAATTCTAAAACTTCAACGTTACTTAAATAAAAATCTGAGCAAAGAATTTATTCAAGTCAGTCACTTTCAAGCAATTATTTCTGTTCTCTTCATCAAGAAATTCGAAGAAGAACTTTGCTTCTGCATGAACTATTGAGATCTGAACACTATCATCATCAAAAATCGATATTCTTTGCCTTTGATCTCAGAAACGCTGAATTATTTAAATCAAGTCAAAATTTTTATCAAGCTTGATATCATCTTTGCATTCAATCATCTTTGAATCAAAGAAGAAGATGAAGCTTTCATTGTCTTTCGCACTCAATTTGAATTATTTGAGTATCTAGTCATGCTCTTCAATTTATGCAATGAACTCATCTCATTTCAGAAGTATATCAACAATACTTTTCATAAACATTTAAATAAGTTTTATATTGCTTATCTAAATGATATCTTAATTTATTCAAACAATAAACTTGAGCATGAGATTTATGTCAAACTCATTCTGCGAAAGCTGCAAGAAGCAGATCTTCAGATGAATATAATCAAATACAAGTTTCATGTCACTTAAGTTTCATATTTAAAATTGATAATCATCATCAAAGAAATTAAGATGAATTCATTCAAGATAAACATCATTGTTAACTAATTTACATTAATCAACGTTAAAGACGTTCAGAGTTTTCTAGATTTTGCAAACTTTTATAAAAGATTTATCTACAATTATAGCAGAATAACTAACTCACTCACTCATTTCATCAGAAAGATCGAACTCTTTATCTGATCTCAGAAATGTCAGAAGACATTCAACATTCTTAAGAAAGCATTCACTTTCAATGTTATTTTATGTCATTACAATTCAGATCACAAGATTGTGATAGAAATCAATGCTTCAAACTATGTGTTCAAAGACATTCTCTTTCAGTATGATGAGAACGAAGTTCTTCATTCAGTCACTTACTTTTTCAAGAAGCATAACTCAGTCGAGTGTAACTACAAGATTTACGATAAAGAACTCATGATCATTGTTTGCACATTCAAAGAATGACGCTCAGAGCTCAAAGACTTTATCTGTTCTGTCAAGATGATCATAAATCACAAAAATCTTAAGTATTTCATGTCAATTAAGCAGTTGAGTCATCATTAAGCTCATTGAAGTGAGTTTCTGTCTAAATTCAACTATTGCATCACATATCATCTTGACAAGATCAATGATAAATTGAATGCTTTAACACGTCGCTCAGAAGATTTTTCTAAAAAGAGAAATACATTCAATTCTTGACATCAATATCAACATTAAACAATTCTGAAAATTTATATTTTAGATTTCAAGATTGTTAAGAATCTCATATTCAATGCTCTTGACATTAAAGTCATGATGTTTCAGTCACAAATCATCATCTTAGATTCAGTTCAGTTACATCTGTTCTCAGTCTTTTTAGTTCTTTCACTGACTTTAGCTCTCATGAATCTAGAAGTCAAAGAATTCAACGTTGAAGACGTTAAATTTCATCTAAAATCTCAGCTAGATTAAGACATCTTGAATCTTGATGAAGATTTTGCTGATACTTTCATTCAGACATTGTGAGAACAAGTTGAAGTCAATGACATGTTTGCAGTTCAGATAATCAAAGCGCTTTGCAATGAAGCACGTCATCATAACAAGATTTTTCTAGTTGAGTGTGAAAAACATGAGAATCATCTGTACTTTCAAGAGAGAAGATATGTATTCAACTTCAATAAACTACGTCTTCGTATTATTCAGCTCGCTCACGACAGTATCATCAATGATCATTCAGAAAGAGTCAAGAGTTATGAATTGATCAGTTGAGTTTATTGATGACTCAACATATATAAGTATGTTCAGCGCTTCGTACGAAACTGTCATGTATGTACATGTTTCAAGTTCTTTAGACAATGAATTCAAGAATGATTGTATTCTCTTTCAGTTCTTGAACGTCGTTGATGTGATGTCTTCATGAACTATGTAAATTCTTTATCGCTCAGTATCTTCATGAATATCACATATAAATATGTGCTAGTCTTCGTTGATCATTTTAGCAAAATGAGACATTTAGTTTTTATCATCTCTATAAAAGTTGAAGAAGCTATCAACAGCTTCTATGCTCATGTTTGAAAACATCATGATTTACTCAAGTTCTTCATGTCTGATCGAGACACACAATTCATCTTCGATGTCTGAAAGCACATATGTAAAATGCTGAAGATAAACATCAAGTTATTTACAGCATATCATCTTGAGATTGATGATCAAATTGAGAGATTCAATGCTGTCATGAAGTATTATCTTTGAGTCTATGTCAACTACATGCAAGATGACTGAGCTAAGTGACTTCTTAAAGTTGAATTTGCAATCAATAATACATCTTTGTCAATTATTCTAGCATTCTTCTTCTTGATTAATATGAATCAAAATTTACATCTAGACTTCAAGCTTCTTGAATCTCTGTCAGAGAATCTTATGTTTCAAGCTTGAGACAAGTTAATCAATGTTGAAGAATTCATCAAGAAGATGAAAGAACTAACTGATCATTTACATGATGAAATGCTTATAGCTTAAGTCATTTATGAGTTCAATATCAATCTCTTTCGTTGTTCTTGTTCTAAATACTTCATCGAAGATGAAGTCTGACTGAATGCTTGCAATCTCAGCATTGCTCATCTCACTGTCAAGTTAAATGATCATAACGTTGAATTCTTCAAGATCAAGTGTATCTTTGAGCAAAATTCTCTGATCATCGAGTTAAATCTTTCAACATTTATGAAAGTTTACTCAATCTTTCATGCTATTTTTCTGAGTCACATTGCAAATGACTCTTTTTTAAATCAACATCAGAAATCTTGAGAACTTATTATCATTGAAAACGACGAAAGATTCTGATATGTAAACAGCATATTAAACTTCAAGCGTGATAGATGCTACAATTCATCTTTGCTCAAGTATTACATTGATTGAGAAAATCACTTTTCTACTTGAGAATCTTTCAATCTTCTAGATAACTGTGAGCAAGCACTCAATGAATTTTATCTCATCAATTCTGTCATCAAAGAATCACATGTAATATCATGTACAATGTTTCAATGTCAATGTCAAGAACTTTAAGTTTAATATTCATCATCGATTCAGCTTAAACATCTTGCTCAGATGTATTCTTGCTTTGTCAATGCTTCATCACTATAAAATACGTCTCGCTTTATCATGTCTTGTCTTCATCTCGTTCTGTCTCGCTCAAATTTGACTCAGATGTGACTCAGATGTATTTTCATCTCATCAATGCTTCATCACTATAAAATGCATCTTGCTGTATCTTATCTCATCTCATCTCATCTAGTTTCAGTTCTTGTTGTTATCTTTAATTCTTTCTCATCTCGTCTCGTTCTCATCTTGTCTTATCTACATCTCATCTCATTTAGTTTCAATTCTTGTCTCATTTTGTTCTCTTTATCATCTTGCAGAAGCTCAGTCTTTGAGAGAAAAGCTACTGTCATGATGTCAGATCATCATCTCAGCTCAGAGCATAAAATATATTGTCAACTCAATTTAATATCATCAATATCTTAGAAAGTCTTGATTCATTGAACTAAGTCACTAATTTAGTCATCATCATCTTAATTTAATCACATTAAAATCTGTTTCATGTCTTTGCAATCTTAAGTTATAAAACTGCTGCTCAGTTCTGATATTACTCAATTCATGTATATAAAAGTTGAGTTTTTATTCTTTTCTTTCATTTCTTGTCTTTCATCTTATACATTATCTGATGTATTGTTCTGTATCTAGTTCAAGTAATATAATGATCAATTCTCTATATTGATAGAATCTCTAGTTCAGTCTAGTTTCTGACAGTATTGAAGTCATCTTTGATATCGTCAAGAGTTCAATATATCATCAATTTCTCATTCATCTTCATTGTTTATCACTATTAATTTCGAGAATTCATTCTTCTGATCAGACAGAGAGTCATTGACTGCAGAACGAAGAAGCTCTGAATAAAATACATCATGTATACACATAGTATCTAATAGTTTCAATTTATAGAAGAAGTCAACAGAATCTGTGATCTTGAATGAATCAAGCATCTTGTCATTTAGCTTTTTGAAAAGTCTCGCTGTAATGATGTTTCTTTCATTCAGAAACATCTTTGATTCGATTTTGTAATTGACTTTCTTTCTATGCTTATTAGTTTGATTCATCATTTGTTTTCATGTTTTGATCAAAGCTTCACAAGCGAAGATTAATATCTTGTTCATTTGTTCAGATATATTCTTGACTCAATCAATTTGCAAGCGTTCGCAAGTGCTTTCATACTCGATGATGTCAGAATTGAAGCTCATATGAGAATGAAAGTTCTTGTTCATGAAGAAAAGAATTAAGAAAATGACTGAGAACAAGACGTTATTGTCAACAAACTCAATCATGAGTAGTAGTTATTTAGATCAGTCATTCTGCATATATGAACAGAAGAATCAAAGATATCACTTGATGTTCTGATTGACTCGTTCGCTTTGATCATTGATTTGAGAATGATAGACGATGAACAATTGAAGAAAAATGCTCAGTCGTTTGCAAAGAAACTTTCATAGTATAAAGATGAATTGCAAATCTCGATCAGATACTATGAAGCTTAATAAATCATGAGTTCAATATATTCATTGAGTCAGCATTTCAGCTGTTTTTTCGACAGTGATATCTTCATCATCAATGATGCAAGAAATATAATGTCTTTCTTTTAACAATCTGCAGATGATTGTCAAAATAGCGTTGTACTTGCTTGAATCAGATAAATTAATAATGAAGTTCATTGCTATGTCTTGTCATCGCTGTTCAGATATCGATAAAGATTGAAGCAAGTTGTTTGATTTATTTCTAGATATCTTTGAACGTTGACAAATATAGCAGTTTCAAATATATTGATTTATCGTTTTTCGCATGAATGATCAATAGTAGTTTCGCTTTATGACTTTCACAGTTCTAAGAATATCAGAATGATCAACTGATAATTGATCATACATTTCACGAATCAGATTCATTTGTAGCAGCTCATTGAACAAAACTCATAGCTGATTATCATGATATAAGATTTTATTCTGAGTTCAACAATTCTTTAATTTGATATCTTCATATTGTGCTTCATCTCTTGCTATTGCTTCGCGAAGTAGCATACAATTCTCGTCGATCTCATTAGTCTCAAGAATCTGTTTATAAATTGATTCACTGATGTTTTTCTTTAGATCAGCAATTTTCATTCAATTTAAAGTCAGAATAGTAGTTTGTTGATAATAAACGTGCTCATCTTCTGAATCTCTGAGCATGACGTCAGCTTGATGAGTTAATGCATTGATCTTGATGTTCTGTTTGTCAGATTGATACATTATTCTGAAGTTGAAATCAGCAAACTTCTGAACTCAGCGCATCTGACGTCTGCTCAGCTCTTTATCTTTCATCAATGAGATGAGCGCTTGATGATCAATGAACATCTTGATAGAAATGTCAGTTAACTTCAGTTCAAGTCATCAGTGTTCAAATGCTCAAATGATGATCAGAAGTTCTTTATCATATATTTCATAGTTGCATTCAGCAGAAAACATGTTCTTGCTATAGAAGACAATTGAATGTAGTACTTCTTCGTCATTATATTGAGAAAAAACTTCATCATTGACGTAGTTGAATGAGTCAATTTCAAGAATAGTCTCATAAGTTTAATCAAAGTGACGTAGTATAAAAGTCTTAATCATACATCTCTTTATATGATTGAAGATGATCTGACAAACTTCATTTCATTCAAATATGATTTTTTTTTGAGTAAGTTGAATCATTGAATGAACAATCTTCAAAAAGTTCTTAATGAAGCATTGATAGAAATTGCAGAAGTCAATGAAGAACTGCATCTGAATGAGATTATTGAGTGTAGATCAATCAACGACTGCTTGCATCTTTTGCAAGTTCATTTTCAATTCTTCAATTGATATTAAGAGTTCTAGAAAGATAGTTTTCTGAACATAAAACTCGCACTTGTTGATATTTATCTGTAGATCAGCTTCTTGTAGTTTATTCAAAATCAATCATACATGTTGCTTGTATTTCTTTAAGATCTTGCTGTAAATGATAATATCATCTAGATAAATCTGACAAAACTGATGTAAATATTTGAACAACACGTCGTTCATATAATGTTGATAGAACGTTGATTTGTTGATTAATTCAAAGAGCATTACATGATATTTGTATGAGTCGAAGAAGATAATAAAGATAGTCAAATCTTCGCTATCTGAGTGCATGCATAGTTTGTTGAACGCGACAATAATGTTTAATTAAGTCAGATACTTGCTTTCTTGTATATGAGTGAGAGTCTCATCTATCAATGACAAAGAGTAATGATCTCATTTGATCAAAGCATTGAGCTTTCTGTAATCAATGCAGAAACGCAGACTATCGTCTTTCTTTTTGATGAACAAGATGAGCGAGACGTATAATGCGAAGTTGAAGAAAATAAACTCTTTGTTTAAATGATCAGTCAGATACTTTTTTATCTTCTGAAGCTTGTGATTGAACATCTGATATAGTCTGCTTCGAGAGAGCATTTCTTCATCAATCAACTCAATTTTGTGATCATAGAAATAATGCAATGATAGCTGATTGATTATTGCTCAATCGAAAACATCTAGATAGTTGTGATATTCAAAGAGAAGCTTAATCTTGACTTGCTCAAGAACTTCAGCGTGAAAAAGCTCATGCAGATTCACTTTTTCAGACTTGTTTTCAACTGTAGTTATGAGTCAATCGATTTTTAAGATGATAACAGCAAAAATCTTGATGTCTGATTGTTTGACTAACATTCTATATGTCGCTGTCTTTATCATTGCTATGTTCATTGAACTGAAAGAGAATGATTTCAGACTAAACGTTGATTTAGAATTTTTGATGTTAATTAAAGTCGCGTTACATGATTTTAACTGTTCAATTAATTTAACTGACTTCTCATTGAACTCACTGAAAAAGAGTGATTTCAGACTGAGTTGAGATGTAGTGAAAGATCTCTTCAGTATATGAGTAGAAGTTAAACTCTTCTGCTTCGTGATTGTTTTGTTGCTTGAGAGTAGAACAATTGATTTTTGACTAGAAGTGAAATTCGAAAATTGAAGAAAATTGATTTGCATATCAATTACTAGATCAATTTTGTTTATTCATATTTTTTCAAGAATCATTTGATGTTGATCTAATCAAGTGATTAACATAGAAACTGTATCAATCATATGATCTTGAACAGTCAGATTCAAATAAATGACATGAGTAATGAGTTTCTTAGCATAATGATCGTTGAATTCTTGAATTGACTTTGCTTTGATCAAAGTCAGAGACTTGATTTGCAACTGATCACAAACAATCTACGTGATTACTTCATCAATGAATAAATAGTCAGCAGCTCTGATGTCAATTAATGACTTCAATAAGTAACTAATTTTATTGCTAGATAGACTGATCGCGTTGAGTCAAGTATTCAACTTAAAAAGTGTTAAGTTGAGTTGAAATTTTTTTGAAAAAGTGTTGAATCGAATTGAGAAGTTAAACTCAAGCACTTGAGTTGAATTGAGAAGCTTGTTTCAACAACTCGACTCAAAAACTCGACTCAATTCGACAAGATATTAGATAAATGTAAATAGCTTGATTGAACAGTTTACATGATTTTTCTTCATGACTTTCTATCATGTTTTTTCGTCATGACTCTCTATCAAAGTCAAACAATCTTCATGTTTTCTCATCATGTTTCTCGTCATGTTTCTCTTCATGTTTCTCTTCATGTTTCTCTTTATGTTTCTCTTCATGTTTTTCTTTATGTTTCTTGTCATAACTTTCTATCAAATATTTCTATCAAACAGTCTTCATGATTTCTCGTCATGACTTTTCTTCATGACTTTTCTTCATAGCTTCTCTTCATGACTTCTCTATCATAGCTTTTCTTCATAGCTTTTCTTCATGACTTCTCTATCATGACTTCTCTATCATGACTTTTCTTCATGACTTTTCTTCATGACTTTCTATCATATAGTCTTCATGTTTCTCGTCATGACTTCTATCAAAAAGATAATGCAAAAAGGTAATGCAAAAGCAAAAAATCGGAAAAATTTCTATATTTAACTCTCTTGATGTCAAGCTCAAGTTCTTGATGAGTTGAATCGAGTTGACTCAATTTTCAGTTGAATCGAGTTGAATTGAATTGAAAATATGAGCAACTCAACTTGAGTTGAGTTGAAAATGTGAGCAATTCAACTTTGAATTGAGTCGAATTCAAAATGTTAATTTGAAACTCAACTTGATGATTAGTCTATTGCTAGAAAGTATACATTCAGTAGTCAAAGATTCAGAAGCAAAAGAATCATCTGACATGCTCATCGTTGAAGAAATTAACACATTCTTCATCATGTTTTTGATGAAAGTCTCTAGTTTTTTGTCTTGCTATCTTCAAAAGAAGACATTTTCTCATTCTTTTTATTCTTCGAAATGATGATTTCATGTAAATGAAAGATGAAGACTTGAGAAGCAGAAGTGTTGATCTTGTTCTGAGAGCAGTTTTTTGACAAGTGACTTGAAGTCTTGTAAGTATAGCAGATAATAGATGATCTTGCTGATTTAGAGATAGAAGAAATGATAAACTTAACATAATCAATTATCAAAGTCATCATTGATAATGAAGTAGCAGCACATTTATCAGATATGACAGTGACTTTAATGATGATAGTGTAACGTTTGTTGCATAGCTGATAGTTGACTTGCTGTTTATTATTTACACTCTGAAGAAAGATTCTTAAGCGAGTGAGCGAAGTAAAATTCTTTGAACAGACTGATAAAGTGTTTTGCAAGTGATTATTGATTTTACTCTGAAGATTGTTCATCAGAGTGCAATCATCATAATCGAGATAGCTGAATAGCTTCATAAAGTTGAAGTAAAAGACATTGAAAGACTTGTCTGCTTATCTCAGAGCGTTGTATTCACGTCAAGACTTTCGATTCTTATTCAGTTCATCATATATTTCTTTCAAATAATTGAATAACTCGTAGATCAAAGTGAATAAATTCAAAGAATCAAAATAACGTCAAGCGAAGATGTGTTTTGCAGCATCATCTTCTAGTCTAAACATCATGTAAACAATACAGATAGTCTCATTATTGAATTGATCAACATTGACAATCAGCTTGTTATTCATCTTGTTTCTTCAGTCTTCTCAAGTCAATTCATCTTCATCAGTAAATACAGATGAATTCGAAAATTTGTAGAATCAATGACGTTTATTTTTGAATGAGATGAATTTAGTAGATGTCTCTCGTCAAGTATGATTCTTGATAGAAGCATGTGACTCAATATCTTGTTGAGATAGATGATTTGTAGTAGATCGAGACTCAGTAGACTGTCGAGATTGAGATTAATCAGCTGAACGCTGTTTCTTTTTTAGACTCAATACTTTCTCTCATAGTTCAATGATAGTCTCTTCTTGAGTGTCTATTGTCGTTTAATTGATCTTTAGCTCATTAAGTTTCTTGATGTGATTGACTTGTAGATCAATTCATTGCTCGTTGAGTTTCAAAGTCATGTTTCATTGATCTCTTAGTTTGATCAGCATCTTGATGATCTCATCTGATTGATTGATAGCTCATTGACGAAGTTGTTGACTCATGTTGATGTTTTATGAGATAGCAACATTCTGAGATTTCGCTGAAGCATTGAAAGAAATAAGAGAAACTCGTCTACTAGTAATGCTTTTAAGCAGATGAGCTGTTCATGACTCAACTGACTTGTTGTCACATATCATGATGAGAAGATAAAGATAGATTTGATTATGATAAAATTGAGTGATTGATTTGATAAATTTGAATAAATTTAATGAAAGTAATTCAAAGAATTTCTTGCGAATTTTCTGAATAAACGAAGTAGATTATTTCGTATCATCTACATGTTAATAGTAAAGTAGTTGATTAGCATTTATCTACTGTTAAAAATCAGCATAGAGCGAGTCATATGAATGTCATTTAACTAATAAATAAATGCTAAGAAAGAAAAGTATTTACAGAAAAGAACTCAATTCTTATATGTGTGTTTCTCAGCTCTGTGCTAGACTCAATTGAATTAACATCTTACACATATGATGCAGAGTTTTAATGACATCATCTCTAAATCAGATTTTCGCTAGACTCAATTAGAATGAAATCAGATGAAGAGTAAACAAAGAATAAACGAAGACTAGAATTATAACATAATCAGCTTTTATTGTCTTTTAGACAAACACACTTCTTTGTGTTACGAGTGATCAACAGATTTCTATGACAAACATATTTCTTTGTGTCATAAACATTTTTCAAATCAACATCTTTCTTATGTTTCAACACGTCTTCTTTGAGACTAGCGTCGATCTGAGTAACTACTATATAAAGCATGTTTCTCTTGTCTTTTGTATCTTCTTTCTTCTGTATTCTTAAAGTTTTAGTTATAACTATCTTTATAAATTAAACATTCTAGTCACGCATGCACTTTGATTAGTTTTTAGACACGATCTCAACAGAAAACACGTTCTGTAAAGAGTTCAGAATTAGCAGTGACAAAGCTCTTTAATCATTGATTTAATAGCATGTTATTTTGCTTATTGAATTTTTCTTGAGTCTTGTCTTCAGTCTTCTGATTTGACTTCTCAATGATTTCAAGATTCAAAATTCTAGCGTTGATGTAGTGATTTTTGAAACGTGTGACATGTTCATGTTAATGACAAGCAGCTAAAAGTAAATCTTCATTAGTACTTTGAAGAAGAACAGACGTAGCATAAACAGATTTGCATGTCTTAACAAGCTTTTTTAAAGCTTGAGCTTCAGCAGCAGAATCATCGTTGTTGATCATTTGCTTTATGAGCATGTTCATCTCAATAACGTTGAATGAAATGAATGATATTGAAAATGATACATCGCTTGAACTTTGAATTGTGATATTTAAAGAAGTGATAGAACGAGATTTGATGATGATAGAAAGCTTTAATAGAATGATAATACAATCTAAAGATGCTAAATCAGATTTGACTCAAGCACTCTGTATGTTGCTTGTCATCAAAGCAATCTTTCAAGCTTGCAGATACAATTTTAT
>JAABUS010003791.1_pt1 | contig 23474 bp, 19 predicted proteins | sample 5560161 | NCBI WGS metagenome assembly JAABUS01 (sample SAMN10711885, study PRJNA513376) | rock metagenome | isolation source: Antarctica rocks | place: Antarctica: Victoria Land, Trio Nunatak nord | collected 2016-01-04
TCCAGATGCGCCCGCAAGGCGGCATACCTGCGCCCCGCAGCCTCTGCCACCTGCATGTCCACGGCCACAGCACAACCGTAAGAGCTTCATCCCACAATTCCTAGGTTATTATGGCGCGTTTCCTTAGGGGGTGAGCGCGATGTACTTCACCTCCAGGTACTCCTCGATGCCCTCGGCGCCACCTTCGCGGCCGAAACCGGACGCTTTGATCCCACCGAACGGCCCGGCGACGTCGCTGACCACCCCGCGGTTGACGCCGACGATGCCGGTCTCCAGGCGCTGCGCCACCCGCAGCGCCCGGTCCAGGCCCTGGGTGTAGATGTAGGCGGCCAGCCCGAACTCGGTGTCGTTGGCCAGTGCGATGCCCTCGTCCTCGGTGTCGAACCCGGTGACCGGGGCGACCGGGCCGAACACTTCCTCGCGCAGGATCCGGGCATCCGCGGGGACGTCACCAAGCACCGTCGGGGTGAAGAAGGTGCCCGCGCGATCCGGGGCGGATCCGCCGGTCAGCACGGTGGCACCCTTGGCGACGGCGTCGGCCACCAGCTCGGCGCAGGTGTCCACCTGATCGGCGTTGATCAGCGGACCCACGTCGGTGCCATCTTCCGAGCCCCGGCCCAGCCGCAGCGCGGACATCCGGGCCACTAGTTTGGTGGTGAACTCCTCCCGGACACTGTTGTGCACGTGGAACCGGTTGGCGGCGGTGCAGGCCTCACCACCGTTGCGCATCTTCGCCAGCATCGCACCGTCCACGGCGGCGTCGACGTCGGCGTCGTCGAACACCACGAACGGCGCATTACCACCGAGCTCCATCGACGTGCGCAACAATCCCGGCGCGGACTTCGCCACCAACGCCTGCCCGACGCTGGTGGAGCCGGTGAACGTGAGTTTGCGCAGCCGCGGGTCGGTGATGATCGGCTCGGTGACCTCACCGGAGCGCGAGGTGGTGAGCACGCTGAGCACACCCGGGGGCAGGCCAACCTCGGCGAAGATCCCGGCCAGGGCCAGCATGGTCAGCGGGGTCATGCCCGCTGGTTTGACGATCATGGTGCAGCCAGCGGCGAACGCCGGCCCGATCTTGCGGGTGCCCATCGCCAGCGGGAAGTTCCACGGCGTGATTGCCAGGCACGGCCCGACCGGTTGCTTCATCACCAGGATCCGGCCGGTGCCCGCGGGTGACGGGGTGTAGCGGCCGTTGATGCGCACCGCCTCCTCGGCGAACCAGCGCAGGAACTCTGAGCCGTAGGTCAGCTCGGCTTTGCTCTCCGCCAGCGCCTTGCCCATCTCCAGGGTCATCAACAACGCCAGGTCGTCGGCGCGCTGCACCACCAACGACCACGCTGCTCGCAGCAGCTCACCCCGCTCGCGGGCCGGTGTCGCCCCCCAGTCGGCCTGGGCGTCGGCGGCGGCGTCCATGGCTGCGCGCGCGTCGACCGGGCTCGCGTCGGCTACCTCCAGCAGGGTGTCCCCGGTCGAGGGGTCGGTGACCGGGTACGTCGCGGCACCCTCGGCGTCCACCTGCTTACCGCCGATCCACAGCTTGGTGGGAACCGCGGTCAGGACGTCACGCTCGCGCTGGCTCAGACTCGACACGGTGTGCACTCCTTGTTCGACGGGGCTCGGTTGCACCCACTGTCGTCCGGGAGCTCCGCGCGGGCCAACTCGGGACCTGCCCGACCCCCGGTGATCGCCGTTTCGGCATGAAACCGTGCGGGGATCGCACGTATCGATGCCGAAACGGCGATCAAGGGGCGGGGGGCGGGGGGGTCAGAGCACCGTGGAGCCGTACATTTCGCCGAGCGGGTCCGCGATCAGCTCCAGCCGGGCCCCGTCGGGGTCGGCGAAGTACAGGCTGACGTCGCTGTGCTCCACCAGCTCCACCCCGGCCGCTACCAGGTTGGCCCGCAGGTGCTCCCAGCGTTGCGGCTCGACGCTGATCGCGATGTGGTGCAAGCCGCCCAGCACTTCCGCGTAGGGACCCACGTCCAGGCCAGGGAAGTCGAAGAACGCCAGCAGGTTCTGGTTGCCGATGTCGAAGAAGAAGTGCGTGGACCCCGGGTAGTCGCGGTTCTCGATCATCTCGGTGAGCGGGAACTCCAGCACCCCCTGGTAAAACCGCACTGTCCGCTCCACGTCGCTGCTGACCAGCGCGGTGTGGTGCAGGCCCCGGGCCGAGGACGCCGGTCGCTGACCGGGCGGGCGCAGGTACTCGGTGCGGATCCGGTCGCGGGCGGCGGAGTGTGCGTCCTGGGGGCTCATCACCGCACATCCAACCGGGAGTGCATCTCCCACACCAGTACCTCGGCGGCTTCGGTGGCGGTGACCCGCTGACCCCCGGCGCCGGTGAACCGCACCGCATCACCCTCGGCCAAGGCGCCGGCACCTTCCAGGCGCACGCTGCCGCGGGCCACGAACAGGTGCAGCCACGGCGCGTCGGGCAGCATCACATCCTGGCCGGGGCTCAGCCGCGCCACGTGCAACGCGGCGTCGCGGTTGGCGATGCGGATGGCGGAGGCGCCGTCGTGGCCGGGCCGACCCGAGGCCACCGTCACCAAGGCACCGGCGAGCAGCTCGTGATCGATCTCCAGTTGCTCGTACCCCGGGGTGATGGCGTCGGTGTCCGGCACCACCCACATCTGCACGAAGTGCACCGGGTCGGTGTGCTCCTCACCCTGCAGTCGCCAGGAGTCGTTCTTCTCCGAGTGCAGGATGCCGGTGCCCGCACTCATCCGCTGCGCCAGCCCGGGGTAGATCACCCCGGAGTGCCCGCTGGAATCTTGGTGCACCAAGGAGCCCTGCAGCACCCAGGTGACGATTTCCATGTCCCGGTGCGGATGGGTCTCGAACCCCGCGCCGGGGCTGACCACGTCGTCGTTGTTGACCAGCAGCAGCCCGTGGTGGGTGTTGACCGGGTCGTAGTGGTGACCGAAGGAGAAGCTGTGCTGGGAGTCCAGCCAGGAGATGGTGGTCTTCGGGCGGTCCGCTGCCCGCCGCACGTCGATCAGGGTCCGTTCCGGGGTGAGGCTGGTGGTACGCACGTCGACCTCCATGTCTGACTCTTTGATTGCGTTGTCAACTACCTGCTCAGCGCTGGGCTGGCTCCCCTTGTTCCCGCGGTTTCGCAGCGTTACCAAAAGATTACTTAAAGCACACCGGTAGTTCACCTGCGGTGATCGGCCGTTCATTCCGGTGCACCAGCATCCCTGACGGCGCCGAAGCGGCGACCGACTATCCGTGCCGCGGCGCGCGAGAAATGGGGGCCCCTCGTGGGTGTAGGTCGTCTGAGGTCGTTCTCCTTCGCCGTTGCGGTGGCGGTGACCGCCGGTCTGACAGTCGCGGTGCCCACCGTCGCCTCCGCCGCGGTGGACCGGGCAGCACCGGTGGTGATCAACGAGGTCTACGGCGGTGGCGGCAACAGCGGCGCGCCGCTGCGCAACGACTTCGTCGAGCTGATCAACACCGGCACCACGCCCGTCGACCTGTCGTCCTACTCGGTGCAGTACGCCGCGGCAGCAGGAACCAACTGGTCCGGGGTGATCGCGCTGACCGGGTCGGTGCAGCCGGGTCAGACCTACCTGGTGCAAGCCGGCAGCGGTGGCAGCGCGGGCGCCGCACTGCCGACCCCGAATGCCACCGGCACCACCAACTTCGCGGCCGCGAACGGAAACGTCGCCCTGGTGTCCCGAGCCACCGCGCTGACCTGCACCACCAGTGCCTGCGCCAGCGACCCCGCGGTCGTGGACCTGGTGGGCTTCGGGACCGGGCAGGCCTTCGCTGGCACCGCGGCTGCACCCGCCGGCACCAACACCACCTCCATCGCCAGGACAAAGGCGGCCAACACTGCCGACAACCGGGCCGACTTCACCGCTGGCGCACCCTCGCCCGCCGCCGGGACCGCCGCACCACCCCCGGCGGGTGGCGCGAAGACCATCGCCGAGATTCAAGGGACCGGGGACGCCTCCCCGCTGGTGGGAGCCACCGTCACCACCACGGGAGTGGTGACCGCCGCATACCCCGATGGCGGGTTGCGCGGCTTCACCATCCAGACCGGCGGGACCGGCGCGGCGCGCACCACCGCGACCGGCTCCGACGCGGTCTTCGTCTTCGCCGACGCCGACCCGGTGAGCGTGAGCGTCGGTCAGTCGGTGTCGGTCACCGGCGTGGTGAGCGAGTTCAACGGCCTCACCGAGATCACCGCCCGGGCCACCGATGTCACCGAGTTGGCCCAGCCGCTCCTGCCGGTGACACCGGTAACGACGACCTGGCCGCGCACCGAGCCCGAGCGCGAGAAGCTGGAATCGATGCTGCTGCAGCCCGGCGGGGCCTACACCGTCACCGACACCTTCGCCACCAACCGGTTCGGCGAGGTCGCGCTGGCCACCGGCACCACCCCGTTGGTGCAGCCCACCGATGCCGCGCCGGCCGGTTCCGCCGAGGCCGCCGCGGTGGCCGCCGACAACGCCGCACGCGCGGTCACGCTGGACGACGGGGCCTCGATCAACTTCCTCACCCCCGCCAACCAGACGCTGACCCCGCCCTACCTGTCGCTCACCGAACCGGTGCGGGTCGGGGCAGGGGTCAGTTTCCCGAGGCCGGTGATCGTCGACTACCGGTTCAACACCTGGCGGTTGCAGCCCACCACGCAGGTCACCAACGTCAGCGCGCCGACCGAGCGGGCCAGCTTCGCCAACACCCGCACCACCGCGCCCGAACCCGTCGGCGGCGACGTATCGGTGGCCTCGTTCAACGTGCTGAACTACTTCACCACGATCGGTGCCCAGCTGAGCAACTGCACGTCGTTCAACGACCGCATCGGCGACCCGGTCACCGTCAACAGCTGCCCGAACAACGGTCCCCGGGGGGCCTGGGACCCGGCCGACCTGCAGCGCCAGCAGGACAAGATCGTCACCGCCATCAACACCACCGACGCCTCGGTGACCGGGCTGATGGAGATCGAGAACTCCGTCGTCCTCGGTGAGGCCACCGACGAGGCCACCGCCACCCTGGTCGCTGCGCTGAACACCGCGGCCGGGGCGACGAAGTGGGCCTTCGTGCCGTCCTCGACGGAGCTGCCGGCGGCGTCGGAGATGGACGTGATCACCAACGCGATCATCTACCAGCCGGCCAAGGTGAGCCGCACCGGCGAGTCCCGGGCACTGGGTACCGCCAGCAGCGCCGGTCAGGCGTTCGACAATGCCCGCGAGCCGCTGGGACAGGCGTTCACCCCCATCAGCGGTGGGGCGCCGTTCTTCGTGGTGGTCAACCACTTCAAGTCCAAGGGTTCCGGCGTCGACGACGGCACCGGGCAGGGCAACGCCAATCCCGACCGGGTCCGCCAGGCCACCGCATTGCGCGACTGGGTGCCGACCGTGCAGCCGGCCGGCGTGCAGGACACCTTCCTGCTCGGCGACTTCAACTCCTACGCCCAGGAGGACCCGCTGCAGACGCTGTACGCCGCCGGGTACACCAACGTGAACCAGACGAAGGAGTACTCCTACTCCTTCGCCGGCAAGTCGGGGTCGCTGGACCACGTACTGGCCAACGGATCCGCGTTGCAGCGGGTGACCGGCTCCGACATCTGGAACATCAACTCCCCGGAATCGGTGGCCCTGGAGTACAGCCGGTTCAACTACACGCCCACGAACTTCTACGCCAGCGGGCCGTTCCGGGCCAGCGACCACGACCCGGTCAAGGTGGGCTTCGCCGCTGCCGCACCGGCCGCGGCCACTGTGGACATCAACCTGCTGAACATCAACGACTTCCACGGCCGCATCGACGCCAACACGGTGAAGTTTGCCGGGACGATCGAGGGCCTGCGCGCCCAGGGCGGCGAGGCGAACACGCTGTTGCTGGCCGCCGGCGACAGCATCGGGGCGTCGCTGTTCGCCTCCTCCAGCCAGCAGGACCAGCCGAGTATCGACGTGCTCAACGCCTTGGGTCTGGCGGCCTCGGCGGTGGGCAACCACGAGCTGGACCAGGGCTTATCGGACCTGACCGGGCGGGTTTCCACCGCGTCGAGATGGCCCTACCTGGCGGCGAACATGTACCGCAAGGGCACCACCACCCCGGTGGTGCGGGAGTACACCACCTTCACCGTGGGTGGGGTGACGGTCGGCGTGGTGGGCGCTCTCACCCGGGAAACCGGGTCGCTGGTCAACCCGGCCGGAATCGCCACGGTGGAGTTCGGCGACCCGGTGGACGCGGTGAACCGGGTGGCGGCTCAGCTTTCCGACGGCGACCCCGCCAACGGCGAGGCCGATGTGATCGTCGCCGAGTTCCACGAGGGTGCCAACGCCGGAACCTCCGAGCGCGCCACCATCGACTCCGAGATCGCCGGTGGCGGGGTGTTCGCCAAAATCGCGACCCAGACGTCGGCTCAGGTCGACGCCATCTTCACCGGCCACACCCACAAGGAGTACGTGTTCGAGGGTCCCATCCCCGGATCACCCGGCAAGACCCGGCCCATTCTGCAGACCGGGTCCTACGGGGACCGGATCGGCCAGGTGGTGCTGAGCGTGGACGCAGCGAGCAAGGGGGTGCTCAGGCACACCGCGCGCAACGTGGCCCGGGTGAAGAGCGACGACACGACGCTCGTCGCCCAGTACCCACGGGTCGCGCAGGTCAAGGCCATCACCGACGCCGCGCTGGCGCGCGCGCAGGTCGTCGGGGGGATGCCCGCGGCCACCATCAGCGCCGACATCACCCGGGCGTTCTCCGACGGCGGGTACACAGGCCCGGCCGGCACCTACGTCGGGGGCAGCACCGAGGACCGCGCCAAGGGTTCCACGGTGGGGACCCTGGTCGCCGACGCTTTGCGGGACGCGAAAGTCCCCACCGGAGAGCGGATCGACCTGGGCATCACCAACCCCGGGGGTCTACGCGCGGACCTGCTGTTCGCCGGCGAGCCGGGCAGCCCCACGAACACCGACGGCGTGGTGACCGTCGCCGAAGCGGTGGCCGTGCTGCCCTTCGCCAACAGCCTGTTCCTCACCACGTTCACCGGTGACCAGCTCAAGGCCGTCCTGGAACAACAGTGGCAGCGCAACTCCGCTGGGCAGGTTCCCTCCCGGGCGTACCTGCAGCTCGGGTTGTCCGACAACGTGAACTACACGTTCGACCCGGCGCTGCCCGAAGGGTCTCGCATCACCTCCATCACGGTCAACGGGATGGCGGTCACCCCCACGTCGACCTACCGCGTGAGCACCCTGTCGTTCCTGGCCCAGGGCGGGGACAACTTCCGGGGCTTCCTGGCCGGGACTAACACCACCGACACGGGCCTGACCGACAGCGACGTGCTGATCGCCGCGCTGAAGGCCCGCTCGCCGGCGGCCCCGGACTTCACCAAGCGCTCAGCCCTGCTCACCGGGTTGTCACCCGCGGAGGCGGCACCAAAAGCCGGTGACCGGGTGAGCGTGACGGTGTCCGACCTGGACCTGACCAGCCTAGGGTCGCCGCGCAACACCACAGTGCAGGCGAGCATCGGCTCGGGCGGGGTTGCTGCCGCCGCGGTGGGCACCTCGTTGGGGTCGTTCGCCGTGTCCGGCGGGGCAGCGGAGGTGTCGGTGGTGATCCCGGCCGGGTTGTCCGGTCGGCAGACGTTGACCTTGACGGCGCAGCCGTCCGGGACGGTGGTCTCGGTGCCGCTGGTGGTGACAGCGGCCGCCGCAGGTGCAGGTGGTGGCGGTGGCGGTCTCATCGACCCGACGGTGCCGGCGGGTGCGGTGCCGGCGGGCGTGGGTGCCGGAGTTGGACCCGGTGGGGGTGCCGGCACGGGCGGTGGGCTGGCCTTCACCGGCGTGCAGCTCGAGTGGGCACTGGGCCTTGGCACGATCCTGGTGGTACTTGGTGGGCTGATGCTGCTGGCGAGGCGCCGCACCAGCTGAGCGCCACCCCCCACCCTCGCGTTATGTACAGCTAACGTCGCCCGGCGCGTCCGCGCGGCGACGTTAGCTGTACATAACGCGGGAGTAGTGCGCGGACAGGGAGGCGAAACCCTGCTCCAGGCTCACCCGCGGCACCCACCCGAGCACCGCGCGGGTGTGCCGCTGGTCGAACCAGTGCGCGGTGGACAGCTGCTCGACGAGAAACCGCGTCAACGGCGGGGTGTCGCGGCGGTCCAGAACCCGCCACACCCCCTCCGCAGCGGCACCAGCGGCCAGCGCCACCCCCCGCGGCACCCGGCGGCTCGGCGGCGCCACCCCGGCCGCGACGCACAGCCGGTGCAGGATCTCCGCGACCGGGCGCGGCTCCCCGTTGCTGACCACCAAGGCTTGGCCGTGCACGGCCCCGTCCGCGGCGGCCACCAACGCCTCGACGGCATTGTCGACGTAGGTGGTGTCGATCAGCGCCGCACCGGTGGCGATGATGGGTAGCCGCCCGGCCCGCGCCCGAGCCACGATCCGCCCGACCAGCTGGGTATCCCCGGGTCCCCACACCAGGTGCGGGCGCACGCTGAGCACGGCCAGCTCGGCGGAGTCCGCGGCCAGCGCCGCTTGCTCGGCCAGCGCCTTCGACCGGGCGTAGTGCCCGCGGGCCCGTTGCGGATCGGCTGCGCCCGCACCGACCCCCACCAGCGCCCGCCCGGCGTGAGCCACCGACGGTGAGCTGACGTTCACCAGGCGGCGCACCCCGGCGGCCTGGCACGCCCGCACCACGGTGCGGGTCCCGGTGACGTTGGTGTGGGCGTACTCGGCCCACGGCCCCACCACGTCCACCTTCGCCGCCAGGTGCACCACCACCTCGCACCCGGTGACGGCCCGGGCCACCACGTCCGGGTCGGCGACATCACCGAGCACCTGCGCGATGTCCACCTCTGACCGCCGCCGCTGCAGCAGCGTCACGTCATCGCCGCGGTGCAGCAACGCCCGCGCCACCCCGGCCCCGAGCATGCCGCTGGCGCCGGTGACCAGGACCTTCACCGGCGACCCCCGGCCAGCACCCTCACCGGCGCTGACCGGCCAGGACGCGGCCCGCCCACTGCGCCAACGCGGTCCGGTCGATTTTGGAGTTGTGCCGGATGTCCACCGGCAGGGCACGGCTCACCAGGACGGCGGACACCGCGATCCCGGCTGCGGCCCGCACCTGCTCGGCGGTCTCGGCGTCCGCCAATGGGCCACCTGCCCCGGTGATGACGACCACCACCTGCTGGGTGCCGACGGGCCCCACCCCGACCAGGGCAGCGGGTGACCGCACCGTTTCCACCCGCTGCTCGATCCCCACCGGGGTCACCGGGCCCTCGGCGGTACTCAGGATGTGCACGGTGCGGCCCTGCACCCACAACCGTCCGGCGGCGTCGAACTCACCGACGTCACCGGTGCGGTGCCATCCGGGGTCACGGGAACTGGCCCGCTCGGTCATCCACAACGCGTCGTAGCGGTCCTTGACGTGCTCGGCGCGCACACAGACCTCACCGCTCACCCCGGGCTCGGCGGTCAGCTCCCCATCAGCCACACCCACCTCGTTCAGCGGGCTGAGCTGCACAGCCACGCCGGGCAACGGAAGGCCCACGCACACCCCATCCCCCACCCCGGCGGCGACAATCCCGCCCAGCGAAACGTCGGTGATCGGCAGCGCCTCGGTCATGCCGTAGGGGGTATGCAGCTGCGCGAACGGCAGCACCTGGGTCAGCTCCCGCATCAGGGCCACCGGCACCGGCGCCCCGGCGGACATCACCAACCGCACCATGGCCAACGCCCCCGCACCGGCGGCGTCCAGCTCCCCCGCGGTGGCCAGCACGTTGCGCAAGGCAGCCGGGGACGCGAACACCACCGTGGCACCCACAGCTTCGGCGGCCCGGGCGAGAGCGGCCGCTGTCAGCGTCGCCGGCTTGGTGACGTCGGTGTCGGGCACCGCTGAGGCGATACCCAGCGCCGGCCCGTACAACGCGAACGGCGCGAAGGCGGCCACCAGCTTGTCCGCGGCGGTGAGCTGATAGGTGTCCCGCACCAGGTCCACCTGTGCGCGGAGCTGGCGGTGCCGGTACAGCACCCCTTTGGCCGGGCCGGTGGCACCGGAGGTAAATACCACCGCGGCGGGCATACCCCCGCTCACCTGCGGCAGCACACCCACCGGACCGGGCGGCGCGCCAACGCCGATCCGGGTGCCGGGCAGCCGCATCGCCCGGGCCGCAAGCAACCCCTGACGGCCCCCGATGACGTGGTCCACCCGGGCCCCACGCAGCGCCCGGCCCATCCCGCGCAGCCCCAGTCCCTTGTCCGCGACCACAATCACCGCACCCGCCCGCCACACCGCGTACACCGCGACGGTGAGGTCGATCGAGGGGGGTACCAGCAGGGCGACCCGGTCACCCGGGCGCACCCCGGCACCCACCAGCGCACCGGCGAAGTCGGTGACCCGGCCGTGCAGCTGCGCCCAGCTGATCGACGCCCCGTCCACGGCCACGATCGCCGGGTCGTCGTCGTGGGCGTGTTCGGCGAGCTGCGCCCACAGCTGGGGGCGCTCCGCCGCGCCCGGTTTCAGCACCGGCACCTCCTCGGCCAGCGAGGCCACAAACTGGGTGACCGCGTCGGCGTACGCCGGGGCGTCCTCGGGCAGCAGGTGCGCGGCGCCCTCAAAGCGGTGTGTTCGGGCGGCGGGCAACCGGTCCTGCAGGTCGCGCAGGTGCTCCTCCAGGAACACCGGGTCCCTGGGGCCCCACAACAGCAGCGCGGGCACGTCCAGTGTCCGCATGCCCTCGGCGATGTCATCCAGCGCCGGGCGGCTGGGGTGTTCGGCGGCGAAGGGGATGTCGGCGACGAAGCCGCCGACGGCTGCGCGCCGCGCGGGGGTGCGGTAGGGCTCGGCGAACGCCGCTCGCACCTCGGCGGTCAGCGCCGGGCGGCTCAGCGCGGTGGTGGCCCGCACGAACGCCGGGGTACGCACGCACACCGCCTCCCCGACCGCGGGCAGGTGCGCGGCGCGGATCAGCCACGGGCCTTTCCCGGGCTGCGGTTGGTGTACGGCGGTGTTGGTCAGCACCACCCCCCGCACCTGCTCGCGGTGCGCCAGCACCCAGCCCATGCTGAGGCTCCCACCCCAGTCGTGCGCGACGGTGACCACCGGTCCGTGCACGCCGAGGGCGTCGGTCAGCCGATTCAGGTCGTCGACTCGCTGGGACAGCGTGCGGGGCGAGCTGAGCCGTTCGCTGTGACCCATGCCCAGGTGGTCCGGGGCCAGCACCCGCCACCCCGGCGGGGCCGCGGCGAGCAACCGCCGCCACAGGTAGCTCCAGGTCGGGTTGCCGTGCACGCACAGCAGGGTGCCCATCGCGGCAGCGCCACCATCGGGCCAGGAGTCGAGCACGTGGAAGGTGCGCGCCACCCCGTCGGCGTCGGTGACCGCCACCAGCCGCGACCACCCCGGATCCAGGCCGGGCAGTCCAGCGGGAGGAAGGGTCGCGGGGGCGGCGGCGTAGCCGATCACCACACGATCTCGACGAGGGAGGCGTTCAGCCCGGAGCCGATGCCCATCAGCAGCACCCGGTCGCCGTCGGAAAGTGCGCCCACCTCCCTGGCCAGGGTGAACGGGATGGACGCCGGGCCGATGTTGCCCCGGGTCGGGAAGGTCAGCGGCACCAGGTCTGGGTCGATGCCCAGGGTGTGGCAGATCGCCCGGGTGTGCACCACCGACACCTGGTGGATGATGTAGCGCGCCACCCCGGTGTCCCAGCCCCACTCCGGGGCGCTCTCGGCCCACATCGCGGCGCTGAGGTCGAGCCCCGCGTCCATCAGCCCTTTGCTGTCGGTGCGCATGTCGTCCATGTCCCCGACGCACAGTTCGTGATGGGAGGTCCCCGCCCGGGTCACCCCACCGAGGAATCGGTGACCCTCGGGGTGCTCGTCGGCCCGGCCCAGCACCATTGCGGCCGCCCCTGAACCCAGTGTCATCGAGGCGAACTGGCTGAACACGTGCTTCGCGGTGACCTGCGCGGGGTCCCCGGAGTTGAGCCGGTCGATGGTCGCTTCCTGGATGCCGCGGGCGTCCTCCCCGTTGACCACCAGCGCGTACTCGATCTGCCCGCTTTCGATCATCGCCGCTGCGAGTTGCATCCCGTTGACGAAGCCCAGGCAGGCGTTCGTCACGTCGAAGTTCTGACAGCTCGACGCCAGACCCAGCGCGTTGTGCACGCTGACCGCGGTGGACGGCTCCAGGTGCGCCCGGCTGACGGAGGTGTTCACCATCAGCCCGATCCGGCGCGGATCCACCCCGGCTTCGGCGATGGCCTTGGCCCCGGCCATGGCAGCACCGTCGGCGAACGTGGTGCCCGGGCTCCACCACCGGCGCTCCTCGATGCCGGCCAGGCGTTGCATCATCCCCGGGCGCAGCCCCACCCGGTCGTAGGTGTCGGCCAGCGCTGCGTCAATCTCGTCGGAGGTGACGACCTGCGTCGCGTCGATGGCGCACACGCTGAGGATCGCGGTATTGGCAAAACGGTGCACTGCGTTTCCAGACATGGGGTCCCTTCGGCCGCTACCGGGTGCGGCACTGCACGGAACGCACAAGTCTGCCCGCGTACTCCGAGCAACAGGAACTGAGCGCGACGGCGGTCACACGGTGCTGGCCAGCACCCGCCCTTCGCTGTCGCGGATCTGCACCACTGCGATAGCTGCCGGGGTCATCGAGGTAGCCCCGGTGACGTCGGCGGCTTTGGTCGGGGTGGCGGACCAGGTGGCTGCTTGCTCGGTCCGCCCGGTGGCACCGACGACCACCATCACGAACGGTCCCGGGCCTGCCAGACCCGACAACTTGGCCTGCACCGAGGTCCCCCACGCTTTCGCCGTCAGCGCGGCGTCCCCGGAGGCGGTGGAGCCCGGTGCCGACACCAGCACCGCCGCGGCGGGCAGCTGGGTGGGGCTCACCGGGGGCACCGCAGTGACCGACGGTGAGACGGTGACCGAGGGTGCGGCGGTGACCGACGGGGCTGCGAGGGTCGGCGCGTTCGGTGGGGTGGCGGTGCGGGGCGCTACCGCCACCACCCCGAGGCCCAACACCGCGACGATCATCGCGGCCACCAGTACCCGGGCCCGCCGCCGGCCGGTCGCGCGCTCGCGGCGCACTTCGGCCAGCAGCACCGCCAGCTGCCCGTCTGCTGGCTCAGCCGCCCGCCTGGCTGGGTCGTCGCGGGCTTCGGCGGGCACCCGACTCAGCAGTCCCGGTAGCGGGGCCAGCTCAGCGAGTTCGGCACGGCAGTCCGCACAGGTGCGCAGATGCTGGGTCACCGTCACCCGATCGTTGTCGGATAGCCCGCCCAGCACCAAGGCACCCAGCAGCACCCGGACCTCGTCGTGAGTGCTCATCGCAGAACTCCGCTCTCCTGGAATGCCGCACGCAAAGCACGCACCGCGTAATAGGCCCGGGACTTCACCGTGCCCGCTGGAACGGTGAGCGCTCGCGCGGTGTCGGCGACCGAACGCCCCTCGAAGTACAGCGACTGGATCACGCTGCGGTGCTCCGGTGTCAGGGTTTCCAGTGCCGCCGCCACCAACCACCCCTCCACCGCGCTGTCCACGTCGTCGGGAGACGGTACTGCCGCCACCGCCGCCATCGCCGCCGCACCGGAGACCAACTTGGGGCGTCGTTGCTCAGCCCGCCACAGGTCGGTCAGCACGTTACGGGCCACGGTGAACAGGTAGGAGCGGGTGCTGTCGCGGGTGGGGTCGATTGAGTCGATCCCTTTCCAGGCCCGCAGCAGCGTCTCCTGCACCACGTCCTGCACCCGTTGGCGGTCATCGGTGTAGCGCGAGACGAAGGCATGCAGCACCGCGGCGTGCTCGTCGTGCAGCGCCGTCATCAGCTCTTCGTCCCGCGTCACCCGCGTGCTCCCGCTGCCGGTCAGGCGCCGCCGTTGATGCGGAACGTCACCGTCTGCACCTGGGAGGCCAACCCGAGCGCTTCCAGGTCCGTCGCATCGATACGGCCGTCACCGTTGGCGTCCGGTACGACCGCCGGGGCGTCGTCGTAGATGCCGTTGCCGTTGAGGTCGGCGACCACCGCGACGGTCAGCACCGTGGTGACGTCCTTGCCGGCGATCGCCGCCCCGACGATCCAGTTGTCCCGGATCTCGGTGACGGAGTCGGTGCTGTTGGCCAGCCCGGTCACGTTGAACAGGTTCGCCAGGTTGGTGCCCGGGCCGCTGAACGGCGCACCGGTCTTCGTGGTCGAGGTGAGCACCACCAGTCCGGGCAACCGGTCGTCGCGTCCGGTGGAGAAGGTGCCCGGGAACGGGGGGGTGTTGTTGTGCAAGGCAGGACCGGTGAGCTGGGGGGAGAACCCGCTGGCGGTGCGACCGGCGGGGCCACCGGGGTAGCGCACCGCGAGGTCGACGATCCAGGCCGCGCCGCCGATGCCGGCGTTGTCCCCGCGGTGGGGAGAGACGATCTGCACGGACACCGGCGTATCGGACTGCTGGTCGCGGTTCTCGCTGGCGGAGTCGGACTTGCTGCCAGTGGAGTCGGTGGTGCCACCGGCAACGGCGAGCCCCGCTCCGGTGGCTGCGGTGGTGAGCACGACGGCGGCGGCGAGGCCGACGCGGAGCGCGGTGGTGGTGGGCCTTCGAACGGACACGGCAACCTCCTGGGTAGCTGAGCTGGGCTGATGCCCAGTGCACCGAGGTGTACGACGGGCCGGGCTCGCAGGTTCACTGCACCCGAAGGTCGCCCCGGTCAGCGGCGCAGCAATGCCCGCAGCCCGCGGCGGCGCGGTGCGTCGGTGGCTGCCAACCGCTCCGCGCGCAGACGCTGCACATCGTCGCGGGGCAGCGGCGCCAGCGGTTCGCCGACCGCCCAGCCCAGCAACACGTCGGCCAGGTCGGGGTTGCGGGCTAGCACCGGGCCGTGCAGGTAGGTGGCCACCAACCGCCCCTGGATCGCGCCCTCCACTGGCAGTCCGCCGCCGTTGCCCACCCCGCGCGCCACGCTGGCCAGCGGCGCGGCCGCCGGGCCCAGCACGGTTCCGCCGCGATGGTTTTCAAACCCGGTCAGCGCGTGCGTGCTGTGCTGCGCCCATTCGCCGGTCGGGGTGGCCACGATTTCCCCGATCGCCCTGCTGACCTGCGGCTTGGTGGTGGCGTCCAGCAGACCCAGACCCTCGTACCCACCATCGATCGCGTGCACGTGGTGACCCATCAGTTGCAACCCGGCGCAGACCGCCAGCGTCGGACGCCCGGCGTCGATCGCCCGGCACAGCCCGTTCTGACCGCGCAGCAGCCCGGCCGCGGTGCGCCCCGCTCCGTCCTCCGCGCCACCAAGCAGGTAGACGTCGCACTGCTCGGGAACCTGGTCACCGACGTCGACGACGTGCACCCGGGACGGGATGTCGCGCCATTGCAACCGACGCTGCAAGACGACGGCGTTGCCACCGTCACCGTAGGTGCCCAGCAGGGAGGGAAACAGCAGGGCAATGGTGATGTCGCTCTCACCGGGCACGGGGCAGCCACCTCAGCAAGTCGCGGAACGCGGTGTAGTTGGCCAGCACGTCGACGGCCGGCTGGGAGGCGCTGGTGATCGCGGCGCCCGGGTCGTGCACCACCTGGTGGTTGACCCCGGCGTAACTCAACCGCACCGCGAGGTCGGTGGCGCGCTGGCCGGAGGCGGTGACGACGCGGCCGGCCAACCGCTCGAAGGGCACGTCCCACAACCAGGACAGGTCACGACCGTCGGCCTCCTGGCCGTTGATGGCCACCACCAGGGCGGCGTCCGAGGCCCCCAACAGCTCCAGGGTCTCGGTGGCGCCGGCCGGATTCTTCGCCAGCAGCAGCCGCACCGACTTGTCCCCCACCGACACCCGTCGGTACCGCCCGGCGATCTCGGTGAGGGTGCCCGCGGCTGCCGTCGACGCTGCCGGGCTCACCCCCAGGACGTCGGCTGCGGCCGCGGCCATCGCGGCGTTGGACACGTTGATCCGGCCAGGCAGTGCGATGTCCAGGTCCACCAACTGCCCGTCCGGGGTGCGCAACCCGCCTGGTTCGACGTCCCAGGAGGGCTGCGGTCGGTGCAGGCCGCAGTTGCACACCCAGCTACCGCCGGTGCGGTCCAGCAGTTGTGCACACCGGGGGCACACCGTGGAGTCCTCATGCCAGCTGCCGCCCCCGGCCACCCAGCGCACGGTGGCTGCGTCGGGTACCGCGGCGACCACCGCGGGATCGTCGGCGTTGGCGACCACGGTCGTCGCCGGGCGGGCCTCCAACGCCGTGCGCAGCGACCGCACCAGCATGTTGACCTCCCCCACCCGGTCCAGCTGGTCGCGGGTCAGGTTCAGCAGCACCACCGCGGCCGGGTCCAGCGCGCCCGTCGCCTGCCGCAGGTGCAGCTCGTCCACCTCCAACGCGGCCAGCGGGGCATCGGGGTGTTCGGTGAGTGCGGCGACCAACCCGTCGGGCATATTGGCGCCCCCAGCGTTGGTGGCCACCTCCCCCAACGTGCGCAGCGCGGCGGCGATCATCGCGGTGGTGGTGGTCTTGCCGTTGGTCCCGGTGACCAGCACCACCCGGCGACCGGCCGCCAACCTGCGCAGCGTGTCCGGTTGCAGGGCCACCGTCACCCGGCCGCCGATGATCGCACCGGAACCGAGCCGCGCGGTGCGCGAGAGCCCCGCAGCCAGACCGCCGAGGCGCACCGCGGCCCTGGTGCGCAGGTCAAGAGCGGGGGCGGTGGGTGAGGGCGGGGCAGGCACCAGTGACACTCCTGGGCAGACGGGGGTCTTCGGGGGTCTGACGGGAACAGTCTCGCGCATCCCGCTCGGCACCCGCCACAGCGCTACCCGCCCCGCTGCCGCGGCGGGTCGTTATCCGCCGAGGCGTCCACGGAGGCCGTCCAGGCGACCATTAGCACCGTCCAGGCGACCTTTAGCACCGTCCAGGCGACCTTTGGCACCGTCGAGCAGGGTCCGCCCAGCCGACTGCGGCCGGAAGTCACCGGCTGCCGCGGTCAGCGCCTGCTGCTCGTCGGCGGTGAGGTCGAGCTCGGCGGCTGCGACGTTGCTCTCCAGCTGGGCGACGCTGGATGCCCCCGGGATCACCACCACCTGCGGCAGCCCCAAGAGCCAGGCCAACGCCACCTGGGCGGGCTCGGCGTCGTGCACCGTCGCGATGTCGCGCAGCAAACCCAGCACCGGCTCGATGCGCCGCAGGTTCTCCTGCCCGAACAGCGGGTTGGCCGCGCGGACCCCGCGGGGTGTGTGGCCTACCCCGTACCGCCCGCCGAGCAGTCCCTGCGCCAGCGGGCTGTACGCCATGACCATGCGGTGCTCACGCTGGGCGAACGGGACGATGTCGGCCAGCGCCGCGGACTGCGCGAGGTTCAGCTGCACCTGGTTACTCACCACGGGCCGGCCCAGCTCCGCGTCTGCGCGCTGCCAGCGCTGCAACGAATAGTTGGAGACCCCCACGGCGCCGATCCGCCCGCCGTCCAGCAGCTCCCGCAGACCCGGCATGATCACCGCGTCGCCGACCACCGGGTTGGGTTGGTGCACCTGGTACAGCGGGATGGTGCTCAGCCGCAGCCGGCCAGCGGAGCCCTCCGCGCGCTTGCGGACGATGGCCGGAAACGGCGCGACCGGGAAGATTTTGCTGGCGACCACGACCCGGCTGCGGTCCTCGCCAAGCGCGTCCCCCAGGATCCGCTCGCTGCGCCCGAAGCCATAGACCTCCGCGGTGTCGAACAATGTCACCCCGAGTTCGAGCGCCCTGGCGACGATGGCGTGCGCGCCGCCGGTGGCGTAGTCCTCGCCGTAACCCCACTCACGGGAACCGAACTGCCAGGTGCCCAGGCCCACCCGGCTGACCCGACCCAAGCCGTCGACATCGAGGTATCGCATACCCCCAGTGTGCCTGGCCGAGCACCCAACCCCGGGCACCCGGCCCTTACCTGGCGACGTCGCCGGGATGCTTCTACTGTCATCGCATGACGGCAGCAGACCGCGGCGGCCTGGTGGTGATCGGCGGGGGTCCGGCCGCGCTCGCCGCGGCCATCGGTTACCGACGAAGCGGGGGTGCCGGCCCGGTGCATGTGCTCTCCGCCGACACCGACCCGCCCTACGCGCGCCCCCCGTTGTCCAAGGCCTACCTGCGGGGGCAGACCAGCGAGGATTCGCTGGAGTTACAGCAGACCCGGTCCTACAACCAGCACGGTATCCGGGTGGCGTTGGGCGAGGCCGCCACCGCCCTGCAGGTCGAGGCTCGCTGCGTCACCGCCGCGTCCGGGGCGGAGTTCACCTTCGGGGCGTGCGTACTGGCGACCGGGTCGCACGCCAGCCCGCTGCCGGTTTCCGGTGGTGACGACCCCCGGGTGTTCCTGCTGCGCAGCCTGAATCACGCCCGAGCGTTGCGAGCCGCTGCGCAGGACGCGAGTTCCGCGGTGGTGGTGGGTTCGGGGTTCATCGGGTGCGAGGCGGCCGCGTCGCTGGCGGCTAGCGGCTTGGCGGTCACCATGGTGTCTGCCGAGGCACTGCCGCAGGCCGCGCGCCTCGGCCCGGAGGTGGGTGAGCGGGTGGCCGGGTGGCTGCGCGGCGCCGGCGTCACCCTGATCGGCGATGCCCAGGTCAGTGCCATCACCGACGGGCGGACCGTGCACCTCGCGGGCGCCGAGCCGATCACCGGGGATCTGGTGCTGACCGCGGTGGGGGTGGCGCCGCAGAGCCAGCTCGCCGCCGAGGCCGGGTTGGCGGTGCGTGATGGGCGCGTGGTGGTCGATGGGCACCTGCGCACCACGGTGGCCGGGGTGTACGCCGCGGGCGACGTGGCCCTGGCCTACAACCCCACCGCCGGGCGGCACTTGGCGGTGGAGCACTGGGGTGAGGCGGAGGCGATGGGCACGGTGGCTGGTACCGGCGCGGCCGGGGGCGACGCCCAGTGGGACGTGGTACCCGGATTCTGGACGGAGATCGGCGAGCGGACGCTGAAGTACGCGGCCTGGGGCGACGGTTTCGACGAGGCGCGCCTAGTTTCCCACGACGACGATGCGTTCACCGTCCACTATGGACGGGGCGGGGTGACGGTCGGTGTGCTCACCCACAACCGGGACGCCGACTACGAGCGCGGGGCCGAGCTGGTTGCCGCGGGTGCTCCACTTCCCTGAGATCCGGTGCCCTGAGCGGGGACTTCCTTCTCGGCGATGGCTCGCTGCTCGTCACGGATTTCCCGTGCCAGGAAGAAGTTCAGCGCCGTGCGGATCGCGGCCACCGCGGCCAGCTTTCCCAGTTCGGTGAACGTGGGGGCGATCGCGGTGCGCAGCACGTCACCCGCAAGCTGAAACTCCAAGCCCAGGGCCAGGAACCGGCCCAGCGACAGCCGGATCGGCACGAACGCTTGCGGGTCACGGCGGGGCAGTGCCCGCAGGAACATCCACAGCGCGACCACGGCACCGATCGCGATGACCGCGGCACCGGCGGCCTCGATGAGCCGGACCATCACGTCGACGGCGCTGCGTAGCCGGTCGTCGGGCAGCAGGTCGAGGGCCAGGGTGTGCACCATGACGGGCAACCTACGCACGATCGGCCGCTGACCCGGTACCGAATTCGGCTGCCACCTGCCCGGCCAGCTCGGTGAGCAGACGTTCGGCATCGCGCTGAGCGATAGCAGCGTCCGGTTCCAGCTCCAGCAGCGAACGGGCACCGGTGATCCCGACTGCCCGCAACTGCTCGGCGTGGACTTCCAGCCGCCCGACCAGGGCGATCACCGGGATGCCACCGGCGGCCCGCGCCACCCCGATCGGTGCCTTGCCGTGCAGGCTCTGCGCGTCCAACGACCCCTCGCCGGTGATCACCAGGTCGGCGCCGCGGATGGCTTCGGCGAAACCGACCACCTCCAGCAGCAGGGCTATCCCGGAGGTGAGACGTGCACCCAGGAAGGCCAGTGCCCCCGCGCCGGTGCCGCCAGCTGCCCCGGACCCAGGCACGTCGGCCACGTCGATGTTCAGGTCCCGGTGCAGCAGCTGCGCGTAATGCGACAGCGCCGCGTCCAGGGCCGCGACGTCGTCGGCGGTGGCGCCCTTCTGCGGTCCGTACACCGCGGCGGCACCCCGCGGCCCGCACAGCGGGTTGTCCACGTCGCTGGCCACCACCACCTCGGTGTCGGCCAGGCGCGGATCGAAGTCGGCGACCTCGATGCGGTGCAACTGGGCCAGCCCGGCCCCACCAGGGGGCACCTGCCGCCCAGCGGCGTCCAGCAACTGCGCCCCCAGCGCCTGGGCCATCCCCGCGCCCCCGTCGGTGCTGGCGCTGCCGCCTACCCCCAGCACGATCCGGCTGGCCCCCGCATCCAACGCGGCCCGCACCAGTTCACCGGTGCCGTAGCTCGATGCGGTCAGCGGTGCGGGACGGGCGAGCGGGAGCAGCCGCAACCCGGAAGCCTCGGCCATCTCGATCACCGCCGTGCCCTCTCGCACGGCCAACACCGCGGTGACCGGTTGACCCGTCGGGCCCTGCACCACCACCCGGTGCGGGGTGAACCCTGCGGTCAGCGCAGCATCCACGGTGCCTTCGCCTCCGTCGGCGACGGGCAGCTGCACGATCACGGCGTCGGGATGCGCCGCGGCGAACCCGGCGGCAATCGCGGCGGCGGCCTGCACCGCGGTGAGGCTGCCCTTGAACTTGTCCGGGGCAACCACGACCCGCAGTGCGGGGTGGGAGGTCATGGACGCAATCCCACCAGGAAGCGTTGCACGGTGGCCAGGAAGGTCTCCGGTTGCTCGGCGTGCACCCAGTGCCCAGCGCCCTTGATCCGCACCAGGCGAGTACGCGGGAACAGCGCGGTCATCCGGGCTCGGTGCTGGTCGAGGACATATCCGGAGTCTGAGCCAGCCAGCCACAACACCGGCCCGCCGTAGGTAGCCCCGGGTGGCGGCTCGGGGAATCCCACCAGCTCGGTGAGGTGGGCTGCCAGCACGTCGAGGTTCAGCCGCCAGCGCCAGCCGTGCTGGCCGTCGCGGACCAGGCTCTGCAGCAGAAAGCCACGGACGCTGGGATCGGGCACCGCGGCGTGCATCGCGGCGTCGGCGCCCGCCCGGTCCGCCAGCGCCTGCAGGTCGAGGGACTGCATAGCGGCGATGTAGTGCGCGAATGGCGAACTCGGGCGGTCCACCGGGTAGTCCGCCGGGGCGACATCCACCACCACCAGGGCGGTGAGTAGCTCCGGGCGGTGCAAGGCCAGCGTCATTGCCACCTTGCCGCCCATCGAGTGCCCGACGAGCACCACCGGCTCGCCAAATCCGGTGAGCAGCTGTGCCACCAGCTCGGCCATCTGGGGGTAATTCTGGGTCGGCAGCCACGGTGAGTGTCCGTGATTGGGCAGATCCACCACCGTGACCCGGTAACCGTCAGCCGCCAGCCGAGCCGCCAGGGTCGAGAAGTTGCGGCCCTGGCCGAAGAGCCCGTGCAGAAACACCACCCTGGGGCCGGTGTCACCGACAGTGCGGCTGTCCAGGGTGCTCACAGCCCCCATCCCACCAGAGCGTCGGCCCCCGCTGTAGTCACCACCCCCGCCCCGCCCGCCCGCCCGCGTGCGCCCGCCTGATAGCGTGCGCCCGCGTGATCGCCGTTTCGGCATCGATCCGTGCACTGAGCGCCTGCTCTCATGCCCAAACGCCGATCATGGCGGGTGAGCGATGATGGGTGCCGTGGACAACCACGAGTTCTGGCAGATCATCGATGAGACTCGGGCGCAGGCTCGGGGCAACCTGGATGCGCAGGTGGACACGCTGCACGACAGGTTGTCCCAGCTGGACGTGCTCGATGTGGTGGACTTCGACCGGTTGCTGGTGCAGGCCAATCACGGGCTCTACACCTGGCCGCTGTGGGGTGCGGCCGACCTGATCTTCGGCAGCTGCGGGGACGACGCGTTCACCGATGCCCGCTCCTGGATCGTCAGCCTGGGTAGCGACGTCTACCACCAGGTGCTGGAGGATCCGCAGGCGCTCGCCGACATCGACACCGACCCCGATCCCGACGACCTGGACGTCGCCGAACAGTGGGCGGGGGTGGCCGCCCAGGTGTACGCCGGGCACACTGGCCGTCATCTGGACGAGGCATACCCCGAGCGGACCCCGATCTCGTTGCCCGACGGTGAGCCGCTGGGCACCCAGCTCAGCGACGAACCGGAGGACTTGGCGGTGCACTTCCCGCGGTTGGCCCGGCGTTTCGGGTAACGGGTTGCGCCGGTGTCCGATGACCGCCGCGTCGGGCCCGCTCCAGCACCCACCCGCCGTCACTGTGCTGCACTACTGCCCGCACACCCCGCACCTGCGGACCGAGGCGCAAGTCCTGCAGCAGGGTGACGGGACCGCGGCGGTTCGGCCCTGAACTGGCGCGGGTTACGGCGCGGGGTGACCGTGCGCCATCCGCGGCAGACAGTCGTCTGCGGTGTGCCCGCTAGGCTGGCCGACCGGGTCTCGCGGCCCGCGCCTCTATAGCTCAGGGGATAGAGCATCGGTTTCCTAAACCGTGTGTCGCAGGTTCGAATCCTGCTAGGGGCACCACATAACCGCTGTTCAGAGACTCGCGGAATGAAAATGTTCGCTTGGAGGTCGTACTCCGTACCTCCACGGTACCTTCGCGAAATCGGCGGCGCGGCCAGGCACGGCCCGTTTCGGCTGCGCAGATGTCGGATGCACGGGGGTCGGCAGGCCTGGCCACCAACACCGCATGAGGCCTCGTCGATTAGCCAACTAAGAACGACCGGCAATTGATGTGACTGGTGGTGTGGATGTTGCAGGTGTGTCGTTGCGGGTAGGGGCACGGACCCCGGCTTGATCATGGGATTGCTGACGTCCCGACGATCACCGGGAGGGTCCGTGCCCCTGCTGCCAGCATCCCTGACCGAACCCCTGTGGGTCCAGTTCTCCACGCTGTTGAATGACGATGATCGCCCCGAATTCGTCGCGGATCATCCGTGGGGATGTCACCGGCGCCGGATCCCTGATCGGGTGGTGTTCGACCACGTGCTCGCCGCCCTCGTGCATGGCAGCGGCTACGAGCGCATCGCCACCCCAGGGTGTTCGGATCGCACGATCCGCCGCCGACTGGCCGACTGGGCCGAGCGCGACGTGGGTGTGGAACTGCTCAAAGCCGCGCTCGCCGCCTACGACCAGATGATCGGCCTCGACCTCGACGACCTGTCAGTGGACGGGTCGATCACCACATCGCCCTGCGGAGGGGAACTTTCGGGGCGGTCCCCGGTCGATCGCGGCAAGCAAGGCACCACACGCTCGGTGGTCACCGACGGGCGCGGCATCCCCCTCGCCCTCGTCGCCGCCGGCGCCAACCGGCACGACTCACCCCTGTTCGAACCCACCATGCGCCAGATTCCGGACATGATCGGGCCGCTACCCAACCAACCGTGTGTGCACCTGGACCGCGGTGGTGAGCCTTCCTTCTTCCGGACGCCGGGCCTAATAAGGTCCGGCCGACGGAATGGAGAGTGTTTGTGGAGAAGCGGCGGAAGTTCTCGGCCGAGTACCGCGACGAGGCGGTCAAGATGGTGATCG
>JAABUS010003792.1_pt1 | contig 23457 bp, 22 predicted proteins | sample 5560161 | NCBI WGS metagenome assembly JAABUS01 (sample SAMN10711885, study PRJNA513376) | rock metagenome | isolation source: Antarctica rocks | place: Antarctica: Victoria Land, Trio Nunatak nord | collected 2016-01-04
CGGTCAGCGAGGAGACGCTGCCCCTCTCGGTGCTCGAGACCGCCGACGAGGTGTTCATCACGAGCTCGACCAAGGACGTCTTGCCCATCCACGCCGTGGACGACCGCCAGCTGCCCCCCGGCCCGGTCACCGCCCACGCCGCAACGGTCTTCGCCACGCGGGCTGCCGCCGACCTCGACCCGTGACCATGGACGAACGGACCCGCGCCGCCGGTGAGCCCGCTGCGACGCGGGCCGAGCACACCGAGGACACCGACGACAACATCACGCTCGACCCCCGATACGACGACTGGGGATGGCGGCGGCGGATCCGCTCCAACCCTGCGACCCACCGGCTCTACCGCCTGGCGGTTGGCGTCCTGGGTCTGGTCATCGTCATCGGCGGCCTCATCGCGGTGCCCGCACCCGGCCCGGGATGGCTCATCGTCTTCGTCGGCGTCTCCATCTGGGCATCGGAGTTCGAGTGGGCCCAGCGGCTACTGCGCTGGGGGAAGGGCGCCCTCGGTCGGTGGGCCGCGTGGATCCAGGCGGCTCCGTGGTGGGCGAGAGTCGCCGTTGCACTGGCAACGGGCGCCCTGGTCGCCTCGGTGTCCTGGGCCTACCTCGCGTGGCGGGGGCCGCCCGCCGTGCTGCCCGACGCCGTCGAGGACTGGGTCCGGCTGCTGCCGGGCGTCGATTAGCGCGCCGCCGCGACGAACGGATAGTCTGTCGCTTCCGTTGCACCAGCAACCTGGACGTGTAGCTCAGTTGGTTAGAGCGTTCGCTTCACACGCGAGAGGCCAGGGGTTCGAGTCCCTTCACGTCCACCGTCGGTACAGCGCTCTGAACTGCGGTAACGCTGTCGAATCATGGTCAAGGGAGCCGCTTCGTGCAGGATACGTGCAGGAGCGGGGCGGGATCCGTCGTGAAAGGACGACGTCTCGGGTGTTGTGAGGTTAGGTCCCTAGTCGGGCTCCTCACCGGGACGGACGCTGACCGGGGGACGCGCCGGATCGCCTGCGGTCATCCGCGTTGCCGGGCGGCGGCTCGACGTACCGTCTCTGTGCGAGGTGACCCGGGCGGGGTTCCGCACAGGGCGCGCCCACTCCGACTTGTGCAAGGTCGCGGTGCGGGCCGGGGTGAGGCAACCCGCGCCTGGGGTGGGTGTCCTGCTGCCGTGAGAGGCCGACCCACTCTTAGGCACGCGGTACCCGTGCTGCAACGGTCCGCCCCGGGTGGCTACCGCCAGCGCAGCGGAAGGCGGACGGTCTCTGACCTCCAGGAGGGGCGCTCTCGGCCGCAATCGTCGGGGACCACCGTGCAGCCTAAACCGCGTTGTACAGGCTCGCCCGGTGATGCCCGGGCCTGGGACACCTCGGCTGATTTCGCGTTGGCGACACCGTCAGGCACCGATCCCGACGACAAGGGAAAGAGCGGTCCGCGCTGGCATCTGCGGAGGCTACCGACGCGCCGGACAGCAAACAACAGACTTCACGCACGACGATGTAGGCGCACCGCTCGACCTCTCCAAGAACACCTCCACCAGGTGGCATGCCGGTGCTGCCACAGACAGGATGGCTTCATGCCGCACCCAAAGCTGACCTGGCCGGGGTTGGGTGACTTCTGGGTCCCACGAGCACCAGATCCTGCTGACGATCACGGAGGGCGATGGGATCGATGGGCTGAGCGGCTTGATCGCGACGAGCCGCGTTGACCCGGTTGACCTCGCGCACGTCGACGTCGATGACCCGCGGGTCGGCTTCCTCGCTGAGCGCCGTGTGCCGTTTTGCGGTGTTCCGCACCGTGCCCGGCCAGCCTCAGAACTGGGTGGACATCGACAACGGCGCCGCGGTCGCCGCTACGGTGCAGTCCCGGCGCAGCGCAGGTCCCCGGCGTACGACCGACTGGGCTCCTGGGATGTCGCTCGAGAAGCCGGCGGCACGACCCAGTCCGGCGGCTCCACGGCTGGCCCGGATGCTGTGGAGCGTCTGCCCCAGATCACCGCCGACGACCGCCAGAATGTCGGCGGCGTCAGACTCGACCGCCCCCCGGGTACAGGACGACTTTGCCAAAGTGGCGTCCCGCCTCGATGAGCCGATGAGCTTCCACGACGTCCTCGAGCCGGAACTCCTCGAGCTTGTCGAGGTGAGTCGGCTCCTGAAGCTCTCGCGCGACCCTCTCCGTTGCCGGACGATCTTCCGGGCGACCGAAGTGGGTGTAGCTGGCGAAGTGCTTGTAGGTGAGCGACTTCATGTACGTGGACGGCTCAGCCACGCCTGGTCCGGCCGCCTTCCCTGAGATGACGAGCTGACCCTCGGGGCGCAGGATGGAGGCGTCTTTCGCCAGTGTGTCCGCGCCGACGCTGTTGATGCTGACGTCGACACCCTGGTCTCCGGTGAGCTGGCGGATCGCCCGGACGTAGTCCTGTTCCTTGTACAGGATCACATGGTGCGCGCCGTTGGCTTTGCAGTAGGCGCTCTTCTCCTGCGAACCCGCGAGGGCAAATACTTCGAGGCCTGACTCGCGAGCCAGCCGGGTCATGTGTGCTCCGACCCCGCCCGAGGCTGCGTGCAGCAGGATGCGCTGACCGCTCTGGATCCGTGCTCTGCCGTACAGAATCAGGTGCGCGACTCGCAGGTTGTTGCCATGCGAGATTGCCTGGCCGGCGGGCACATGGTCGGCGACTGGGTAGATGACGCGACCAAGGTTCAGCCCCTCAGTAGTCGCGCGATGCACGACGTCGGCCGCGGCGTACTCGGCATAGCCGCCACCCATCATCATGGCGAAGACGCGGTCGCCGATGGCCTGTCCCTCGACACCGTCGCCGACCGCCACGACGCGACCGACGACTTCTCTACCCGGGCGATAGGGCAGGGCTGGACGGTGAACGTAGGTTCCGCGACGGAGCAGCACGTCGGCGAAGATGATGCCCGCAGCCTCCGTCTTGATGAGGACCTGTCCGGGCTCAGGGTCGGGAACGTCCACCTCCACCAGACGCAGGTTCTCCGCTTCGCCGAGCGAGACGAGCTCGACGGCCCTCATGCATGCTGCCCTGCGACGGTCGCCACGACGGCCTCGAGGGACGTACCGAGGTCCTCGAGGACGACCTGGGCGGCGTTGCGGCCCGGATGTCCGGAGATCGCACCCCCCGGGTGTGTCGTGGCGCCAGTCTGGTATGGGCCCGGAATGGGCATCCGGTGCTCCGACCATCCAGGAACAGGGCGCATCCTCCCCGTCTGGTAGGGAAACTGGGATCCGCCGTGGCATGAGCCTTCGACGTTGTGCAGGTTGCGCCTCTCCAGGTCGAGGGGCGACTTGATGCTCCGGAACAGGATCTTGTCGTCGGTGAGGTTCGGGGCCAGCTTGCGGACTTCTGCGAGGATGGCATCCGCATACTCCTCCTTTCGTGCATCCCATGCCGCAGGTCCTCCGTCGGCAAGCCGGTACGGCTGCGGGCCAACGATCTTGATCGTGTGGCAGCCCGCGGGTGCCCGGCCTTCGTCGACCAGGCTGCCGGTGTGGACGACAATGCCGGCGCGCGAGTTGAACTTTCCCAGCACATGGTCACTGGCGCCGATGACCATATCCTCGGTGGAGAACGGGATCTCGCCCGCGATGGCGGTGCGCTCACCCTCACGACAGAGGAACCTAGGCGGCTCCGTCGTGGCGAGGTACTGCGCGAAGAGCGTGAACCCCGGTGTGAAGGTTTGAGCTCCGAAGAGGAACTCATCCCCCCATAGCTCAGGTGGCGCCATGTCGACGAGCTGCTTGATGTGGATCGTCGAGACGACGGCTCGTTCCCCGAAGAAGCGACGTCCGTCCACCGAGGTGAACCCGACGCACCGGCCTTCTTCGATGATCAACGACTCGACCTGAGTCCGAAGGTGAAACTCGGCCCCCTGAGACTCCAGGACACGTCGCAGCGCGAGAGTCAGGCTTCCCGACCCGCCGCGGGGGGTGGCCCACGCGCCCAGGTGGTTGCCGATGATCCCGGTGAACAGCGTCCGGGCGGAGCCCGGATAGTGCACCGGGTAGATGGTCAGGGACGACTTGTAGAGCAGGCTGGCCTGGACGATGGGATGCTCGAACCTGCTCATGACGATGTCGTACGCCGACATCGCGATGAACCGTGAGAGTCGGCGCATCCGCGGGTCGTCCGTGACCGGGTCGAGGCCTCCAGGGCTGGTGGCGTCGAGCTGGAAGAACTCGCTCATCTCCCGGATTTCGGCGAGCAGCTCCCGGTATGCCCGGCCGTCGTTCTCGGAGTATGCGTCGATCTGGGCGACCGTCTCGTCGACGTCCTTGGAGAAGGCGATGGAGTCTCCCCCCTCGAAGAGGCAGATGGCCTTGACGTCGGGGTAGATGTAGTGGAGGCCGTGCTCCAACAGGCCCAGCTCGTTCTTGGTGATGACTGGGTTGGACTGGATCTGGCTGTGCGCCGACCCGCAGGTGTCGAAGTGGAACCCTGGAAAGAGCTCCTCGGTGACGATGTTGCCTCCGACTTCCTGCATCGCCTCGACAATGCCAACCGAGAACCCTGCGTATGCAAGGTAGGCGGCTGTGATGAGGCTGTTGTGTCCGGCGCCCGCGACGACGACGTCGTATCGGAAGTCGTTCATTGGTGCTCCTTGGGGGAGTTGGGGAACTGGCGCGTCTCGCGGTCGGGCGACGACGCGCAAGCCGGAGAAGCGAGCCGCTACTCGATCGCAAGAACGTTCTGACCCGACGAGCGTCCGCTCTCGACGAGCCGATGGACGGCCTGGAGGTCCGTCCAGGGTCGGAGGACGACGGCTTGCGTCGGGAGCCGAAAGCCGTCTCGGACGTCTTGCCAGAGGGACCGGACCTGGGACCGGTTGCCGGTTCGCACGCCGACCAACGACTGGCTCCGTAGGTAGAACGGGAGCAGCTCCATGGGGATCGGGTCACGACCGATGGCTCCTGACACCACGATCCGGCCCATGTCGGCCACAGCTGCGCGGTAGCCGTTCCATAAGTCGGCGATCCCCAGGTTGTCGACGACGCAGTCCACACCCCAGCCGGCGGTGAGCTCGAGGATGCGCTGGGCCAGGTGTCCGTCATGGCCGTCGAGCAGTGCGTCGAGGGGCAGGTGGTCGAGGAGGGGTCTACGGGGTTCGAGCTGGTCGACGCCGATGACGCTCGCCCCTCTGAAACGGGCCAGCGACGCGGCGGTCGAGCCGAGCGCCCCCGCAACGCCGAGCACCAGGACCTGCGAACCGGACCCGACACCGCCGGCGTCGAGCTGGGCCCGCGCGACGGGACCGTTGGCAGCCAGCGAGGCCGCCTCGGCGAAGGAGACGTCCTCGGGAAAGGGATGGACGTTGCCCAGGGGCACGACGCAGTGCTCGGCGTAGCTGCCGGGCCGGTCGACGCCGACGAGGGCGAAGCCTTCGCAAGCCTCCTCCCTGCCCATGCTGCAGGCGCGGCAGCGTGCGCAGGACAGGACGGCCGAGACGGCCACATCGGTGCCGATGATCGACTGGTCCACCCCGGGACCGACCGCTTCCACCGTCCCGGCATGCTCGGTGCCCAGGACGTGGGGCGGGGTGATCCGAGGAGCGAACGGTGGATGACCTGCCCGGGCCGAGACGTCCTTGGTGCGGGCGACCGCGATGGCGCGCACTCGCACCCGAACCTCGCCGTCGCCCGGTTCGGGAAGCGCGACGTCCTCGAGCCTCAGGTTCCCCGGGTCGCCGAACTCGTGCAGAACCCACGCCTTCATGACTCTCTCGGTGGGTTGGCCATGGCCGCGATCACCTCCGGCGTGATGCCGCCACTGGTGCCCCAGACGTCAGCGTTCTCGGGCGTTCGCTGCCAGACCTGGGGCTCCCACGAGTCGTCGACGTGCAGCAGCTCCGCGGTGTACTCGATGACGTTGCCGACGGGGTCGGTGAAGTAGCAGAACACGTTGCCTCCCGGGCCGTGACGCCCCGGACCCCAGATGGTGTCGAAGCCTGCCTTGCGCATCCGACCCAGAGACTTCATCACCTCGTCGCCGCTCTCCACCTCGAAGGCGACGTGGTTGAGGGATGTCCACTGTGCGGGCGCCAGGACGATGCAGTGGTGCATCTCGTTGCAGCGGAGAAAGACCATCACGTCGTTCTCATACGTGTCCGACACCTCGAAGCCCAGCACGCCGGTGTAGAAGGCTCGTGACGTGGGAACGTCGACGGAGTTCAGCACGATGTGGCTCAGCCGGTCGGGCCCGTAGCCGCGATCCATCACGTCGTGCTGACGCAGCCCTGCGCTGACCTCGAGCAGCCGTCCTTCCGGGTCGCGGAAGCTCACGCCAAAGCCGTCCGCCGAGTCGGCTTGCGGTCCAGGCCCGGCGAGGATCCCGACGCTGTTCTCTCTCAGCACGGCTGCAAGCGCGTCGACGGCCGCGGCGTCCTCGGCGCCGAGGGCGATCTTCTCCAATGAGTGGCCGCCCCCGGGAGCCAGCTCCAAGACGTGGTGCTCGGGGCCGTTGGCCCGCAGGAGCAGGCCGCCCGACGGGGTGGTTCCCACCTGCTGCAGCCCCCACGTGTCCTCATAGAAGGGCAACAGGCTGTGCGGGTCCTTCGCCGAGATCGCGATGCTTCGCAGATGCGTGATGTGACTCATCGGAGCTTCCTGACTTCACGTCGACGGATGGGGTTGCTGATGGAGCCCACGCCGGGGATGGTCACCTCGACCCGGTCACCCACGGCGAGGAATGTCTGACGGCCGGCGCCGACACCGGCTGGGGTGCCGGTGAGGATCACGTCGGCAGCCTCGAGCGTGACCATGCGGCTCGCATGCGCCACAAGGGTCACGACGTCGAAAACCATCGAGGCGGTCGTGCCATCCTGCATCACCTCGCCGTTGACCGTGGTGACGATGCGCAGGGCCTGCGGGTCCGGCACCAGCCAGGACGGCACGAGTCCGGGTCCGAAGGGCAACGAGGTGTCAGCCGCCTTGGACGCCAACCAATCCCACTGGAATGGGGCTGCAGGGGTGTTCCGACGATGCGGCCCCCGAAGCGAGATGTCGTTGGAGACCGCATACCCGGCGATATGGTCCGGCACGTCGGCTGCGGCGATGTCCCGGCCGCCAACCCCGATCACGACTGCCAGCTCGCCTTCCCAGTCGACCTGCTCGTCGGCGGTCCCGTCGACGAGGACCGGTGCGCCGTCGGCGACCATCGTGGTCGTCGCGGGCTTGAGGAAGAAGAAGGGGGTCCACTCCTCGCCCAGTGACCCCTCTCCCATCTCCGCGAGGTGGTCCGAAAAGTTGGGACCCGAGCAGAGCACCTTCCGCGGGTACTGCAGGACGTTGACCAGGGTGCCGTCGTCGAGGCGCTCGGAGACCGATGGTTGCCACTCCCGGAGTCCGCCGGCGAAATGGGGCCAGTCGCGCACCACGTCGATCACCCCGTTGAGACCGGCCAACGCGGTCGGTGCGTAGAGCGACCCACGGTGGGCGACAGCCGCCTGTGACTCACCCGTCGCCGTCTCGACGGTGACGAGCGCCCACGGCTGGTCCGGCATACTCACGCGGGCGTTCCGGGGATCACTGGTACGAGCAGGTAGGAGTCGTGCTCGCCGCCGCTCAGGACGGTGTTCGTGCCGTGGAACAGCTCCGGCGACCGGTCCTGCGGGTCGTCGTGCCAGAAGCGGGTCTTCTCGCCGACGTCGTAGGAACGGATCGACAGGCCAAGCCGGTGACCCTTCTCGAAGACCATGCTCGTCGGCGAGATCTCGACCTGCAGCGACACCGGTGTGCCGGGGGCGAGCAGGTCGCGCTTCCGGTGGGTCAGCACGGGCCGGTAGGGCTTGGAGAGGTCCACGTCGAGCTCGCGGTGCGAGGCGCGCTGCCATCCCTTCACCACCGGTCCAGGCATGCCGGAGGCGTCTTCAAAGGTCAGCACCGTGCCGTCGGGCTCGATGTTGTTGATGGTCACGAACACGTCGAGGTCCTGAGCCGTCGCCTCTACCCAGAGGCTGAGCTTGAGCGGCCCGGTGAGCTCGAGGTTCTCCGTCAGGGGAGCGGTGACCAGGTCGATGCCCCCGCTGAGGGCGGGGTAGTCGGCGCGGGCCGGCGTCGGCGGCTGCTCGCTAACGAGCGTCCCGGCCGCGACGTCGAGGTGCAGACGCCTCCATTCCGTCCGGGCAAGGGGCCACTCCTGCTCGTGGCGGAACCGGCCCCCCGTGCTGTCCCGGATGAAGAGCTTGACCGGCGGCTCCCGGTCCCAGCCGTTGTCTGTGCCCTTGAGGAAGTGGTCGAGGAACCGCTGCTGGTAGGCCCGGGAGTCCGTCGAGTAGAACGGCGCGAAGTGGTTGCCCGCGTGCACCTCCAGCCACTTCTGGGCGGACCCAGCCTCGAGGTATCCCTCGATGTTGCCGCGGAGGTGGAGGGCGAACCCGCCCCAGTTGCCGGCCGAGAGCAGCGGCACCTCGATGTCGTGGAGCCTGGCGGCGCGCTCCTCGTAGAACTCGTCGTAGAGGGGGTGCTCGCGCATCTGCGTCGGCAGGTCGACGTTGCCGGGGAGGGTGACCGCTGGGTCGGCGTCGCCGAGACCGTGTTGGTTGCCCAGGATCTGGCGAGGCCACCAAGCGTCCGTGAAGCCGTTGCTGAGTATGCCGCCGTGGTACCACCATTCGCGGTAGAGGTCCGACGCGCCCTCCCACGGCACGATCGCCGCCAGCCCGCGCGGCCTCATCGCCGCCACATGCCACTGGTTCATGGCGTAGTAGGAGATGCCCATCAGCGCGACCTTGCCCGAAGACCACGGCTGGGCAGCAGCCCACTCGATGACGTCGAACAGGTCGTCATACTCCTGCGGCGCCTGGAGCTCCATCCGTCCGGGTGACTGACCGGTGCCGCGCTGGTCCACCCGGATGACGACATAGCCGCGCGGCACCCACCACTCGGGGTTCACGGTCTCCCAGTTCATGTAGGGACCGCGCTCCTCGACGCTCGCGAACGCGGTGGCGTTGAAGTCCTGGAAGTGGATGTCCTTGCCGTACGGGCCCATCGTCAGGATCACCGGAGCCTGCTGCTGATCCTCGACCCGGAACATATCGGCACGCAGCCCCACACCGTCTCGCATCGGGATGGTGACGTTCTTGTCGAGCCGCATGTCGCTCATGATCCTCGCCTCCCCTAGGTCGTCGCGTCCCGTCATGTTGCCACCTACCTACGTAGTTATCAAGACCCCGCTCTTGCGGTGCAGGCAGGTGGGAGGCTGCTACACTCCCAAACTACCTACTCTGGTAGTTATCATCGATTCGGAGGGCGCAGATGCGTCGGATAGATCTGCACTGCTACCCCGGGACCCAGGAGTGGGTGGACTCCCAAGGGCCGTACGCGGAAGCACTGGGGAAGTACTGGAACAAGCCGTGGGTCGGGCGCTCGGAGGAGGAGGTTGTTGCCGACATCCGGGCAGCGGGGCTGCAGGCCGTCCTGGTGGCCTTCGACATCGAGCACCTGACCGGTGCCAGGCCTTGTGGCAACATCCAGGTCGCGCAGATGCGTGACCGACACCCCGAGGTGTTTGTCGGCGTCTGGGGCGCCGTCGACCCGTTGAAGGGCGATGCGGCGATCGAGGAGGCCGAGCGCGCCGCGAAGGAGTCCGAGGTCCTCGGCTTCCACTTCCACCCGATCATGGGCCACTTCCGGGTAGACGACGTGGCCTGGCGGCCGCTGTTCGAGTGCATCCAGGACCTCGGGCTGCCGGTCATGATCGACGTCGGCACGACCGGCATGGGCGCGGGCCTGCCCGGCGGTCTCGGCGCGAAGATCAGCAACGCCCATCCCATGGCGATCGACAGCCTGGCCGCCGACCTGCCTGACCTCACGATCATCGCGTCCCACCCCGGCTATCCCTGGATCGACGAGATGACCGCTGTGGCGCTGCACAAGGCGAACGTCTTCTGGGAGCTTTCGGGCTGGGCGCCGAAGTACTTCCCGCCCTCCCTCAGGGTCGACATCCGGGCCCGCCTTCAGGACAAGATCATGTTCGGGACCGACCACCCCAGCATTCCATTCGACCGGCTTCTGCGTGAGTGGGACGAGCTGGGCTACCCCGATGAGGTCCTCAACAAGGTGTTCCATGGGAACGCCGAACGCCTCCTCGGTATCTGATCCCATCGCGAGAGAGTGAGCCACAACGTGGAAGACGGGCGACCGACTGCCCTGGTCACCGGGTCGGCAAGCGGGATCGGCCGGGCCTGCGCGCTCCGGCTGGCTCGGGCGGGCTTCGACGTGACCATCAACTACAGCCGCTCGGCCGGACGTGCCGACGAGACGCTGGCCGAGCTCCACCGGCTTGGGGGGGACCACCGGGCCGTCGCGGCCGACGTCAGCGATGACGAGTCAGTGCGGTCGTTGGTCTCCGTCGCGGCCCGCAGCGGACGCCTGGACGTCCTGGTCAACAACGCCGGGACCACCAGCGAGACGGCTCCTGACGATCTGGACGGCATCGACCTCGACGACTGGGACCGTGTCTTCCGGGTCAACGTCCGCGGCCTGGTGCAGGTCACTCGCGCCACCGCTTCGCTGTTGCGAGCAAGCGAGGGCTCCATCGTCAACGTGGCCAGCATCGTGGGACTGCGACCCGGACCCCAGCCGCTTGCGTATGCCGCGACCAAGAGTGCCGTCGTCAGCCTCACCAAGACGCTCTCACGGGTCCTTGCGCCACAGGTGCGCGTCAACGCGGTGGCACCAGGCTGGATCGCCGGCGAGTGGATGAGGCGGACCCTCGGCGAGAACTACGAGACCTTGATGGAGCGCCGCGCCCGCGCGACGCCACTGCGCCGCAACGTGACCCTCGAAGACGTGGCCGAGAGTGTCCACTCCCTGCTCGTGGGGCACCCGATGGTCACCGGAGAGGTCATCGTCATCGACGGCGGGTTCACGGCCACGACCTGAGTGGGCCCGGGACGTCTCGTCCAGGGCTGCGAGCCGGCTGGGTCAGACCCGTTCCAGCAACAGGGCCATTCCCTGGCCGCCGCCCACGCAGAGGGTCGCCAGACCCAGCCGGCCACCCCCGGTCTCGAGGTTGTTGACCAACGTGCCGACGAGCCGAAGACCACTCATCCCGAAGGGGTGCCCGATCGCGATCGAACCGCCGTGGGGGTTCAGCTGAGCGTCTACGTCGATTCCCACCTCGCGGCTGACCGCAAGGACCTGGGACGCGAAGGCCTCGTTGAACTCGACGACGTCGATCTGGTCGATGCGTAGCCGGTGACGGGCGAGCAGCGTGCGGATCGCCTCGATCGGCCCCACCCCCATGATGGCCGGGGCGACCCCGCTCACGGCAGTCCCCAGGATGCGGGCCCGCACTGGCAGGTCGTGTCGCTCGGCGAACTGCTCCGACGTGAGGATCGCCGCCACCGCCCCGTCGTTGAGCGAGCAGGCGTTCCCGGCGGTGACGGACCCGTCAGGACGAAATACCGGGCGGAGAGCCGCGAGCGCCTCAAGGGTGGCGTCGGCGCGCGGTCCGTCGTCGCGGGCGACCAGTCCTTCCGGCGTGGCAACCGGCATGATCTCGCGGGCCCAAAAGCCCGACTCGATCCCGTGAACCGCCTTGCGATGGCTGTCGAGGGCGAAGACGTCCATGTCCGCACGAGTGACCCCGTAGCGCGTGGCCACGTTCTCTGCTGTGATGCCCATGGGCACGTAGACGTCGGCGACCAGGTCGTCCGACGACAGCTGGGGGTGCTTGTCCTCGTCCCTCAGCGTCCGGCCCACCTGACTCACGGACTCGACACCGGAGACGAGGTAGGCGTCAGCCTCGCCGGACCAGATGGCGTGTGTTGCGATCCGCGTGGCCTGCAGGCTCGAGGCGCAGAACCGGTTGACGGTCGAGCCCGGGACACGCGCGCCGAGGCCGGCCAGCAAGCCTGCCCGGCGCGCGAGATTCGAGCCCTGTCTGCCTTCGGGGTAGCCGGTGCCCAGGGCGTGGTCGTCGATCAGCTCGGGATCGAGCCCGGCGTCCGCGACGGCGCGGGCAATGACGCCAGCGACCAGGTCGTCGGGCCGGACGTCGCGTAGCGAGCCCTTGGCGGCCCGTCCGATAGGGGTGCGGACGACGGAGGAGACGAGCGTGGCGGGCATGGGGGTCATGATGACTACTGTAGTGGGTACTATGAGAGCATGAGTATCGACCTGGTCACCGTCGTCCTTGACCGCTCCGTCGCCGTTCTGCGCCTGTGCGACCCCGCTCGGCGTAACGTGCTGTCGCGAGACATGGTGGCCGCGCTCGGGGTCGCCCTGGACGGTATCGAGAGCGACGGATCCGCGCGCTGTCTCGTCGTTACCGGCCACGGCTCTGCCTTCTGTGCGGGGGCCGAGCTGAGCACGCTGCTTCAGGCGGGGCGGGGCGAGTTCGACGCGGTTCGAGCCGTGTATGACGGGTTCCTGCGGGTCCTGCACTCTCCCCTGCTGACGATCGCCGCAGTGAACGGCCCGGCTGTCGGCGCCGGACTCAACCTCGCCCTGGCCTGCGACGTGCGCCTGGCCTCCGAGCGTGCGTTCTTCGACACCCGGTTCGCGCAGCTGCAGCTGCATCCTGGCGGTGGCCACATGTGGCTGCTGCAGCGAGCCGTCGGCTACCAGCAGGCGGCACTCGCGTGCCTGCTGTCTCAGACCTGGGATGCCCGACAAGCCAAGGCTGCGGGCCTCGTCGCCTCGGTGCACCCCGGCGACGACCTCGTCGAGGCAGCCGTCAGACTGGGCGCCTCGCTGGAGGGTCAGGACGCCGCGCTCGCCCGCCGCATGGTCGCGAGCTTTCGCGCGGAGTACGGTGAGCCGTCGCACGCGCGCGCACTGGCGATGGAGACGACGGCACAACAGTGGTCGACGGCTCAGCCGGGCTTCGTCTCGGCCGTCGCTGCGATCGAGGCACGGATCGCTGCTCCGCGCCCGACGCCAGGCTGAACGGCGCCCGACGCCACGTTGAACGGCATCGAGCGAAGGTCAGCCGGTCCGGCGCTCGACGCCCGTGGTGACCGTGTGCTCGGTCGCCCCACCTGTGGGGTCCTGACGGTAGCCCTCCAGCCGCTGCAGGCCGGGCCCGTAGGCCTCGACCAGCTGAGGCCCGAAGTCGGCGAAGACCTGCTGCATGTCGATGTCGTGGCGGATGAAGCCCTTCACTGCCGCGATGACGGGCCCGCTCTGCGACCGCACGCCGACCCAGGTCTGACCATCGGCGGCATACGCGTTGACGGCCTGCCGGGAGTCGGCGACCAGCGCTACGTGACGCGCCTGGTGATGGCGGTAGACCGCTCCGACCGTCGATGCGTGGTGGAAGACGCGGGTGCCCTTGCAGGCGAAGGCTTTGCGTCCGAAGGCCAGGATCACCATGTCCACCCCGCGGTCGCGGGCGCCCTCGATGGCGGGCCGTAGAGCAAGCAGCTCGTCGGCACTGGCGGACAGGTAGACGCGGCGCTCGGCGGACGCCAGGCACTCGGTGGCGGCTTGCAGGACCTCGCTGTGCTGGTCGAACCTCTGCACATACTCGATGCTCCGGGGGGTGTCTCGCACGTTCAGGTGGCTGGCCGAGTCACGGGCGTCCCCCAGACGCCTGTCGAAGGTGTCCTTCAGCCCGCTGAAGAGCTCGTCGGGAGGGACGGCACTGAACAGGGTCGGGTCGCCGTCGATCTCGTGGACGACGCCGCGAGAGACCAGCTTGCGCAAGGTCTCGTAGACCTTGGGCTGCGGAACCCCGGTGGTCTTTGCGACCCGGTAGCCGGTCTGCGGCTCGCGCGTCATGAGGCCCACGTAACACCGCGCTTCGTACTGGGAGAATCCGAGGTCGTTCAACGCCTCGACCATCGCCGATACCTGCTCGTCCCCGGTCATCGAGCCTCCACACTGTCGTCCTGGTTGACCACCGCTAGAGCCTACTACAGTAGGTAGCAGATCCGCGCCGTGTCCTCACGTGAGGGCTGGGTTAGAACGAAGGACCTCTCCGAGGTCCCTCTTTGACACCTTTCCGACGGGCGACAGCGGCAAGCGCTCGAAAATGCGGAGCAGCTCGGGAAGCTTGTGCTTGGCAAGCTCGAACTGCACAAGGTGGTGGACCAGCTCCTCGAGGCCGAGCGTGGCACCTGGGCGCAGGACGACGCAGGCGCACATCTGCTCACCCAGCACCGGGTGGTCCACCGGCACACACGCGACGTTGAGGACCGCTGGGTGGGTCAGGATGAGGTTCTCGACCTCCTCGGCCGAGATCTTCTCGCCACCGCGGTTGATCAGGTCCTTAGTGCGGCCCGCGACGACATAGTTGCCGGTGGGGTGCCTCCACATCAAATCGCCAGACATGTAGAAGCCCTCGGGCGAGAACGCCCGCGCGTTGTGCTCCGGGGCGTTGTAGTAGCCGTGCAAGGTGTACGGCCCCCGGGTCCACATCTCGCCGACCTCGCCGTCCGCGACCTCGGCCCCCTCGGGGTCCATGAGGATGACCTCGTCGTCCTCGCAGATGGGGCGGCCCACAGTCTCGAGGCGGACCTCCTCCGGGTCGTCGAGGCGCACGAACATCAGAAGGCCCTCGGCCATTCCGAAGTTCTCCTGCACGGTGGCATTGCGAAAGGCGTTCGCTGCACCCTTGCGGGTCTCGGGCTGCAAGCGCTGTCCCCCGCTCTGGATGACGCGCATCGACGACAGGTCGAAGGCCGTGGCGCCCGGGCTGTTGATCAGCTTGATGAGCAGAGCGGGCACAACGTGCATGTGAGTCGCGCGGTCCCGCTCGATGCGCCGGAAGATGCTTTCCGCACTGGTGGACGCGGACAGCGCGACGGTGGCGCCTGCGAAGAGGAAACCTTGCAGGCCGGGGCAGGCGAGCGGCAGGTTGTGCGAGATAGGCAGCACGTCGAGCAGGACGTCGCCTTGGTGCACGTCACAGACTGAGACGGCACGGTGCGAGTTGAAGGCATAGTCGTTGTGGGTTCTGGGGATCAGCTTCGGTATGCCGGTCGTGCCGCCCGAGAGCTGGAAGACCGCGGGATCCTCGGGGTCGAGGTGCGAACGCAGTGCGAACACGTCGCTCTCGGAGGCGACGGGCTCACTGAGCAGCAGCGTCTCGATGTCGAGCATCTCGTCGGAGGCGCCCTCACCCACGCTCAGGTGCCACCGCAGTGACAGCTGGCTGTGTGCGACGCGAGCGAAGATGGACGCGAAGTCGGCGTCCTTCGCCCTCGCCGGCGACGCCAGAGCCACCGCGCCGGACATCCGCACGAACTGCTCGATCTCCCGGAACCGGTGGGAGGGCAAAGCCATGATGGGGATGACCCCGAGGCGCTGCAAGGCAACGTAGAGGTAGGCGAACGTGGCGGTGTTCGGCAGCTGGACGACCACCCTGTCGCGCGGTTGCAGCCCGAGGTCCAGAAGCACCCTGGCGAGGTGCAGCGAGCGCTGCGACAGCTCGGCATACGTGCATGCGGAGCCGTCGTCGATGACGGCGACCCGGTCGCTGAACGCGGCGAAGGCGTCCTCGTAGTGCTCGATCAGGAGGCGGTCGTCCCAGTAGCCCTTGGCACGATAGGTCTGGGCAAGATCGGCCGGGAACGCGACCACCCCTGGCATCGTCACGGGCGTGGGCTCTCTTCAGGCAGGGGGTGGGTCGATGGATGGACGATCAGGTCGTACACGCGGCGCCGGCAGTCCAGGAAGAGCGGCATCGCCTTCGTCTCGAGCTCGTCGCGGGGACGGGGCAGGTCCACGTCAATCTGGGCGACCACCGTGCTCGGCCGCTGGTCGAGCACGATGACACGGTCGGCAAGAAAGATCGCCTCATCGATGTCGTGGGTGATCAGGACGGTCGTGAGGCCCAGCTCGGCGCTGATGTCAGCGGTCATGAGCTCGAGGTTGATCCGCGTCTGCGCGTCGACCGAGGCGAAGGGCTCATCCATCAGCAGCACACGCGGGTGGGTGGCGAGGGCTCGCGCGATCGCGACCCGCTGCTGCATGCCTCCGGACAGCTGCCAGGGATAGTGGTCGTGAACGTCCACCAGCTCGACCCGTTTCAGTGCCTCCACTGCTCGGGCCTTCTTCTCCTCCCGAGTCAGAGCCGACAGCCCGAACTCGACATTCTTGGTGACACTCAGCCACGGGAAGAGGCTGCGGTTGTACTCCTGAAAGACGATTCCGAAGCGCTTGGGGACTGAGGAAACCTCCGTGCCGGCAAACACCACGGCACCCCGGTCCGGGCGAAGCAGCCCGGCGAGGCAGCGCAGCAGGGTGGTCTTGCCACATCCCGACGGTCCGACGATCGCTACGAACTCACCCTCCCAGGCTTCGAAGGAGACATCTCCGACTGCCTCCGTGAGCGCGCCTCGCTCACCCACAAAGCTCTTTCCGACACCCGAGACGGAGAGCAATGGAGCCGTGGTCCGGTCAATCATGGGAGCGGCCTTTCATGCCGTCGAACCAGGCGAGTGCCTGCTTCTCGAGCCGCGTGAAGAGCAGGGTGAGCAGGACGCCGATGAGGCCCAGAAGGAGCACTCCCGCATACATCGTGGTCATGGCGTAGAGCCGCTGCGACTGCAGGATCACATAGCCCAAGCCGGACGATGCCCCGAACATCTCACTGATGACCATCATGACCAGCGACAACGCCAGGCCGATCCGCAGACCGGTCATGATCTGCGGCGTCGCCGCAGGCAGTCCGACCCGCCGCAGGATGGCCAGGCTGCTTCCGGAGGTGTAGACCCGCGCACTCTCGATATAGCCGGACTCGATCCTGCGGATGCCGTCGGTGGTGTTCAGCAGCACCGGCCAGAAGGTGCCGAGCGCGATCACCCCGACCTTCATCGACGTCGTCGACCCGAAGGCGGCCACGGCGATCGGGACCAGCACCGGCGGCGGGACGGCTCTCATGAACTCCAGCGCCGCCCTGGTCCATGGTTCGAGTAGCCGCCACCAGCCAAGCGCGACACCGATGACGACAGCCAGGACGGACCCGACGGCGAACCCCCCGAGCGCCCGCAGCAGCGAAGGAAGGATGTCCTCTGTGAGAGTGTCGGACGTCACCATCGACCATGCCTCGACGAGCACGTCGCTGAACGGTGGCAGCAGCTGCGACTCATCCCGGCGGCCTGCCAGCTCCCACAGCGCCATGAGGACGCCGAGGAAGGCCAGACCGGCGAGACGGCGCAAGCTCCTTGACGACGCTCGGCGGCTGCCAAGCGCCCCCGCTGCTTGCAGCGCCGTCAACGGAGTGCCTCTGTCGTGGCCTCTTGCCATCCAGCGAGCACTCTTTCACCGCGCGCCAACGCCAGGTTGACGACAACGCCGAACACTCCGGCCACGACAAGGCACGCGTAGACCACACCGTTGTTGCCAGCCTGCTGGTTGTCGATGAGCAGCTTGCCGAGACCGGGGCTGCCGGAGACGATCTCGGCTGCGATCGCCACAACGACGCCGAGGCTGGCGCCCACCCGCAACGCGGTCACGATGGACGGCAGTGAGGCAGGTAGCACGACGCGTCGCATCACTGAAGACCCTGACAGACCGAAGGTGCGCGCCGTGTCGAGCTGCAGCGGGTCCACCGCGCGCACGCCGTGCCGAGTCCCGAGCATCACCGGCCAGATGCACGCCAGCGCGACGAGGAAGACCTGCATGGCCGGCTCGAGGCCGAACAAGACGATCGCGACGGGCACCAACGCAACGACCGGGATCGGCCGCAGGAACTCGACCGCGACTCTGGTGGTGCTGTCGGCCCACCGAGACCGGCCAACTGCGACGCCGAGCGGCACGGCGATAACAGCGGCCAGCGCCACGCCGAGCAACCAGGCGGTGATGGTCGAGCCGAGGGCCGACGGAAGCTCCCCGTCGGCCACCGAGGAGACGAGAGCACGGGCGATGTCGACGGTCGAGGGCACGTCCTGCGACGGGAGGATCGCCAGCAGCCGAAGGGTCTCGAAGACTGCGACGAGCACCAACAGACCGGCGCACGCCTTCGCGGTGCGACGTGCCTGCCTGGCACGTCGGTCACCTCGCAAGGTAGGCGGCCTTCGCGTCCACCGGCTTCTTCACCGCACCAACCTTCTGGAGCAGGTCTGCCCACGCCTGCCACCCAGCCGGGGTGTCCTGGCTGCTGGGGGTGGCGAAGCGGATCTTGGGGATCAGGTTGGCGTCGAGCTTCGTGAAGGACGGCAGCGTGGCCCGGTACTCGCTCTCGTGAGCCGCGGCATACTCGGTGGCCTCCGTCACGGCCGCACGGAAGCTGTCGACGACCTTGGGGTTGGCGTTGATGTAGGCCTCCGATGCCAGCAGGATCGACTGGGGCGAGCCCTCCGTCTGGCCGGTGGCTGCGGACAGGAGGTCGGTTGCGGCACCTGAGGATCGAAGGATCGTGCCGAACGGCTCGGTAACCTGCGCTGCGTCCACCTGACCCGACGCGAGCGCTGTGCCCATGTTGGCGTACGGGACCTCGACGACCTGCACCTGGTTGGGATCGACGTTGGATGCGATCAGCGCGTTGAGCAGGCTGAGGTGCGGGATCTGGAAAAGGGTGTCAACCGCGATCTTCTTGCCCTTCAGGTCTCCTGGCGACTTGATGGCACCGCCGGGCCGAGTCATCAGCTGGATGGGGAACACGGCAGGGTCGCCCTTCACGACTGAGGTCGTGACGACCGACTTCACAGGGACCCCGTTGGTGCGGGCAGCCAGGACTGCCGGGGCGTTGAGGTAGCCGAAGTCAGCCTTCTTGCTCAGGATCGTCGGGATCACCGCCGCGGGTTCTACGTAGGTGATGGTCAAGGTGATGCCGTGCTTGGCAAAGATGCCCTTGTCCTTGGCGAGCACCAACGGTGCGGCCTGCGCAACACCCAGGTTCGCGAGGGTCACTGCGGTGCTGCCGCCCGTGGTGCCCGGCGCCGACGCCTGCGGCCCGGTCGCGCCGCCACCACAAGCGGACAGCGCCATGGCCGCGAGCAGGGGAGCCGCGAGAGCCGCGACAACACGACGCTTCATAGTGTCTCCTCATAGCACCTACTTCAGTAGGTAGCACTGTAGGTTCACCCTCACACCACGTCAAGCAGCACCTGCGTCTCACCTCCTCCCAAGTGTTGCCGGATGACGAGGGGTCTTGCGCCAACAATCATGCATGCTCGACTTTCGCCATTTGCCGATGGTGGGGGGCAGGCCGGGTGGGGCCGCCCGGTGGGCGGTAGTTCTGCTGGCTTTGGGCGAGCCTCCTGAGTTGGTGGCGCGATCCGTCGGCGCGCCTGCCCCGATCGTGGGGCTGGAGTGACGATTGTGACGGGATGGCTTCCTCGCTGCGGCGCCGACCGCTCCCCGACCCCACTGTCGAGCCCGACTCCACCGCCCGCCAACGAAGGGGGAACATCGGCGCGGCTCGGCGGCTTCCTCAAGCTCCGAGTGCGCCGATGCTCCGGGGGCCGAGCCTAGCGTTACCGCCGTCGCTGATGGCGCTGATGATGGTGTTCCGGCCGTGTTTCACCGCGCCGACGTTTCGGACCTTCTGCGCGCTGGGCGCGGGGTTCCTGGCCCAGCCCGGCCGGCGCACGGTCTGCGGGATGCTGACCGGGGCGGGGTTGTCCCGGCGCTGTTGTCAAGTACCGAGTTTGATGGAGGCTTCGAACTCCCGCTGAGCAGGCTGCTCGGGGAGGGTGGTGCTGCGGTGAGTGGTCTCGTACTCGACCGGTGGGACGAGGCCGATCTCGCCGTGGAGCCTGCGGTAGTTGAACCAGTCGATGTACTCGGCGACGGCGATCTCGAGGTCGTCGATGTTCTTCCATGGTCCGCGGTTGCGGACCAGTTCGGCCTTGAACAGTGAGTTGAACGCCTCGGCCATCGCGTTGTCGTACGATTGACCGGCTAATCGGGGGCCGGAGAACCCCGATGGCGCAGGAAGTCTTCAGCCTGTCCTTTGGTCTGCTCGTCGTTCGAGGCGTCGGAGTCGTTCTTCGTGGCGTCGGACGTTGTCGGCGACGGCTTCGAGGGCGGTGCGTAGGTGCGCGATCTCGTGCGCCAGGCCGGTCAGGGTGCGGGCATCGGCTTGTCGGGTGCGGTGCTCGTCGATGACTGCGCGGAGGTCGGGGTCGCGGTAGAGGGTGGCGCGGCCGACGCCGGCGAGGTCAGCGACCGCGAGAAACGTGACCTGCTGTCCTGCTTGGAGGAGGTGGGCGCAGGCGCGTTCGACGCGGACGAGGGGGGGCTCGGTCATGTGCCTGCGGCTTGGGCCATGACGGCATCGAGGCGCGCGATGAGGCGGTGGTGTCGGTCGGCTTCCTCGATCCAGCCGCGAGCCTGGGCGTCGGCGGCGAGGGCCTGGGCGTCTTGACGTTGCGCGGCCAGGACGGGCAAGTGGGTGCTGTCGCTGCGGAAGCTGGGGCAGTGCTCGCAGATGTTGGCGTAGGGGCAGGCACCTTGCGCCGGTGCGCGTAGGCAGAAGCCGCCGGCCATCCTGGACTTCAGCGCCGGCGTGTCTTTCCAGTCAGCGCCGCCGGTGACGTCGACCAGTGGCAGCCCCGGTCGTCCGGCGGGCGCCACGGTCAGCGGCCCGATGTGGCTCTTGGCCAGGTTCAGTGCGCGTTCGTACTCGTTCCGGACGGTGCTGTCGAACAGCCTCCCGTAGCGCAAGCTCATGGTCGCTGACACGTGCCCGAGCAGCGCCATCAGCGCTTGTAGCGACACCCCCGCGTTGACCAGGGCGGTCGCGTAGGTGTGCCTGAGCTGGTGTGGGGTGGTGTGCTCCAAGCCAGCTTCGTGGGCAGCGCGCTGCAGTTCGTGACGGACCGCGTTCTGGCTGAGTCGCTTGCCGTGGTGGGTGAACAGGAACTGCGCTGGTCGACCATCTCGCGGGTGCGGCAGCGGGCGGCCTGCGGAACGGGTCGCCACGATCCTGTCGATCAGGGCGAGGGTCTCCTCATCGAGCGGGACCATCCGTTCGGTGTCGAGCTTGCCGAGGGGCACCTTCAACCAGGAGCCCTGCTCGGGGAGCTCATGGACGGCGTCGAGCTCGAGGTCGAGCAGTTCCCCGATCCGCAGCCCGCAGGCCCGTTGCAGCAGCAGCGCGTCGGCGGCCAGTCGGTTCAGCGCGGTGTCTGCCGAGAGCGCGGCGCTCAACTTCCGGTCGGCGTCAACCGGGAGGTAGCGCGGCAATGGCTTAGGCAGCCGTGGCAGGTCGGAGCTGAACAGCAACTTGCGGCTGGGTGCGTCGTCCCAGCCCCACTCGGCGATCTCGGCGAGGAAGTTGCTGACGGCGTGGATGCGACGGGCTCGGTCAGCCACGGTGATCGGGTCGCCGCTGGTCATGCTCGTGGCATCGAGCAGCGAGGTGATGAATGGCTCGATGTGGCGGCGACGGTCCAGTCCGGCAAGGGAGGTGAGGTCAGGGTCGATCTCGCCGAGGAACCGCCCGAACTGCGACAGCCGGGTGGCCAGGCTGCTGACCGTCTTGGGTCGGCAGGTCGCAGACTTGCCGCGCAGGTAGCCGACGAACGCTTCCTGCAGCGGTTCGGGGACCTCAGCCATCCGTTGCTCGAGCGACAGCGGGACGAGCGCGGGCGGGTTGGGGCTGTCCAGGATGTCGAGGTGGAACAGCACCTGCCGCGCGCTGTGGCAGGTGACCCGGTAGTGCCGCCAGGTCCGGCCGGTCCGTTGTTCTCGCTGCTTGCCGGCGGTGTCCAGCTCGGAGATGTCGGCGGCGGTGAGCTCGTCGAGTCCGCGGCCGGTCTGGATCAGAAGCCGGGCGATGACTTGTGAGGCGATGGCGGACCCGACCCGTTCGCTGAAGCCCAATTCGTTTGCTGCGGAGACGAACCGGTCCAGATCGGCTTGCAGGGCGCTGCCGGTCAGGTCGCGCCAGAAGCTGGAGAGTTTGCGGGCCAGCAGGTAGTCATAGCCCGGCCGGAGCCGGCGGCTGACCATCAGGAACGTAATGAACGGGCGGGTCGAACCGTTGGCGGCGAGCTGCCGGTCCAGTGGCGCCTCAGCCCAATCCTGAACGTGCGGCCAGCGCCGCAGGAACGAGCCCGCTGCAGTGGTGTAGGCACTGTTCCCGCGACCGGTCAGGCTCTGGTGCGCGGCGTAGGCAGCCAGCACGCTCGCCGGGCTCTCATACTCGGGTTCAGCGGCGGGTGCGTTGACGGTCGCGAGCTGCATCAAACTCTGCCTTCACGTGAGTCGGGGCCAGGTGGATGTAGCGGGCGGTGGTGTCGACGTGGGCGTGGCCGAGAAGGGCCTGCATCACGGCCAGGTCCACCCCTGCCTCGGCCAGCGCGGTCCCGAAGGTGTGCCGCAACGCGTGTGGATGCCCGGCCGGGACCTCGGCCTTGCTGCGGTGGTAGCGGAAGATCGTCCGCAGCCCAGCTGGGGTCAGCGGCTGTCCTCGGTTCGGTCCCTTCGCGACCACGAACAACCGGCTGCTGCTGGTCTCCGGTCGCTCGGCCAGCAGGTAGGTTTGAATCACCCCGGCGACGTCGACGTCCAGCGGGACGCGACGCTCTTTCGCGCCCTTGCCGGTAACACGCAACCAGCGGGCGCCGATGTCGACGTCAGTGACGTCCAGCGCCAGGACCTCGCACGAACGCAATCCGCTGAACAGCATCAGCCCGGCGATCGCGCGGTCCCGCCAGGTCCGCAGACTGGCGAGCAGGTCGGTGGTCTCACGGCGGTCCAACGCGCGGGGCAGCCGCTTGGGTTCACGCAGTCGCAACGCCGAACGCGGCTTGGGTCGGGTGGCCAGGTGCCCGAGCAGCCCGTTGCGTTCAGCCGAGGTTGCCCGCCGGGCCTCCCTGCCCTTCGGCACTGGGTTGGCCGCTGTCGGGTCGCGCATCGTCCGGAAGGCGAACAAGCCAGTGACCGCGGCCAGGCGGTGGTTGATGGTGGTCGGGGCGTACCGGTCCGCGCGGACGCCCGACATAGAGACGACGTTGTGCGGGCGGCCCGGGACCGAGGCGCCGCGGCAGGCCCGAAGGTAGTCCAGCAGCACCTCGGTCGTCACCGCCTCGAGCGCTCGGCCCTCGCCGAGCAACCAACGGCAGAACCCCAGCAGGTCATAGCCGTAGGCCCGGCCCGTCCGCGGCGAGTAGTTCCGGTCGGCCAGGTAGCTCAGGTACTCGTTCACCACTTCGAAGCGGCCGGCCCCGGGACCGGTCAGCTGCCACCGCTCGCCGTCCTGCTCGAGACGCAACTGGGCGCTGTCGGTCATGAGAGACAGAAGTACTCCCGCTGTACCACCCAGATCAAGCACTTCGGCTACCGGCGTGTCACTCCAAATCGCCTGCACCGAGCCCGATTAGCCGGTCAACAGGCAATCGCCCTTGCTTCCAACCGAGGCGACGGCGCCGGCCTCGGCGAGTCGTTCGGTGTAGCGGATCGCGACGTACTGCACGCCGCGGTCGGAGTGGTGCACCAGGGCGCTGGTGTCATGGCCGCCGTGGGCTCGGGTCCACAGGCCCATGTTCAGGGCGTCCAGGGCCAGGTCGGTGCGTAGTGAGGTGGAGACCTGCCAGCCGACGATGCGGCGGCT
>JAABUS010003793.1_pt1 | contig 23454 bp, 32 predicted proteins | sample 5560161 | NCBI WGS metagenome assembly JAABUS01 (sample SAMN10711885, study PRJNA513376) | rock metagenome | isolation source: Antarctica rocks | place: Antarctica: Victoria Land, Trio Nunatak nord | collected 2016-01-04
AAGTATCTGTCTTACAAGGTGTCCATGCTTGACCCAGCCTGCTTACTATCAGGCAACTTGTTGAGCTTGCCAGAAGACAATCCACTGAAGCAGGAAGCAGCTGCACCATGACCAGCTCTTGACCTGTTAACACCAGCCTTGCATGCACATCTCAAGCATGCAGATCTCACCGTGCAATCTATTGCAGAAGGCATGCAGCTTGTGCATGCTGACTGCCTGCAGAGGCCTCGCTGAATCTGGAAAGGCGGTACCAAAGCTAAGGATGAGTCAGGCTACTGTTGAAATGCAACGACCATCATTGCTTCTTGCTTCAGCTCACCAGCTGTGACAGCTGATGTGCGCATCTTTTGCATTGAGCAGCGGGAAGCAGGTCAAAAGTCAGCAGACATGCGAGCACTTGGGATTGCTCAGTTATGGTAAGCCATTCAGAACATGTGGTTGACATTTTAGAACCTGCGCAAATGGCGCAATATATGATGGCACCTGGTACAATGACACCAAGCGGGGACAGGGCGAAAATACCTTTGCTGATGGGAGAGCATATGAAGGCCATTGGGACAGTGGCAAGAGAAATTGGGCAGGGCAGAAAGACTTGGCCTGGTGATGCTGTGTATGAGGGCAGCTGGCGCAATGACATGAGGCATGGGCAAGGCATATTGAGGGTGATGGGACAGTCTATGAGAGAAGATAGGCAAATGACAAGCATGCATAAGCTTCCATGTGCCTGCGTTTGATTTTGGTCTGTTCAGTTGTTTTGTACACCGGTTGTTCGTGTATCTTCGTGTAGGTGGATGCTGCTTGGCATGCTGATGCTGTAGATGCTTGTATGTGCTATGCAGTGCATTGCATCAATATTGCCATATTCATCTGTGCTAGACTTGAAGATATGTTCTTTTTAACGGTATTGTAAGAAAATGTTTCATGTGGTTGCATGTGTTTGTAGGGGACGCTGCGCTGAAGCGGTGTGTGTATGCATAATCCAACGGACATTGTGGACTGTCACTAAAGCGACTTGATGTACAGCCCTCAAGTGGACGTGCAAGCCTAGTCAAGGCACTGCATTGTCAGGTTTTGATTGTGTGTGCTACACCCATGCTGGAAGGAGTATGCCGTATGTATCATCTTGTAAGTGGGCATGATCAGGGCTGGGGGTAACTGCCCTGATGATCATGGCTACGCTGACTACCACTCTGCTACCGGTAACTCCGTTTACCAGCATGTATGACGTTGCAAGGCATAGTTGACCGTGCACGCCTTTGTAGCTAGCCTTTTCGACGCCGGATCGAGCGTGTCAAGTTGTCAAAGAGCCGTTGGCGTTCCCGCAGATCGCACTGCTGTAGCTTGGGCGTCCAAGCGCAGTATGGACGCATCATACGACGCCATCGTGCTTGGCACAGGTCTGAAGGAGTGCATCATCAGTGGGCTGCTGTCAGTCGACGGCCTGAAGGTGACCATCAATTTGCCATCATCCACACGATTTGACTGTTTTTACTTGCGATACGCTGAATGTCTGTTCTTTTCCGTCTGACTATTGCAATAACACAGGTGCTGCACATCGACCGCAATAACTACTATGGAGGCCAGTCAGCTTCGTTGAACTTGAACCAGGTATGTCCAGCATCACTTGTGTTGCCTTGTTTGTGAGTTGTTCAACAGTGGCAACAGTGGCAAAAACGACAGCATCAAACCCTTGTCTGCAGCTGTATGAGCGCTTCAGGCCAGGTCAAAAACCTCCCACCAAGCTGGGGTCCAGCAGAGATTACAATGTTGACATGGTGCCAAAGTTCATCATGGCTGGCGGAGAGCTTGTGCGAGTACTTGTTCACACAGGTGCACCTCTCCCTCACACACACTTTGCTGCAGCAGGAGCTGCGCTGTTCACTGACACAGAGTATACTGCATATGGGCTGCTGAATGTCATGCTTTCTGTCACAAAGCTCAGATCATGCACAGAATTGCAGTACATTCAGCTGTGTGTCATATAGACGTCTTTTCTGTTGCAGATGTCACAAAGTACTTGGAGTTCAAGGCTGTAGATGGCAGCTTTGTGCTGAGCAAGAACGTGGTACAGAAGGTGCCAGCTACAGACATGGAGGCCATCAGATCTCCTCTCATGGGTTTGCTGGAGAAGAACAGAGCACGCAAGTTCTTCTCGTAAGCACTGCATATGGCACTGTGCCCCAATCTATACCTGATGGGACTGTTCAGCAATCTACAGCAGGCACAGCTATCCTGACGATGCTTGACACCACCTACAATGTACCGTCACATTGCATGCCCAAGTAACTGTGGCATGCAGCACTGCTCTTCTAGAAGCGTACACGCATTTGCAGCATGTTGAATGCGCATTCAAAGCACACTAGCATAATGTCCTGTGTCATCTGCTGGTTTCAGGTTTGTGCAAAACTATGATGAGACAAACCCAAAGACACACCAAGGCATGAACCTGCGGCGCTTGTCAATGGCAGACGTGTACAAGCAGTTTGGGCTCGGCGAGATGACAATTGACTTCATTGGACATGCCATTGCCCTGCACAGAGATGACTCGTACATGGGCCAGCCAGCCTATGACACAGTGATGAAGGTCAAGCTGTACTACAATTCCTTAACACGTTTTGAAGGCACAGCGTCCCCCTACATCTACCCCTTGTATGGGCTAGGAGAGCTTCCACAGGTATAGGCTCTCAGATGCTGAGCTGTGCTACGCAATGCATGACTGATTGCAAGCAGCAGGCGTGTTTCTGTGACAACAGTTTGCAATGCTGAGAGGCTTCTGTAGGCACAAGCTTGCAATGACAGTGCTGAAGTCATCATCTGCATCTCACATGTGTGACAAAGCATCATTCAAACAGATTCTGTCCTTACATGCGTGCATTTTATAGCCTTGGCATGTTGGCGTGTGGGTTGATCCACTACGGACAACCCTCTGTCTGTCAAGACCACAACAAACCTCTTTCAATATTCCTCTTTGGTGCTTGTCATCAGTCTTCAGCATCGCGTGACTTTCATCCCAGCCTGAAAGCATGTCTGACTGAAACCTTGGGTGTTTGAATGCCTGCTGCCAGGGTCATGTAATCATAGCTTGAGTCATCCTCAGGCTGTCTTGCCCCCCCTCAATGACATCATGACTTGCAGGCATTTGCCCGCCTGAGTGCTGTGTATGGTGGCACATACATGCTGGCCAAGCCAGATGTGGAGGTGGTGTATGAGGAGGGAGTGGCGGTAGGGGTCTCCAGTGAGGGAGAAACCGCCAAAGCCAAATTGGTGAGATGCTCATCTCTATTCTTGTTTTGCACTTGATGCTTCAAAACACCTCCAACAATAGATGTCAAAGCTGCAAATTTGCTGCAAAGAATGTGTTTGTCAAGCATTTGTATTGCCTGCTGCTTTGCTGCTTTGACGTTTGTTGAGCAACATCACACAATGTGTCATAGATGGGTGTTGTTATTTAGTTGTGGCAGGTCACAAAATTGGAATGTGTAGCAAGTGTACTCGCTACATTGACTGACTAAATGCTAGCACTGCATCCAATACTTTGCTTATGCTGCACAGCTCGCTGGCGGTAACAATCTGTGCACAGAACCAGCCTCAGCCTCTGCCAAAAGTAGGGGCTGAAATCAGCGCTGTCAGGCCTGTCAAGCAAGCACAAAAGCTGCCAAGTCATGTTTACCAGGCAGCACTTGTATATCAGCTTGCCGGAGTGCGCATTGCATCGAGGACCGGCCAAAACAAGCTCACACGGCGATGTGTCATGGAATCTACTCATGCAATCAACAGAGGCACAGTGAATGGTGTCTGTCTGTCAGGTAGTGGGAGACCCATCATATTTTCCAGACAAGGTGCGGCGGACCAGCAAAGTGGTGCGGGCCATGTGCCTGCTGAGTCATCCTATCCCTAACACCAACAACGCCCCTAGCGCACAGATCATTCTGCCACAACGGCAGGTGGGTCAAAGTCATTCACTACATTCACCCTCTTGATTTTGACATTGTTCACCACCTTGTTTTTCACTACGTTTCTTGATTAGTTTATGCTCACTGGTGCCTGATGCATGGCATCTATATACTGCACACATTGACACAATGATGATGTTGCGTTTTAGACTTAGGTAACAAATGTTTAAGCGTGCCCAGACTGGGTGCATTCACACATATTGCTTGTACGGGTGTTGTTCTATGCATGCATTGGTATAGGGTTCAAGGAAGTGCATGCTGCAGAATATAGCTGTGCTACACCTGACAGCACATGCAGATGGTGTCGCAATGAGGAGCATGTTGTATGAATACAGGTGAACCGGCGGTCAGACATCTACGTCTTCTGCTGCTCGTACCAGCACAACGTCGCAGCCAAGGACATGTGGATTGCCTTTGTCAGCACAACAGTAGAGACAAGCCAGCCAGAGAACGAGCTGCTGCCAGGTCAGCCTCTTCATGCCTGATCGTGTACAATGAGCCCATTGTACTGCTAATCTGGTCGCGACCGTTGTCACCTTGAGGCATTTGACACACAGCTTTGTTCTCTGGTAAACTGGTGCTTGCAAAGTATGGCTGTCCCTGACTTGTCTGTGAACTGAGGCTGATGTACTTGGCGTCAGCCTGTCTCATAGGATCTGTGCCCTCCACCTTGGTGTGTCATGTCACAGCAGGTGAATTTCCCCGCTGCACAAGTGCAACCTGCAACCTGCAAGCCAGCCTGAATTCTGCATCCTTGTGAATGCAGCACCAGTGGCGATATTGTACAACATGTTGTTCATGTTACAGACAAGGCTTTGTTGCTGTGTCTTGTGAGTAGCTGCAATTGAGGCTAGCTCACTGCCCAACATCCAGTCAGGTTACGCATTGGCTAATGAGCTATGCCGATTTGGTATGTCTGTTTGTGCAGGTCTAGCACTTCTGGGCAGCATTGATGAGAAGTTTGTAGAGGTGACGGATGTCTATGAGCCAAATGAAAGTGGTCAGAGGGACAAAGCCTTCATCTCCAAAGGATATGATGCTACATCTCATTTTGAGACAACAGTTGAAGATGTCCTAGAAATGTACACTAGGATTACCGGCAAGGTGCTAGATTTGAGTAGTAAAGACCCTGCTCAAGCATAGGCCGATGTAGTGTAGACTGTTGGTCTGTGTGTTTCCTGTACCAGTCCTGTACCTTTGAGGTTGCTGTCAACATCACCAGATACTGTGCACCGGAGGCACAGCATTAGTAAGGGCATTAGTGCAAGGTATTTGCGACTGCAGTCATGTCAAAAGAATGCTGTGGGCGTGATGGATTTTCTTCGATGGCTGCTGTTGCCATACCAATTAGCTCAGCGTTGCACCCATGAAATTCCATGTATCAAGGGAACTATTTTGACGTACTGTTGCCCTACTTGTATGCATCAGCAAACCTGCTTCATGAGGCAAGTGTACATAAAAGCTCAGCTGCATCTTGTGCCTATTTCATTGCTGTGTGCAAATGATGCCAATGATCCTTGTACCTGCTCACATGCTGCGCCTCAGCGTTCATAGTTTTGTTTGCAGATGCATCATACCTTTTGTCATCATGCATGTGCATCCTCATGTAGCAAATCATGGGACAAAAGGCTGCAATAATTTACAGCCAGTATAACCCAGCCCCAAGCTGGTAGGAACACATGTCTCAGGAGGGTGATGCAAGCACAAGCAAGCAACCAGAATAGCCAAAGACTAGATTGCGTCCTAGAGCTTTCTTTGGTGGCACTTGACTCGCAAAGAATACAACTTGAAAGACTCTCAAGGGACGCTCTCAAACAGATATCTACTCATGATGTCAGTGTCTGGTGTAAACAGACTGGCACAACCTGCTCGCAGCTGCTGAAGAGCAGAACATGCAGCACTTTGCCCCCAAAAGCGTGAGCACCACAGCAGGTGCAAACGCTGCTAGCCCTGCTTGGATAGTTTCAGACTGCCTCCTGGCGAGTAACTGGCAGGCAAGCGCTGGTGGCCAGCAGAACCGCGGTATCTGCTATTATTAGTTACTCGCTGCTCTGCTATGCCTTGTGTGCCTGAATTGTTGGGGGGCAATTTAGCACCGTTACCTGCAGACGAATCCGATTGGCACATTCATCAGTTTGTCAGGGTTCACATACCCTGGCACATCCATCAGACTTGAGGCTGGGCAAAGATGTCGCTAATGCTCACGCTCGTGTCTGCGTTGCTTCACGCCTTTACATACGCTACGCGTGTTCCACTCATGCAAAGCATGCTGCTAGTGTGTCGTGATCCGCAGGCGGACATTGCAAGTACAAGTACTAGCGATCGCTTTCAATACGGTACAGTGCCCACAGTTCCGCAGGTCTGTGCAGGCTGCTTGACGGCATGACGTGGTTCTGACTGATCTCGTAGTGTCTCAGGCACACGCTGTTGATTCTCAGTCACACGCAGAAGCTCAACTTTACTGATGATGTTGCATCAGCTGTTCTGACTCTGATCTTGTTGCTTTTGGCGTCCGCATTGGACAGTACCTGCCATTCCCGGCAGCTACAGACATGGCACGCAAGACAGCCCAACAAGGACGGGCCAAGGAAGCAGACACGGCGCCAAACGATGACTCTGACGCTAGCGAGCCTAGAACGCAGCACAATCCCAAGAAGACTTCTCCAGCAGATGCAAACGAGTCAGTTTCACTAGCTGAGTGGTTTGCTGTCGGGGATCTCGTTGCTTTGTCCAGTGGTGAAATGAGACTCCATGATGGTCCATTGCAGGCATCCCTTGTTGACGCCTGAAGAGCTTGCTTCCTATTGGACCAAGCCTCGCCCAGATGGTTTTTCGACACGAGCAAACAGCAAGAGAGTAAGTGCTTAAACAGCTTGGAGCCTCTCCTCAAGCAGCTTGCGGCAACCATGTGCACATCATCTGTGCACTGGCCTGAAGTTAAGACTCTGTGACACTGCTGCAGATGAAGTTCAGTGGCAAGACTGCTGCTTGTCATGATTGTCAGTTTTCTCATCCCCCTCACAGATGTCAGAAAGACCATGTGTCCAGCAAAGGTGCCTGTGGTGCCTCCTGGTGCTCAGGGTGAGTCCTGCCAGCATGCACCAAATTGCAGACTTGCACCAGTGCCCATACCTTGGTACAACACCAAGCTCAGTGCATCCTGTATAGGTCACACTTCTGACCTGTGCCATGTGGACCATGCAAGGCCACAGCTGTTGTGCCAATTATTGTACAGGAATACCAAATGCAAAGCTGTCAAACGCCTTGATGGGCTGCAGGTGTGCCCTGAAGTGGAGGCAACGGTTTGAGTCCTCATATGCTGTCACTCCTGCCCAGCTGGCCCTCTTTGACAAGGGCTGGTGTGCTAAGTGCTTAGGCATCTGTGCCTGCAAGAGGTGCTTGACTAAGCCTTCCCCAGCTGTGGGTGGAGCAGCTCCCGTCTTTGCCAAGTCTCAGGAGAAGGCATTTGCCCTGCACACTTTGGCTGTGCTTCAGCCACACATCGATGAATTTTTGGCAGCCAGAGATGCGGAGGTGCAGCCACTTGTTTTGCATGGCAAATGTTTGCAATGCGTGCACACACATGCCTGTTCTCACTTGTGCACCTCCTCCTATTGTCAGTCAGTCACACCAGTGCCACCATGGATGCATGCAACCTTGCCTGCTTTTACCAACTTGTTTGCTCACCAACTCCTTCCACTTTCTTATCCAATCAACTCTCACTTGCTCATTTGCTCACTTAGTTGCTATTTTGCTATTGTGCTGACTAACTCATGCATGGTGACATGTCCAATTGCCCAGCCTCAAACATATACCGTTATTCACCTATGCCTCGGCAGCAAAAGTCAATCAGAGTTGTCTTTTGCTGCCGAGGTTTTTTCTGACACATTGCTATGTTTCCACACGTCACGTCCCGATTACTTGAAGAAAGGAGTTGATATGCAGGTGGCAGTTGGCAATGATGGACAGCCAGTTGACCTGAAGTCGTTGCCAAGAGTGCCATTGACTGACAGGATGCAGTGCGACTGCTGCGCTGCATGCATCACAGATGTGCATCGCACTTGCACCAAGTGTGGTGGCTACGACGCTTGCATCAGATGCTGCCACGCCGTACGCACAGAAGACAAGGTGAGGCAGCCGTTCAAGCCCATGTCTGTGATCCCATCTGCTTGTTGTCATGCTATACATGATTGCAGGATCAAACAGGCTTACTCAGAAATCTGCTGCAGCAGCTTTTAGTCTCTTAGCATCTGTATGGCCAGCCAGTCTGCATGGTCGTGTCACTAACCATACGCTTTCTGTCAAGGTGCAGCTGCAAATGAACTGCCCATATGCAGAGCCGCCTTTCTGTGGAATGCATGTTAAGCTGAGATGATGCCTATAGATAATGCCTACACTTGTCCAGCTGACTGCCAGCAGCACATCTGGACCAGTGTAGCCAAAGGGCTGTTTGATGACGTTCCTGAAATGCATTTAGTCTTGGAACTAATGTGTGTGTGCGTGTGTGCCTCTCTGCTGTCCAGGAGCCCATGTGCGGCAAGTGTGAGGCACCCATGCATCTGGTTCGCCGCTTTGACTGTTCTGATGATGAAGCACTGGCATCCATTGACAAGGTGACAACTTCATGACTGGCATGCACTGAGGCACTGATGTGTCTGCATGAGCAGTGATGTGTTGGTCTGGCCAGTTGCAATCCTGGCCAGCATCATCAGTGACATGGATGCTTATCATTGTGCTGCTGCCATGCTGCATTTCTTCACCTGCCTGCAGAATCAGATGCAAATGACCTCCTGCCTAAACACTTTTGTGTAATTCAGTAATTGTCAGCTGTGCAATGTCCACCTTGTGCAATGCCTAGTGTCACTGCCTTACCTATCAACGCTAAAGTTTGGCTTTGATTGGAAGATGTGCCGCTTTTGCACAACATAGCTTGATGCCGTTGTACTCCTCATGGGGGAGTGCGCAATCCTCCATGCCTGAAGACAGCCCATAAGCATGTTGACACACACTGCAAGATTGCTGACTAATGTGAGTTATGAAACAGGGCATTACGTGCCCCACACCCAATAGATTGCTTCAGTCAGTGTGGCAATGCTACATTTTCAGGCACATACAGTCACAAGCTTGACAGACTTCCTTCTTGCTGACTAGGTACTGAAGAAGCGTGGGGAAGAGGCTGGTCGAGGTCACCTTTGGGACTTTGAGCTCAACCCGGGGAACAAGCGGGCAACGGCAGACGCTGGTCCCCCTGCCCAGGTGAAGAGGAGGGGCACGCCATCATCAGCAGCCAGGGCAAAAGCAGATGCTGATGAGGAAGATGGTGGTGATGAAGATGTGAATGAGGGTGCAGCGGTGTATGAGCTGATGTGGTGGGCATACGGCAAGGGCCCTGTTGAGCCTGATCGGCCAGCTCGGCGAGGCCGATCAGCCAGGATGATCCAGGATGAGGAGATGCTGAGTCAGCAAGATGATGACAGCTCAGATGCCATGAGCTCAGACGAGGACCTCAGCTATGATGGCGAGCCAGGTATGCAAGCAGCAAACACCGTTGCATTGGACTGTGTTACGTTAAGTTGAAAATAGCCTGATGAGACTGATTCTTGAAATTTGTAAGGCAAGGCTGCACCACATTGCCTGAGTGCACCAAGGGGTTTTTTGCAACCAGCGTGGTTTGAATGCAAATGCACAGGGTGCAGTTGCTGGTGAACACTGTGGTACAGTTTGCGGCCTGCACGTACCAAAATCATGTGATAGCACACAAACCTACTGCTGACGCATTTTTTCGAAAGAAAAGCTGTAGCACAAGGTCACAGCCTAAGTTATGAGCAGCATGCTGAGCTCCCTGGTTTTGGTCCTGAAGACCCATCAATTGTGTTTTGTGTGATACATGGTATTCATTGTGCATTGCTTGCAGATGAGGGGGGCCGTGAGCGACTTGGTGCTGAGGAAGACGAAGATGAGCCTGAGGGTGAAGCTATGCAGGACGCGCAGGCAGACGTAGCTGCAGCAAAGACAAGCGGTACCCTCAGACAGGTGGGACCATCCCTCCCATCACTGAGTGTCAGTGTTGCAGCAGCTGCCTTACTGCTCTGCAAGCACAGCTGTGATGTACAGACATCTGGCTTTCCATGTAATTACTGGAACACACTCAAATTTACAGATCTGCAGCAACCAATCGTGTGTTTTGCTGCAAGTCAGGAGTGGTATTACTTAGTTTGCATATGATGTACATACTCAGGTTACTCTGTGCTGCACTAGCCACGAGAGTCAACAGCTTGTCACTGCATCGTCGCATTCACAGTGCCTGATGTTATGGGAAGCATACATCCTGTACTGTATAATACTGTAAGTTGCTCCCATACACCTACCAGACGCTGGCAATCCTTATAGCAGCAGTGTCCATTGTTTGTGTGGAGATGCTCACAAGCCTCTTGATTGTCCAATGACAGGCTGGACAGCAAGCTGGCAGGGCAAATGGGAGCGCCAGGACCCGTGCAAACAGAACCGCAGCACACCGGGTTCAGCTAGCCGCCTTGGATCAGAACGCCACACTGTCGTCACCTGCCTCTGGCAAAACCTCACCCCAGCCTCGGGCAGCCAAGGGGATGCCCCCTTCCTTACCCACGCCCGAGGAACCCAGACCTGCACATCCCACAGCGGACCAGAATGGGGAGCACAGCCCAGTAGGCTTTGCCCAGGACCCAACAGCAGGAGATGGTGACAGTGTGGGCAAAGCAACAGAAGCTGCTGAGGATGTGGACATGGCTGATGCGAGGCCAGACGGCAAGTCTGGTGTAGACGAAGCGCCAGGTGACAGCGGCAACAGTGCAGGCAGCAACACAGTTGCATCTAGTGATGTGCATGCCAGCAAGCCAGGGGATGACACAGCAGGTATCACCAACAGAAGCTTCATGGAGCAGATTGTGCAGGTTTGCTCCCCCATGGTGGAGCTCATGCAGCTCATGCTGCAGTTGGCACGTCAAGAACCTGAATCAGACGGCTTTGTGCCTGATGCCGTTCTGCACAATACCAAGCTGCTCACTCGCAAGATCAAGCCTGCCCGCTCAGGCCTGCGCCTCATGTGCAAGCATGCCAGACATCAAAATCAGGCCAGGCGAGAAGGTGCAGCAAAGACTGACTTCATCGGCTGTGACTTCCCACAGCAGGCGGCAGCAGCAGCAACAGGGACACTTCAGGCAGCCGATGCCAATGTGCCGCTACCCTCAGCTGCGCAACAAACAGGCACTAGTCCACAGAAGAGCGTCTCCAGTCCAAAGGCAGCGCAGACACTTCAGACCAGGTCACTGCCTGCTGCAACACACACAGCAGCAGAGACAGCTGTGGCAGCTGCACAAGAAGCAGCACCAGCACCTGCCGCTGCTGCTCCTGTTGGGCCTGCTGCTCCTTCGCACAATCCACAAGCTGCAGCTGTTGAGAAAGCCGATGAGAAGCGTGCAAGTGCGAGTGCTGGGCCATCAGGTGTTGCTGAGGCACCAGAGAGCCTGGCAGTGCCTCAGAAGCGGGGCAGATGTAAGGGGCGCAAGGCTGGCACAGCAGCTGCAGCTGGTCATGGGCAAGCTGAGAAGGAAGTGGTGGTGGGGGCTGGCCAGCCTGCTGAGCAGCAGTCCACTGGAGCCCCTGATGAGGCGGTAAGCACCAGCTTGTACCTAGCCCAAGCACCACCCTCTGCTTAAGTGGCTGTCGTCAGCAGATCTGGGTACCGCAGCCAAGCCTTATCCAGACACAAAAGCGTGCAATGGGGCTGCTGACATGTGGTGGCACCAGATCAGTCTTGTTAATGATTGTCCTAGTGCATTGAGTTGTGGCATGCATGCAAATGTGCTCTTGAGTGCTTATGTTACACACTGGAGTTGGAGGCCAGAAAGGCAGTTGTAAAATTTAGGGGAGCCGCCATATGTGGTTGTGCCGGCTGCCTCTGGCATAGGGAAGCAGCAGCAACCCCCTAAGTCACCATAATTGCTAAAACCTTGACACCTATGGTGACTTGATAGCAGCTGAGAGCTGTCGTGAGGCTTTGGGTTGGCTGCTGCAGGGTCCCGACTGGGGAACCCTGCCTGACAGTGAGAAGCTGATCACAGCTGACAGGCAGGGCAGCGCTGCAGCTCAGGCCTCCAACTACCTGTGGACGCCCAATGCTGCTGACTGTGCTGTGGACTCTGACGCCCGGCCCGACAGTACTAGGTCATATGTTGTGTGCAATGTTGCATTTTTGTGGGAGCATTGTTAGCATAGTTGAAAGATGAGAGTGTTGTGGCATTGAAGCTGCTCTTGTTGAAAACCACCAATTTGGAATCGCTGCGTTTTGCAAATGTGAGACAACACGCTGGTGCACAAAACAAGACGTTGCATCTGTTTTTCTGTGTGGCTTGTAGGGCCAAGCATGATATTTCAACTGCAAAGAGTTTTCAGACAGAGCTTCACACAGCAATGATGATTTGCGATATACTTCAGCATGTCCCTTGACAGTTTGTGCTCCTGCAGGATTTTCCAGCAGCAGTTCTGCCAGGTTGGCAAGCCAGTCCTGGTGAGGGGGATCAAGCCAGGGTTTCTGTGGGACCCCGACACCCTGCAGCGAGCCACCCTGGACTTGAAGGGCATGTATGGAGCTCGCCCTGTCAAGTCTGCTCGCAGGAAGCAGAAGGCTCCTCCTAGACCCCTCACTGTAAGCCTCACATCATGCTGTCTGTTGTCCGTGCATAACTTCTCTGTTGTGGGGTAGACGACTGCTTTTATGGGAGATTGTCCAACAAGCTTGGTTGAAGAAGGTCTGATCAGTGTTGAGAAGGTATGTGCCTGAGAGATTGATCACATCTTCTGCAATCAAGACTGATGGCCTATCTCCCATAAAAGCAGTGCAAATTTCATGACAGATGCCTTCCTGCTTTCCGCCCTGTCCTCTGTTGCATCGCACCAGCTCAAGATTTCAGTCCAAAATCATTTTTTCAGAATTCAGTTTTATGGTTGTGGATACCTAGCTCATCACGAGCCGGGAAGCGTTGATATTTTGACAATCTATTGTTATTATTATTGTTGTCGGTTTTACTGTGGATACATTTGCATCTGTTCACCGCAATACAGTTGTCAGCAGCTAGCGATGCTGGCACAGACTATGCCTCAAATGGGGCAATGTTGTTAATGCATTATGCCTGACCGTTAGACTCCCAGTTGTCAGTCAGGTTTACATCAGATACACTGGCCAGGCGTCTCTGAGCCATCTATGCTATTTCAACTTGAGCTGAAAGGCCAACCAACAAGCATGTAAACCACCTGTGCAGGTCTTGAAGCAGATGCACCGCAAGAGTATGCAGTTTACCCACAACCATGGCTGCGCTGTCAAGCAAGGTAGCCCCTACAACACAGATACATACCTGTTAGTTCACAGTTTTGATGTACATGGCTTGCAGGTGGTTGACCAGAGGAACAGTGACGACTATGCCATGAAGCAGTCAGAGTTCTTCAAGGCGTTTAGGGCGGGTGGAGACCTGGTGAAGGGCAGCAGTGAGCGCCTCATGCTCAAGGTGAAGGACTACCCCCCTGACGCCGCCTTCGCAGAGCAGATGCCCCGCCACTGGCAGGTAAGCTTCTGTTTTGCTCTGGACCTGTCGATGCCCGCGCAATCTGTGAGTTGATGTCACAAGCTTTCAGGTTGATTCTTGCAAACTGGGTGTGTGATCATCCCCCGGAGCAACAATCAGTCAACAACCACTTTCTGATGCTGCATGTGCCTTGAGAGAGGCATGCCAGGTTGCTGCATTCAATATGGCTGCAGCACCTCTGCTCAAATAACTTCTGACCCTTACTGAAGGCCCTGACATATGACATTGCCTTCACTGTACAGTCATGAGACACTGCTGTTTGGCCACCTTTGTTGCTTGAGACCCTTTTGAAGGTGGCATGTTGCATGCAGGACTTCATGCAGTGTTTGCCTTTCCCAGAGTATGCCCACCCAGAGGGCTCCCTCAATGTGGCCAACTATCTGTCTCAAGACCTGGTCAAGCCTGATCTGGGGCCCAAATCATACATTGCCACTGGCAGGTCATTGCTCTTTGCCCTTCTTGACTTGCGCCTTTTGCTGCACACCTGGCATTTGTTGCTCACCAAGCTGTCTTTACAACCCAAGGCTGTTTAACCTTTTTGGACTCGATCCACCATGCTGATGCACTGCAAAATCCTCTGTGGCTCATCAGTGTGCCGTCACTCTTGGTGTTACTCAAGCATGACATTTGGTGCAGACCTCAGATCTGGCCGCAAGTGCTGCATGCCTCAGCATTTGCTTCTGTCTTCACAAGGAATGCCTCAATTGCATGCCCAATTTCTCCCAGTCATGCTAAAAGGATGTCCCAGCAGGCATGTCACCCACCATTCATGTCACCTGCACTCATCCTCACATGGGTCGTAGTTCAACCTGGATCAATGCTGGAGCAGTGGCATATGGTGCAAGCCCTCACAGCACAACCAAGCTGACTCTGTCATTGAGCTGAAACAACAGTTTAACAACAGTTAATCCCCAAGCTTAGTTGCAGTGTATGTGATGTAGGCCCAAGGAGCATGATGAAGGTGACTCTGTGACCAAGCTGCATGTGGACCTGTCAGATGCCATCAATGTCTTGGTGCACATGGAGGGTGAGACCACAGCTGTGCGCTGTGGCAACACCCCTGCTGACCCCCAAGCAGACCCCACGTAAGCCCCATTCATCGGGTGCCCACTGCTGCACAATATTTCATATGATGCAAAGTAGCATGAGTGCCAATGTGTCAGCTTGTTCCAAGGCATGAATGCAGCTTGTGGAAAGACTCGTTATATTGGTCTAAAAAGTCAAGTGAGGAGCTCAACATAAGCTGGCAAATTCAAGTGCACACAGCCTGCTGCACCAGAAAGCAATGCCCATAAGCAACAGCATCATGCTGCCGTGCTCCCAGTCCATGCAGGCAGCTTGCCATTCCAGGAGTTGCATTGAGATCAATTGGTCTGCATTGCTGCCCATTCTTTTGCTACCCTGCCACTTGCTGCCTTCCATTTGTTGCCCTTCCACTTGCTGTTGTTCCTCATGCACTCTTTGCAGGCCTTGCACAGATTGCTTGTCTCTACCTGTACCTTGGGAATGTCATGTCTTCCTTTGGGCCATCTCGCCCAGGCTGACGCATCTCCAACCACATGCAGCAGCATGCACTTGCCGCATGCCTCACAATTCATGTGCCAGGAGTGAGACTGTGCATGGTGCAGGTATGGAGGGGCAGGAGCTGTTTGGGACATCTTCCAGCGCCAGGATGTGCCCCTGCTGCAGGCCTACCTCATGGCGCACTGCTCTGAGTTCTGCCATGCCGGCAGACCAGTCAAGCACAGTGACATCAAGCATGCCATACATTCCCAGGTCACACCTCTGCAGGGCCTGTGCCCTTTCTGCATGTACCCAGCAACAACACTGCTGCCACAATGCTTTGCATGGTGAAAAGTTTAGGGTTTGCAGTAGCCTTGCTGGCAATGATGGCAGTGCTATGTACTAATGCAGGCATTCTTCCTGAGCAGCAGGCACCTGCAGCAGCTGAAGAAGGAGTATGGTGTGCAGCCCTGGCACTTTGAGCAGCACTTTGGGGAGGGAGTCTTCATCCCCGCTGGCTGTCCCCACCAGGTGAATAGAACTTTCTGCCTTGTCTACAGCATTTGTAATGATGTCCCCATTGGTTGTCAAATTGGTTTGCCAGGACTGCAATTTCTCCAGGAAACCACTGTATGACACATTTTGTGTGACATGACATTGCTTGACTGCACTTGTGCTTGTTGCGTGTCCTATGACAGTAGTACAGCAACAACTCACGCCAATAACTCACGCCCTGACAAGAGCAACTTTTTCTGTTGAAGGCAAAACATACTCTTCAACTGCATACTTTTGCGCTTGATCCAGTGATACAGGCTGCCGTCATGTAGGATTTGCGCAGCATCGCTTCTATAATATATATATACATTACTTTGTGCAATGACCAGATACTAGGCCACTTGATCATCCCCGCATCCACAGCATGACAGCCCAAAACAGTCATGCCACTTGCATTCAGAGTACCCTTTTGGTGTCTGGTAATCTGCAAAACCACCTTGTGCTTCAAGCCTAGGTGGCTGGAGCAGTAGCAAGGGTGATGCAACCTGATCATCAACAGGGAAACACATGAGTCTGTCCATTCAACGAGACTATAATCAGCTGTAATGTGCGACGAGGTTTGCTGGTGCAGGTGCGCAACCTGGCGAGCTGTGTGAAGGTGGCGGTGGACTTTGTGCTGCCAGAGTCCCTGGACCAGGCCTTTAAGTTTGCAGAGGAGTTCTGCACCATGGGCAAGGTGGAGGCCTGGGAGAACACGTCAGAGGGGGAGCGTGTGTACATCCAGCCGGCTGACAGGCAGCACACCGACAAGCTGCAGGCGGAGCTGTCCATGTGCCTGGCGGCAAAGCATGCTGTGCAGGTCCTGGCAGGCACTGCGACAGGTCAGATTATCTCACCTTCCTGTTGCCTGTGCTGCTGTCCGTACAGCTTCTGTTGTTTTCACATGCCACTGCACAAAATGCATGTGCAGATCATTGGAATAGAATGGCGGTTTGGGTGTACACCGGGCACAAATGAAAAAATCCAAGTAAATGCAGAATGAGTAGCAGCTTGGTCCCTGCATTTGCTTCTGCTTACATCATTTGGTCTCTAGAGTCTGCCTTGCAAAACTGTCCTGTCAAGGTCAAGATATCTAAAACCCATATCAAACCCATACGAGTGGTAGACGCTGGCGCCAATGATTGTTGTACTGCTCAACAATACTTTCTGTGATTGGTACCTGGGAGGAGTCATCAGGTTGTCATTAGCAAATAGCATTTCCAGCGTCTTGAAGGGCTACCAGACATGGGCCATTCGAGACAGTCAAAGAGCTGCTTACTAATGACAACCAGTTGGCTTCCTCCCAGAGACCAATGGGAGTGTCACTCAGGTATCTATCAAAATATTGTTGAGCGACAAACCCAAGATTGGTGCCGGTGTCTACCACCACTCTGGCCTCGGCCTTGGCCTCTGCCTGAACCTGAATCTGCACCTCTACCTCCAGTGGCAGGGCAAGACTGAGCAGCAGGGGCCAACCCTGTGTCAGTGTCATTAACCAACTGGGCTTGCACTATAGCCAGTATGTCCCAATGCGCTTCAGGAGCTCTTTGTTTGAGGTCAGGGATGTCTGGATCAACCAGAGCATCAACGCCAGTGTACCGACCTACCGTCACACTTACCTCACAATTCCGTACAGAATGTTTTCTCATAAATTTGTCGTGCGTCACACTTCACGTGTGCTCACATGTGCTGTGCAATTTTACCTGCAGAACTGCCTATCATGAGCTGAATGGCTGGGGTAGCTGCCTCTACTAGAGGGAGGGGGGGGGGGGGGTCGTTCACCCTCTAGGGTTTGGCATATTGTGTGTCTCCAAGCCTGCATTCACCTTCTTTTCTGTGCAAATGGTGCTGCCATGGAAACAATGTGGGGTCTTGTCAGGAATTGCAAACCAGCAGCATGGGACAAAGAAGGCAAACAAGCAGAGAGGCCGGAAGCCCAGCAGCAATAAGCGGCGAGGCGCAGCTGCAGCCATCACAGAGGACGAAGCAGAGCCTGAGGCAGAAGCTGAGCAAGCAAGCGAAGAGGAAGCAGAGGCAGCTACCAGGCATGAGGTTGACAAGGCAGCTGCAGAGGCTCCAAAGAAGAAGCGCGGGCGCCGCTCCAACAAAGACAAAGCTGCAGATGCGGCTGCAGCTGCCAGTGCTGAAGCAGCTGAGCCTAAAGCTGACCAGGAAGCTGACAGGGCAGCTGACAAGGAGCCCAAAAACAAGAGGGGGAGCCGTTCATCTGCAAAACGCAAGGCTGAGAGTGAAAATGATGTAGCAGCTGAGGAAGAGCAAGCTGATGATGACGAGGAGCAGGTGGTTGGCAAAACGGGCAGGAGGAGAAAAAGGAGGAGCATAGATATGCTTGAAGCACCACCAGCTGAAAGTCTGCAAGAGAGGCCCATGAGGCAGAGGAAAAGCCAGAACGGTAGTTGACGCAACACTTGTTGACAACAACCAAGGGAATAGACATGACGCAGGTACTTGTGATCAGATGGCGTTTACGTCTAGATGAAAGTGATTGTGGGGATTGAGGCTCATGAGTACCCAGTGCTGCTTCTGATTTTTCGACTTAGCTGTCTTGAAAAAAAGGATGACAATGCATGCAAAGTTGTTTTGCTCGGTGATCAAGACGTTTGAGTTGTATTTGTACAGCATGCGTTCTGCAGTGCACCTGACAGTTGAGTGTGATAGCTGCACAAGACCAGCATGTTCTCTAAATTGAATTTGTGATTTTCTTGGAAACATCATGTCTCTGCCGCAGCTAAAACAGGGCATAAGTCCACTAGCCATCATGAGTCTTGTGGCACTCCATTGCTACTCTGGTAGCTTGCAAGGTAATCTGCTGGCATCTCATGTGATTTGCTACAGGACCTTGCCTGCGCAGCACACGTGTGAAGTGCACGACACAGTGCTTGGTGTGGTGATGTATGGCATGCTGACTATCACATTGCCGCAGCTTGCAATCTGCATTTGTGCTATTGCATATATGCTTCGATATCATGAACGCTGTGAGCACATAAGCTATTTCGTGAGTACATGCACCTTCTGAATATGCACTCATAATCCCAGTATCATGCTGCTAAAGTTGGTCTCAGCTCTTGAGTCCCAATCAGGGGAGAAACACTGACATATGTGTGACATTGTGTTGCATATTCTGGACTTGGTGCCAGTCTGCCATGTACTATGCTGGATCGACATGCAGGCAGGTTCTTTGTACAAGCAACAGTGAGCATATCCAAGACGCGTTGACTGCAAGCTTGTGCTTAAGCAGTGCCATGTCACATTTCTGATGAAGGAATGTGTTGTCGTCACAACAGTACAGCATATCAAATACACGAGATGTCCAATAGTCCTTGGAGCTTCTCCATGTACACAACTAGTTTGTCATTTACAGGGCAGCACACGCTGCCGAACATGCGGGGCACAGTTTGTCTAGACTTCAACTCATCAAAAGCTGGACTATCTACTGTACATGACTGACTGCAGTGCAAAATACATCATACTAGACAACACTTGACACTACATTGCTGCAGTTCTGCACTATACATGCCCAAAAAGCCCCAGCCATGACAGAAAGCTGGACCAGGCCCCCCAATTTTCAACAAATAAATATGGCGTGACTACCACCCAACATTCCCAACTGATATCCTGTACAGTTCTTGTGCATCATACACTGCAGCATCTCTCTACTCAGCAGCAACTGCTGCTTCCTTCTTCTCCTTCTTGTGGGATTTGTCCTTCTTGTGTGACTTGTCCTTCTTGTGACTCTTGTGCTTCTTCTTCTCTGAACCCTCAGGAGCCTCTCCAACAGGCTTGGGGGCAGCTGGAGCAGCAGCTGGGGCAGGGGCTGTTGACACAGCTGGCTTGGTCTACGTAAATACACACACACAATCACATGAAACATGTTCCACTCCAAGTTCATAGTGCAAAACATATTGACCTTGATCAGTCTTGGGAAGGCATGCACACGGTGACAGCTGTCTGGTGCCTGGAATGCCCACTGGACAAAGACCTGTCTTCTTTGTGCACAAGTCTGTACTGCAACTGGGCATCAGAAATCAAAACAAAAGCTGTCATGGATGATCTAGTTGGTTGTCTCATCATTGCCCTTCAGCTGGTGCAGCACATGAAACCAGTCACAAGCCAAGCTTGTCTGAATCGTTGACTAATTATGCCTTAGAATGACAGAAGAGCACGAGCAGAATATCATGCTGACTTGTGCATCAGAATGTGCAGGCACATGCAATGCAGTTGAAAACACATTGCAAAATCATGCAAAGGGCATCACCTCGGCCGGGGCTGCAGCATCTTTGCTGCCGCTTGCGCCTGCGGCCTCCTCAGGCTTCTTCCTCTTCTTCTTTATCTTCTCAGCACCACCAGATGCAACTGCGGGGACTTCTGGTGCCGGCACATCTGTGATGTCAACACCCAACTCAGCCTCATCCAGCTCACCCTCTGCTTCGTGAAGGTTTGCCTGCATGCAAAAGACAGATGAGTAGACAACTGTTGTGAGGAGTCTGTTTGATTTTGGCAGCACCCAAGCTGCAGTCCACCTGAAACAACCTGCAATCAGTTTGTGCTGTGACCCCTAGCAAGCCCACAGCACGGCTTCAGTGCACTTGGTGCTGGTTTTTTGACATTTCTGACAGGTGAGGCGCTATGGTGAGGAAGCAGTCGTGCGAATCTAGTGGAGCAGTGCAGAGAGCAGTCTGAGCGTACCTTGAACTTGGCAGTGTATGCTGCCTTACCCTCTTCGCTCATCTTCTTCCACTCAGATACAGCAAGAGTGAACATGCCGTTGTTGTTTTTGTCGCCGTCCAAAGTGACCCCCGACTGCTTTAGCTCCTCCATCTTCTGCTTGACGAACATATTGAAAGCCGTTGGCCGCCGCTTTGTCTTGGGCTTATCGGCTTTGGCTGCTGCTGCAACATGGCCAGCAGCCTTGAACACGCTGGGAGGCACTTTGCCTGTGGTCTTGAAGGTATGGATGGAGTTGCCCAGGTGACCGAAAAATTGGTGGAACTCGTTTGCGCAGAAGCTCATCAAGTCTGCTGCCTGAGGTTCTCCCATATTGCCCAACTTACGCGTACCCACAGACGAACCTGCAAAGCCACAGCAGATTGCAGCACTACAGCATGCAGTGTGAGAGGTACAGCACCTGCGGTGTTTGAAAGGGTAACGGTAAAGTTTGAACGTCGGTACAAGTTCGCTCACCTGTGACGTCGGCTGCTCACTCTCTCAAAGCGCCCTTTCCGTTGTTGCCGTCCGGCGATTGCTGGCGCTCCTGTCGATGTTCCTATGCCTCGGGGCAAAAAGCGGCTTGGATCGGAAGCGAAGCTGCAGAAGCCGTCTTAAAGTACTGGAAAATGGAAACGGAGGCTGATGCGCTGGCACTTTCAATTTGTCGGGCCCATAAAATCCTCCTATTGCTTTTCTGCGGTTTGCCCTCTCAATTGGGGCGGCCCACTGGATTTCAGCGACTGCAGCCCCGCGGAGGACCAGTCTGCGAAATTCACGCAAGCCCTTCGAGCTTCCTACACCACACGAACGATCCTTTGTCCCAGCTCTTGGCATCATGTTGCATGCATCACAATCGAGCTTCTGTGTTGTCAGACAGGCAATGCTAGACATATGCAGTGCCCTTGGATAACAGTGAGGCTTGTCCGCTATTAACCGCTTCAAAGATCGACCAGACCTCTCAGAGTCACCTCTGTCAAAAAGTGTTCTGAGTGTTTTTGGAGCTTGAGCAGAGCAGACATCTCTGAAGTGCTTTCATCTGGTCAAGCAAGGCAGACTCTTGTGAAGTTCTCTCATGCAGTGTGACATACTTGCACAGGCACCCAACAGCATGGCCACAAAACGCACCTGGTGCCGCACACAGATTTATGCAACCATTTGAGCTGCAGCTAGGAGTCACTAGCACCACCACCTGGTACTACCGATTCGTGTTGCACAGCTTAGAGGCTATCGTCCTTTTGCCCTCCAGAGGGCGGTTGAACGGATCGCCCTCTGGATAGTCAACGCTTCGATGATCTGATTGCACTGCAAGGCAAAAACGCAGTGGAAAGCTCGGCAAGCCAGCCCGTGTGATTGTGTTTGGTCAGAAATAGACTTGATGTCGCCCGTGATCTGGCCTTTGACGTAGGCAGCTTTCGCTCGACGACGCAGCAGCCCCCATCTTGCTTTGACTGACCGGAGTGACCACTTCGAGACGTGGCATAGCGCTACTTGGCGTGCGATCTGTGCGAGTTGCAACATGCATAGCGCCCCCGCTGGGGTACCCACTGTACCCTGCTTGTGGTGGGTAAGCTTTGTCCCTGCAGTCATAGCTTCTCACCTCAACTTCGGTGGACTCGCAGAATTTGTCTGCAGCCTGCCTACGACACTGTCCCGTTTTGCAAAAATACCTGTGACAAAAAGCACTTCTTACCAAGTGTTTTCACGAATCCTCTCTATGCAGGATGCTGATGCCTTGTGCACCTTGCATCTAGGCATGTAACAGGTCACCACAAGCAGCTGGTCAAAGTGAATGGGCTTTGCTTGAGTAGCACAAACAGGATGGTTCAAGCAGCAGCCTCTCAGGCAGCTCAGCATGCCAATGTAAGACAACAACCCATTGAATCTAAAGCTGTCAGCTGCTATGTATGCCATCAAAGTGCAAGTTGCAAGGCACAGTAGGAAGCACCAATATGATTGCGGTCGCTGTGAAGCATTTGGTTGCATCACACTTGTGGAGACCATGCAGTCGCAGGCCTGTCAGCCTGCCAAAGCCCATTTGTGATTGGCCAATGTCCAGCATACATTCCTTGCACCTTGGACCATGACAAGCCAAAATGGCTGGACCCCACATTTTACATTGCACAAATTACTGAGGTTCGTCTGCACATTGGTAAGCCTGTGACGCATCAACACACATACATATACCAGCACTGCAGAGCGCCGGCTCCAGACAGAAAAGGAAAAGGGCAGAATCTGATGAAGCAGAGATGCAAGCAGAGCTGCAGCAGGACTGCGGCCAGGGCAGTGCACAGCAGACTGAAGCCCCCTGTCGGCTATCAGAGGAGCAGTGGCTGTCAATCAAGAAAACACTCCAGAATGTCAAGGTAACACTTCTGACTGCAGTCAGCTCTTGCCCCAGCCTGTCAAAGGCAGGCATCAGCAGCAAGCTTTGCCGTCCATAGTGTGTAGGTGGCAACATTGGATGGGAAGGTGTACATTCAAGCTGTGAGCAGCATTGGCACCTGTTGAGTACCTTACACATGCTCAAACATTTGTGAAAATTACAGCCTGCATGCCCTTAACAAAAGTCAGATCAACTCAGTGTAAAGCAAGTGATGAAGGCAGTGACAGGTGCAGATGGGGTAAAGGTCAAGGGTCCAACAAGCAAGCCTTGCCTTTCTTATGCTGCCTCACATATCCAGACAGCCTGCTTCCCGCTCTGTTTAGCAAACACAACCTCCCAGCCTTGCATACATGGACTGCAGTAAGCCGGTCTAAAAATACATTTTGTACCCCATGAGCTAGCACAGAGACCAACCCCTCGCACAGTTGTGCAAACTGAGCAGTCAATTCAAACACGTCAGAGTAGGCTATGCCACATGTTTGACGTCCATGCTTTTAGTCTGTACATGCGTGCGAAGATTTATGTTCCTTACATGTCAGCCCTGAGTGCTGGTTGAGAATTCAGCACACATTGCATCTTCTATATGATATCATAATGCATACAATAAGTGACACGCTGTCAAACAAGCTTGGCTGCTCTGGGTAAAGAAGACAAGCATCTGTCAGTACTGCTGCTGCTACTGCACATCCACCTCCCCACTCACTCACTCACTCACTCACTCACTCACTCACTCACT
>JAABUS010003794.1_pt1 | contig 23451 bp, 21 predicted proteins | sample 5560161 | NCBI WGS metagenome assembly JAABUS01 (sample SAMN10711885, study PRJNA513376) | rock metagenome | isolation source: Antarctica rocks | place: Antarctica: Victoria Land, Trio Nunatak nord | collected 2016-01-04
ACCGCGTCGAGGAGACCGACGACGGCCTCTCAGGCGAGGAGGGAACCTTCGCGATCTGCTCGTTCTGGCTGGTCTCCGCGCTGACCGAGATTGGGGAGGTCCGCCGCGGCCGCGAGCTGTGCGAGCGACTGCTCGGCTTCGCCAGTCCGCTCGGCCTCTACGCCGAGGAGATCGAGGCGCGGACCGGGCGCCACCTGGGCAACTTCCCGCAGGCCTTCACCCACCTCGCGCTGATCAACGCGGTCATGCACGTCATCCGGGCCGACCAGGAGTTGGAGGCAGGCGGCACCATCGTCGCCCCCCCGCGCGGAGAGAGCGCGACCGGGGCGTGAGCGGCGCCGCAGTGCCCGCCGCGGTGCCGGGTGGCCGCCAACGCATGTACGCCGGCCACAGGTCGCCGCGCCCGGATCCAGCACCCTGGCTATTGTCCGGCTCGTGACCGATACGGCGCCCGCGCCGGAGCGCGAGGAGATCATCCACCCCCCGAGTGAGCCCGATGACGCCGGCTTCACCCGCGTCGCGATCGTCAACCGGGGGGAGGCGGCGATGCGGCTCATCCGCGCGGTGCGCGAGCTCAACCTCGAGCATGGCTTCGGGATGCGGACGATCGCACTGCACACCGAGGCCGAGCGGGGGGCGATGTTCGTGCTCGAGGCCGACGAGGCTGTGGTCATCGGCGGTGAGAAGAGCCCATATCTCGATTACTCAGAGCTCGAGCGGGCACTGCGCGAAAGCAGCGCCGACGCGGCCTGGGTCGGGTGGGGCTTCGTCGCCGAGGATCCCGCTTTCGCCGAGCTGTGCGAGCGGATAGGCGTCGTCTTCGTAGGCCCGCCACCGGAGGTCATGCGTCGCTTGGGCGACAAGATCGGCGCCAAGCAGTTTGCCGAGGAGTTGGGTGTGCCGGTTCTCGCCTGGAGCCAGGACCCGGTGGAGACCGTGGACGCCGCCCTCGAGCATGCCTCCTCGATCGGGTATCCGGTCATGGTCAAGGCCCGAGCCGGCGGGGGCGGGCGCGGGATTCGTATCGCCGCCTCCGAGGAGGAGCTGGCGCCGGCGTTCGAGCGCGCGCGCGACGAGGCGCTCAGCTCCTTCGCCGACGCCACGATCTTCATCGAGCGCCTAGTCACAGGCGTGCACCACGTCGAGGTTCAGGTCATCGCCGACGACCACGGCACCGTCTGGGCAGCGGGCGTTCGCGACTGCTCGATCCAGCGCCGCAACCAGAAGCTGATCGAGGAGTCGAGCTCCCCGGCCTTCGGCCCCGAGCAGGAGCGCGAGCTGCGGGATGCCGCGGTCACCCTGGCCGGGTCGGCCGGCTACCGCAACGCGGGGACCGTCGAGTTCCTCTACGAGCCCGATGAGAAGGCCTTCACCTTCCTCGAGGTCAACCCCCGCCTCCAGGTCGAGCACCCCGTCACCGAGATGACGACCGGGCTCGACCTCGTCAAGCTCCAGCTCCACGTCGCCCGTGGGGGGCGGCTGGAGGGCGACGCCCCCGCCGCGTCCGGTCATGCGATCGAGGCCCGGCTCAATGCCGAGGACCCGGCTAAGGGCTTCGCCCCGTCCCCAGGGACGGTTGAGCTCCTGAGGCTTCCCTCCGGACCGGGGGTGCGGGTCGACACGGGCCTCGCCGAGGGCGACAGCATCCCCCCCGAGTACGACTCGATGGTCGCCAAGGTCATCTGCTGGGGACGGGACCGTGCGGAGGCGAGGGCGCGGCTGCGCCGAGCCCTCGGGGAGACGACGGTGGTCGTCCGCGGAGGGACCACGAACAAGGGCTTCCTGCTCGGGCTCCTCGACCGTCCGGAGATGAAGGACGGCACCGCCGACACCGGCTGGCTCGACCGCCTCGTCGCCTCGGACGACCACGTGCCCACGCACCACGCCGACGTCGCCGTGCTCGCCGCCGCCATCGACACCTACGACGCCGAGGAGGAGGTCGAGCGACGCGGGTTCTATGCCGCCGCAACCCGCGGCCGGCCACAGGCCAGCCACGAGCTCGGCCGGACGGTCGAGCTCTCCCACCTCGGGCAGACCTACGAGCTCGTCGTCTCCAAAGTTGGCTCTCGTCACTACAAGATCGACGCTCACGGCGCGACCGTCGACGTGGACGTCGAGCCCCTCCGCCGCTTCGAGAGCCGGCTTTCGATCGGCGGGAGAGACTTCAGGATCGCCTCGGTCGCCCACGGCCCAGATCACCTCGTGGAGGTCGAGGGCGTCCCCCACCGCGTGTCGCGGGACGCGGGGGGCGTCGTGCGGGCCCCGTCGCCGGCGCTCGTCGTGGCCGTGAAGGTGGCCGCCGGCGACGAGGTGGAGGCCGGGTCGCCGGTCGCGGTCCTCGAGGCGATGAAGATGGAGATGGAGGTCGTGGCCACGAATGCCGGGCGCGTACGAGAGGTCCTCGTAGCCGGGAGCGTCCACGTCGAAGCGGGAGCGCCGCTCGTGCGCGTCGAGCCGCGCGTGGAGGAAGACGCGGAGGCACCCGACACCCCGCAGATCGACTTCGGCGAGCTGGTCGCTTCCCACGAGCCCGGGGCACGCCTCGGCGCGCGCGAGCACCTGGGCGCCCTGCGCAGCCTGATCATGGGCTTCGACGTGAGCGTGCAGGAAGCTCGCCGGCTCGTGGCCGGCTTCGAGGAGGCCCGCAGCCAGCTGCCTTCCGACGATCCCGAGCTGCTCGGTGGCGAGCTCGAGATCCTCAAGATCTTCGCCGAGCTCGCCGAGCTCTCGCGAAACTGGCCGGCGAGGGAGGGGGAGGAGCCAGACGAGGAGGAAGGCGAACGCCTCCGCAACCCCCGTGAGCACTTTCGGGCCTACCTGCGCTCGCTCGACGTCGAACGCGAGGGGCTGCCCGAGACGTTCCGCGCCAGGCTCGCGCGCGCGCTGGCTCGCTACGGCGTGCACGACCTCGAGCGGGGGCCCGAGCTCGAGGAGGCGGTCTACCGGATCTTCCTCGCCCACCAGCGCGCGCCGTCCCATCTGCCGACTGTCACGGCGCTCCTCGACCAGCGGCTTCAGAACGCCGAGGCGCTGCCCGCGCCACTGCGAGATGAGTTACGCGAGACCCTGGACCGGCTCGTCGTCGCGACGCAGCTCCGCTACCCGGCGGTCGGCGAGCTCGCCCGCAGCGTTCGCTTCCGCGTCTTCGACCAGCCGCTCCTCGAGCAGGCCCGCGACCGCGTCTTCGAGCAGGTGCGCGAGCAGCTCGGCTACCTCGTGGAAAATCCAGGGGCTCCCGACTCCGCCGAGCGGATCGAGGCCCTCGTCGCGAGCCCGCACACGCTCATCCGGCTGCTGGGGGAGCGGATCGGCTCGCCCGAGGGCAACGAGCCGATGGTCGAGCTGCTCACCCGCCGCTACTACAGGATCCGCCCGCTCGAAGACGTACAGTCGTTGCACCGCGACGGCCGGCAGTTCGTCACCGCCGGCTACCTGCACGACGGGCGGCGCGTCGAGCTGATCACCACGCTCGCCGAGGCCTCGGAGCTGCGCGCGGCCGCCTCGACGGTCGCCGCGCTCGCACCAGAGGCTCCCGATTCGGAGGCGGTCGTCGACTTCTACCTCGCTTGGAGCGGAGACCCGCCCGACGCCGACGCCATGGCCGCCGAGCTTGGCGGCGCTCTGAGCGGGGCGGAGCTGCCGCCGTCGGTGCAACGGGTGGCCCTGGCCGTGAGCAGCCGGGACGGAGCCGACGTGCATCACTTCACCTTCCGGGCGGCCGAGGATGGCCTCGCCGAGGATCGCGTCATGCGGGGGCTTCACCCGATGATCGCGCGGCGGCTCGGCCTCTGGCGGCTGGCCAACTTCGACCTGGAGCGCCTGCCGGCGGTCGAGGATGTCTACCTCTTCCACTGCGTCGGCCGCGAGAACCCGTCCGATGAGCGCCTCGTAGCCCTGGCCGAGGTGCGCGATCTCACTCCGGTGCGTGACGGGTCTGGCCGGCTGACCGCCCTGCCCGAGCTCGAGCGCGTCCTCGCCGCGTGCCTCGACGGCATCCGCCGCTCCCAAGCCCCGCGCCCTCTCAAGAAGCGGCTGGACGGAAATCGCGTGCTCCTCTCCGTCTGGCCGCCGCTCGACGTGCCGCTCGACGAGCTGCGCTCGCTTACCCACACGCTGGCTCCGCTCACCGTCGGTCTCGGCTTAGAGGAGGTGGTCATAGAGGCGCGCATGCCCGTTGGACCGGAGGACAAGCTGGACAACAGGGCGCTGCGCTTCTCCTACCAGCCCGGCGCGGGGGTCACGGTCTCGGTTTCCGAGCCGACCACGGAGCCGCTCCCGACCCTCGACGACTACGCCCAGAACGTGCTGCGGGCACGGCGCCGGGGCACGGTGTACCCCTACGAGCTCGTCCCCCTGCTGGCTCGCGAGGGCGGGACGTTCACCGAGTACGACCTCGACGAGGATGGCCGCCTGGTCGAAGTCGAGCGCCCCTTCGGCGGCAACGGCGCGGGGATCGTCGTCGGCGTGGTGCGGACGATCACCGACCGCTATCCCGAGGGGATGGCGCGCGTCGTCCTGCTTGGCGATCCGACCAAGGCGCTCGGCGCGATCGCCGAGCCCGAGTCGGTTCGGATCATGCGTGCGCTCGACCTCGCCGAGGAGATGCAGGTGCCCGTCGAGTGGCTCGCCGTTTCGGCCGGGGCGAAGATCTCGATGGACAGCGGCACCGAGAACATGGACTGGATCTCACGCGTGCTGCGTCGCCTGATCACCTTCACGCAGGCCCGCGGCGAGATCAACGTCATCGTCGCCGGAATCAACGTCGGCGCCCAGCCCTACTGGAACGCGGAAGCGACGATGCTCTTGCACACCCGCGGCATCCTGGTCATGACGCCCGACAGCGCCATGGTGCTCACCGGCAAGCAGGCGCTCGACTACTCGGGCGGCGTCTCGGCCGAGGACAACTTCGGGATCGGCGGCTACGACCGGATCATGGGTCCCAACGGCCAGGCCCAGTACTGGGCTGCGGACCTGCCCGCGGCATGCGAGATCCTGTTCGCCCACTACCAGCACACCTACGTCGCGCCCGGCGAGCGCTTCCCGCGGCGGGCGCCGACGATCGACACCGTCGACCGCGACGTTCGCACCTTCCCCCACCCCGCTGCGTACGGCGACTTCCGGACCGTGGGCGACATCTTCTCGAAGGGCACGAACGCGGAGCGCAAGAAGCCGTTCGACATCCGTACGGTGATGCGGGCCGTCGCCGACCGCGATCACCCGCCGCTCGAGCGCTGGGAGGCCATGTCGGACGCCGAGAGCGCCGTCGTCTTCGACACCCACCTGGGCGGCTATCCGGTGACCATGCTCGGCATCGAGTCCCGGTCGCTTCCCCGCCGCGGCTTCGTGCCCGCCGACGGGCCCGACCAGTGGACGGCGGGGACGCTCTTCCCGCGGTCCTCCAAGAAGGTGGCCCGCGCGCTGAACGCCGCCAGTGGAAACCGGCCCGCCGTGGTCCTGGCCAACCTCTCGGGCTTCGACGGCTCGCCGGAGTCGCTGCGCAAGCAGCAACTCGAGTACGGGGCCGAGATCGGCCGCGCCGTGGTCAACTTCGACGGCCCGATCATCTTCTGCGTCGTCTCCCGCTACCACGGGGGAGCCTTCGTCGTCTTCTCCGGAACCCTCAACGACACAATGGAGATAATCGCCGTCGAGGGCTCCTATGCCTCGGTGATCGGCGGGTCTCCGGCGGCCGCGACCGTCTTCGCCCGCGACATCAGCACGCGCACCGACGCCGATCCCCGCGTCGTCGAGCTCGAGGCTCGCGCCGATGAGGCGGACGACGACGAGCGACCCCGGCTACGGGCCGAGCTGGCCGAGTTGAGAGCCACGGTGCGTTCGGAGACGCTCGGCGAGGTGGCGGCGGAGTTCGACCGCGCCCACAGTGTCGAGCGGGCGCTGCGCGTCGGCTCCGTAGACGCCATCATCCCCGCTCATCGCCTCCGGCCTCACATCATCGAGGCAGTCGAGCGAGGGATGGCGCAGACGCTGGAGCGAGGCTGACTCGGCCCGGGGTCGGTCTCCGCGGAGCGCCCTCCCCGGCCCGTCAGTTGTTGATGTCCGGGCCCTAGAGCTCGATGACCGAGCCGACGGTCACGATGCGGTTCACGGGCAGGCGGTAGTACTCGGCTGGGCTTGTCGACGTGCGAGACAGCGCGAGGAAGAGCTTCTTGCGCCACGCGCGCATGCCCGGGGCGTCGCCGCGGACGATCGTTATCTGGGAGAGGAAGTAGGTGGCCTTCTCGACGTCGATGTCCGTCTCGAGCCCGTGGGTGGCGGCTAGGCGGAGAGCGTCGGGGACGTTGTGCTCGTCCTGGAAGCCGTAGCACAAGGTCAGGTGCAGGATGCCGTCGTCCTCGTAGCCGAGCTCGTCGACCACCACCCGCTCGGAGCGATCGACGTGGGGAACCCTCGCCGTGTCGACCGAGACGATGACCACGCTCTCGTGCAGCACGCGGTTGTGCTCGACGTTCTCGCGGAGCGCAAGCGGCGTCGACTCCTTGCTCGCGATCAGGCAGACGGCCGTCCCCGGCACGCGGTAGGGCGAGGGGTCCATCGTCCGGATCTCCTCGACGAAGTCGGCGAGCGGTCCTTCGGCCTCGGCGCGCCTGGCGGTGACGAGCTTGCGTCCACGCTGCCAGGTGGTGAGCAGGGTGAACAAGGCGAGCGCGAGCAGGAGCGGGAACCAGCCGCCAGCGGCGACTTTGGGCAGGTTGGCGGAGAAGAAGGCGAGGTCGACGAGCAGGAAGGCGGCGCCGCTCGACAGGACGAGCCAGAGCGGCTTGTGCCAGAGCAGGCGAACGACCACGAAGAAGAGAACGGTGGTGGTTGCGAAGGTGCCGGTGACGGCGATCCCGTAGGCCGCGGCAAGGCCCTGCGAGGAGCCGAAGCCCACCACGAGCGCGACCACCCCGACGAACAGCAGTCCGTTGACCGCGGGAACGTAGACCTGTCCGGACGCTTCGGAGGTGTGCCGGATTCGCATCCGCGGGAGGAAGCCCTGCTGGACCGCCTGGCGCGTGACCGAGAACGCCCCCGTGATGACGGCCTGCGAGGCGATCACGGCCGCGGCCATCGCGAGCAGGACCATCGGGATCAGTGCCCACTTGGGCATCAGGAGGAAGAAGGGGTTGCCGATAGCTTTGGGCGACTCGAGGATCAGCGCCCCCTGACCCATGTAGTTGAGGATCAGTGAGGGGAAGACGAGGAAGAACCAGGCGCGGCGGATCGGCGGACGGCCGAAGTGACCCATGTCGGCATAGAGCGCCTCGGCGCCGGTGACCACGAGCACCACAGAGCCCAGGGCCAGGAACGCCGTGCCGCCGTTGTCGATGAAGAACTCGACTCCGTAGGTGGGCGACAGGGCCTTGAGGATCGATGGGGACGCGGCGACCTTGGCCAAGCCGGAGACCGCGAGGATGGCGAACCACAGCACCATCACCGGACCGAAGAAGCGGCCGACGGCCTCGGTCCCGAACCGCTGGGCTGCGAACAGCACAGAGAGCACGACGAGGGTGATCGGGAGCACCATCGACTTGAGCGCGGGGGCGGCCACCTCCAGCCCCTCCACGGCCCCGAGCACCGAGATCGCCGGGGTGATCATCCCGTCGCCGTAGAAGAGCGCCGCCCCGAAGATCCCCGCTGCGACCAGGGCTGCCGTCGCTGCCCGGCTTTTCAACGACACGCCCTCAACGAGCGCGATGAGGGCCATGATTCCTCCCTCGCCCCTGTTGTCGGCGCGCATGATGAACGTCACGTACTTGACCGAGACGATCGCCGTGACCGCCCAGAACACGAGCGAGATGACCCCGAACACGCCGGCCTCGTTCGGCCTGACCGCCCCGTCGTGGGCCTCGAAGACGGTCTGAATCGCGTACAGCGGACTGGTGCCGATGTCGCCGAACACGACGCCGAGCGCGCCGAGGGTCAGAGCCGCCGGGCCCGCGGTGCCCGTCGTGCCGGCGGCTCCACTCCCGCTGTCATCGCGCTCGGTCATGGCGGCGAGCCTAAGTGGTCAGGGGCATCGCGTGAGGCGTGCTTCGTGCTCGAGCTGCAGCGCGTACCTTTAATGGCATGACACGGCCCCCACACACGGGGCAGCGCCCTAGCGGTCGATGAACGCCCGGAAGACGGCGCTACGGTGACCAGTGTCTCGCTGGGCGTGGGGGTGGGCCTTGTCTGCGCGCTGCTGTCTGCGCTGGGAACGAACCTCAGCTTCCTCTTCAAGCACAAGGGGGCGGTCGCGGCTCCCGACGTCGACATGCGCCATCCGCTGCGCAGCGCGATCGACCTCTTCCGCTCGAAGTGGTGGAGCATCGGCTGGGGCGTGGCGGCGGTGGCGTTCGCGCTGCACGTGGCCGCGCTGACGCTCGCCCCGATCTCGATCGGCCAGGCGGTGCTCGCGGGAGGCCTCGTCTTCCTGGCGGTGCTCGCCGAGCGCTTCTTCGGCATGGAGTTGGGCCGTCGCCAGTGGATCGGGATCGGCGTGGTGGCGGTCTCGCTCAGCTTGCTGACGGTGACCGGCGGGGGCGAAGGAGGAGCCCGGTCGGGCTACTCGCTCGCGGGGATGATCATCTTCGAGGGGATCGCCATCTGCCTGGGCCTGGTGCTCGTCCTCTCCCACCTGGTCGAGCGCATCCCCGTGCAGCGCGGCGTGCTGCTCGGGATCGCTGCCGGGCTCGGCTTTGGGATCTCAGACGTGGCGGTCAAAGCGCTCTCAGGAGACCTCGAGAGCGGGCCCGCCGGCCTCCTGAGCCCCTGGACCGTGGTCATCGTCACGGCGGCGGTCTTCTCGTTCTACGCCTCCGCTCGCAGCCTCCAGATCGGCGACGGCGTCGCGGTGATCGCCGTCACATCGGTCGCCGCGAACCTCTCGACGATCATCGCCGGGCTGGCGGTCTTCGGAGACCGGCTCGGCGACACCCCCCTCGTGGTGGGCGTGCGCGTCGCAGCGTTCGCCCTGATCCTCCTCGGGGCCGCGCTCATCCCGGCACCCGTTCGCGCTGGCGAGGCGCTCAAGGAGTCGGCTGTGGAACGCGAGAGCCCCACCACCACTCCCGCGTGATTCGAACTTCCGAATCAGCAAAGCCCGCGGTCCGAGTCCGCTCTCCGCGCTCCCCTCGTCTTGCGGGCGCGAGAAAGGGCCACGCGACCCTCCGACCTAGAATCGTCACGCGTGGATGAGATCGCCTTCGACGAGCGCGGCCTCGTTCCGTGTGTCGTGCAGGACTGGCGGACGGGCGAGGTCCTGACGCTCGCCTACATGAACGCCGAGGCGCTGGCGCGCACGCGCGAGACGCGGGAGGTCCACTTCTGGAGCCGCTCGCGGCAGGAGCTGTGGCGCAAAGGTGAGACCAGCGGGAACGTGCTGGCGCTGCGCGGGATCCGCTATGACTGTGACGCCGACGCCCTGCTCGCCCTCGTCGACCCGGCCGGGCCGGCCTGCCACACGGGGGAGCGAACCTGCTTCTACCGCGGCGACATGGAGGCCGCGCCCCACGAGGCCCTGCCCGCTCTGGACCGCGTGCTCGCACAGCGAGCCGCGAAGCGCCCGGAAGGCTCCTACACGGCGCAACTGCTCGCCGACCCGCCCCTCATCGGGGCCAAGGTGCGGGAGGAGGCCGAGGAGGTGGCTCGCGCCGCCCGCGAGGAGGACGACGGGCGCGTTGCGCAGGAGGCCGCGGACGTCCTGTACCACCTCGCCGTGCTCCTGCGCTCCCGCGGACTGGACATCGCGGACGCCGAGGAGGTGCTCAATGGGCGCCGCCGGTAAGTGGGGCGCGCCGAGGATCCTGCGGCCGCCGGAGCGGGGCGCGCCGGGGATCCTGCGGCCGCCGGAGCGGGGCGCGCCGGGGATCCTGCGGCCGCCGGAACGGGGCGCGTGATGGCCGTCGCCGCTGGCGCTCCCGCGATCGCCCCCTCGCTCGAGGAGGTGCGCGAGCTCGCCCGCGAGCACAACCTCATCCCGCTGCGCCAGACGTTCATCGACGACTGCGAGACGCCCGTCTCGGCCTTCCTCAAGCTCCGCGAGGCCGGCCCGGCGTTCCTGCTCGAGTCCGCCGAGCAGGGCCAGCGCGTCGGTCGGTACTCGTTCATCGGCTACCGCCCGCGCAAGGTCCTGCGCTGGTCGCTCGGAGATCCCGGCGACCCCTACGCGCTCGCGGCCGACGAGGTCGGCCGCTTCTCCCAGGCGCCGCTGCCCGACATGCCGCCCTTCGCCGGCGGCGCGGTCGGGATCTTCGGCTACGACCTCGTCCGGACCGTCGAGCCGCTCTCGGAGCCCAACCCCGACCCGGTCGGCCTTCCCGACCTCGCGCTGATGCTCTCCGATGTGCTCCTGGTCTTCGACCACCTCAAGCACACCGTCTCGGTGCTCGCCAACGTGTACGCCGAGGAGGACCTCGAGCGCTCCTACGCCCGGGCGGTCGACGCGATCGGGGAGGTTCGCCGGCGCCTGGCGGGGCCCGTCCCGCGCCCAGCGCGACCGCCGGCGGTCGGGCCCGCGATGCCCGACTTCGAATCCAACATGCCGCGCGAGCGCTTCGAGGCCGTCGTCGCGCGAATCGTCGAGTACGTGCACGCCGGCGACGCCTTCCAGGTCGTCCCCTCCCAGCGCTGGAGCGCGCCCGTCCCGGTCGACCCGTTCTCCATCTACCGCGGCCTGCGCGTGGTCAACCCCAGCCCGTACATGTACTTCCTCGACTTCGGGGACTTCCAGGTCGCCGGCGCCAGCCCCGAGCCGCTGATCACCGTCGCGGGCCGGCGCGTGACGACGCGGCCGCTGGCCGGCACGCGCCCCCGCGGGGCCGACGCCGCGCAGGACGCCCGCATGGCCGAAGAGCTCCTGGAGGACGAGAAGGAACGAGCCGAGCACGTCATGCTCGTCGACCTCGGCCGTAACGACCTCGGCCGGGTGAGCGAGTATGGCTCGGTCGAGGTGGAGACCTTCATGGCCGTGGAGACCTACAGCCACGTGATGCACATCGTCTCCTCCGTGGCGGGCACCCTGCGGCCCGAGGTGGGGGCTATGGACGCGCTGCGCTCGGCGCTGCCGGCGGGCACCCTCTCGGGCGCCCCGAAGGTCCGCGCGATGGAGATCATCGACGAGCTCGAGTCCGTCAAGCGCGGCTCCTACGGGGGCGCCATCGGCTACCTCTCCTACACGGGCGACCTCGACACGGCCATCCACATCCGCACGGTGGTCGTCAAGGACGGCGTCGCGCACGTTCAGGCGGGAGGCGGCACGGTCGCCGACGCGCAGCCGGCCTACGAGTACGAGGAGTCGGTGGCCAAGGCGCGCGGCGTGCTCGCGGCCATCGAGCTGGCGGTCTCCCAGCCGGAATGGCCTTAGCGCCTTTACTATTTTCCCGCTAGAGTAAAGGCAATGTCCAAGGTGTCTTCCAAGAACCAGATCACGATTCCCGTGGCGGTCATGCGCGAAGCAGGTCTCTCCCCGGGAGACGAGATCATGGTCCGCCCGGCCGGCAGCGGGCGCGTGGAGCTCGAGCGGGTCGAGAGCTTCATCGAGCGCTTCGCGGGTTGCATGCCTCCCGGCACCTACCCGCCCGGCTACCTGGACGAGCTGCGAAACGAGTGGGAGAGGTAGTCCTCGACGCCGACGTGGTGATCGGCTTCCTCGAGCGAACTGACGCCCACCACGCCGACGCGGTCACCCGGCTGCGACCTTGGCTCGAGCGCGAGCATTGTCGGCTCATGGCCGCAAGCACGTACGCGGAGGCTCTCGTGCGGCCGATCCGGAGGGGCGTGGACCGATCGGTCGACGAGTTCGTCGACGTCGGCGAAGTCGAGATCGTTCCCATAGACCGAACGCTCGCCCGGCGAACGGCGGAGCTGCGCGCTCGTCACCCGACGCTCAGGCTTCCCGATGCGATGACGCTCGCTACGGCCCTCGAGCGCGAGGCAGAGCTCCTCACCTTCGATCGAGCCCTGCGTCGGATCGAGCGGGCCGAGCGATGACCCGGGTCCTGGTCGTCGACAACTACGACTCCTTCACCTACAACCTCGTCCAGTACCTCGGCGAGCTGGGCACGCAGGTGGAGGCAGTCCGCAACGACCGGGCGACGGTCGAGGACCTCCTCGACGGCGGCTATGACCGCGTGGTCGTCTCACCCGGGCCGTGCACGCCGAGCGAGGCCGGGATATCGGTCGAGGTGGTCCGGAGGTTCCCGGAGCGCGGGGTCCCCGTGCTCGGTGTCTGCCTCGGCCACCAGTCGCTCGCCCAGGCCTTCGGTGGGCGCGTCATCCGCCACGTCCCCGTCCACGGCAAGACGACGACGGTCGCCCACGACGGGCGCACCATCTTCGACGGGCTGCCGATCCCGCTGACCGTCGGGCGCTACCACTCGCTCGTCGTCCACCCGGAGCTGCCCGCGGAGCTCGAGCAGACGGCCTTCGGCGGCGACGTCGTCATGGGCATCCGCCACCGCGAGCTGCCGGCCGAGGGCGTCCAGTTCCATCCCGAGTCGGTCCTCACCGAGCACGGCAAGGATCTTCTCCGGAACTTCCTGGGCACGGGCAGTGCGGGGGCGAGCCGGGCGGCCGGGGCGGCCGGCGTCGCTGGCGCGACGGGCGCGAGCGAGCCGGGCTGAGGATGCCCAACCCCGTCCTCACGCGCGCGATAGATGCCGTGGCCGCCGGCCGCGATCTCTCGACCGACGAGGCGGCCGAGGTCCTACGCGAGGTCATGTCCGACAACGCCTCCGAGGTCGAGATCGCCGGCCTCTTGATCGGGCTCCGGGCCAAGGGCGAGGCGGTCGAGGAGCTTGCCGGCCTTGCACGGACCATGCGCGAGATGTCGGCCCGGGTGCCGGCGAGCAGTCCCGAGGACCTGCTCGACACCGCCGGCACCGGCGGCGGGCGGCCGACCTTCAACGTCTCGACCACCGCGGCGCTGATCGCCGCCGCGGCGGGCTGCCGCGTGGCCAAGCACGGCAACCGCTCGGCGACGAGCCTCTCGGGCTCGGCCGACCTGCTCGAGGCGCTGGGCGCCCGGATCGACCTCGGGCCCGAGCAGGTGGCCGCCTGCATCGCGGACGTCGGCTTCGGGTTCATGTTCGCGCCGGCCCACCACGCCGCGACGCGCTTCGTGGTCCCCGTGCGCAAGGAGCTCGCGGTGCGCACCATCTTCAACTTCCTGGGCCCGCTCACCAACCCGGCCGGAGCGGCCCGGCAGGTCATCGGGGTCTCGGACCCCGCCTTCCTCGAGACGATGGCCGGCGCCCTGGCGGCGCTTGGCGCCCGGCGAGCGCTGGTAGTGTCCAGCGAGGACGGGATGGATGAGCTGAGCACCTCGGCACCGACCCACGTCGTCGAGGTCGACGACGGGCGCATCGCGCGCTACGTCCTCGCGCCCGAGGAGGTGGGCCTCGCGCGCGCTCTCGAAACCGCTGTCGTGGGCGGGACGCCGGAGGACAACGCCGCCACGGCGCGATCGATCTTCGCCGCGAAGGCCGGTCCCGCCCGCGATCTGGCGGCGCTCAACGCGGGCGCGGCCATCTACGCGGCGGGTCGCGTGCAGAGCATCGAGGCCGGAGTCCGCGCCGCCGAGAAGGCGATCGACGAGGGCGCCGCCGCCGACACCCTGGAGCGCTTCGTCGCAAAGACGCACGAGCTCGCGCGATGAACGTCCTCGAGCGCATCGTGGAGGCGACCCGAGCCGACCTCGAGCGACGCCGTCGCGAGATCCCCCTCGCCGAGCTCGAGTCGGCCCTGGCCCGCAGGGAGGACCGGCCCTTCTCGGAGGCCCTCGTTCGTCCCGGCATCTCGGTCATCGCCGAGTACAAGCGCCGCTCGCCGTCGGCGGGGGCGCTGCGCGACGACGCCGGCGTCGTCGACGTCGTTTGCGCCTACGAGCGCGGCGGCGCCGCCGCTCTGTCAATCCTCACCGAGCGACAGCACTTCCACGGCTCGCTCGACGACCTCCGCGAGGCGCGCACAGCATCCTCGCTGGCCATCCTGCGCAAGGACTTCGTCGTCGACCCCTACCAAGTCTACGAGTCGGCCGCGGCCGGAGCCGACGCGATCCTCCTCATCGTGGCCGCGCTGGGACAGAAGGACCTCGCCCGGCTGCACGCCGAGGCGCTCGACATCGACCTCGACGTCCTCGTCGAGGTCCACGACGAGGAGGAGCTCGAGGCCGCGCTCGAGATCGACGCGGACGTCATCGGGATCAACAACCGCGACCTCACCGACCTCTCCGTAGAGATCGAGCGGACCTACGAGCTGCTCTCAGACGTCCCCGCGGGTAAGACTGTCGTCGCCGAGTCGGGATTCAGCACGCGCGAGCAGCTCGACGAGCTCGAGCGCGTCGGGGTCGACGCGGTGCTGGTCGGCGAGGCGCTCATGCTGGCCGCCGACGTCGAGGCCGCCTGCCGCGAGCTCGCCGGGTCGCTCGACGAGCCCGAGCACTGAGCCTCTGACATTCCTACCATGGGGCGCCCATGAGTGAGCGGGCCAGGATCAAGATCTGCGGCGTGACCGGCGTCGACGACGCACAGCTGGCCATGGAGCTCGGTGCGTGGGCCATCGGGCTCATCTTCTACCCGCTCTCGCCGCGCCGCTGCGAGGTCGATGCTGCGGTCGCCATCGGCCGGGCCCTGCGAAGGCGCGCCGAGGTTTGCGGGGTGTTCGTCAACGCGCCGCTAGACGAGGTCGCGGCGACCGCGGACGCGGTCGGTCTGACGATGGTCCAGCTCCATGGCGACGAGGGGCCGAGCTTCTGCGACGAGGTCGCCCGTCGAACGGGCGCGCGGGTGATGAAGGCGGTGCGCGTCCGCTCGCCCGCCGACATCCAGGCCGTGCAGGTCTTCCGCCGCGTCGACTTCCATCTCCTCGATGCCCACGCCGAGGGTGTCCCCGGCGGGACGGGGCAGACCTTCGACTGGGCGCTTCTGGCCAACCGGCGCTCGAGGGTTCCCCTGGTGCTCTCCGGCGGGCTCACGGCCGCGAACGTCGGCGAGGCGATCGAGCGCGTCGGCCCCTGGGGAGTCGACGTCGCGAGCGGGGTCGAAGCGCACCCCGGCCGCAAGGATCCCGTCAAGCTCGAGGCGTTCTTCGCGGCGGTTAGAGCGGCGGGGGCCGACCGGGACGCGGCAGAAGGCGGCGCCCGTGAACAGGTCGCGCCCAGGGCGGTCCAGCGCCCTGCGACGGGGGCCCCTTCGTGAAGACAGAGCTCGGTGTAGCGCACCGCTTCGGCCCCTACGGCGGGCAGTACGTGCCCGAGACGCTGATGCCGGCGCTCGCCGAGCTCGAGGCGGCGTGGGTCGCCGCGCGCGCGGACCCGAGCTTCGCGGAGGAGCTCGCCGTGCTTCTGCGCGACTTCGCCGGTCGTCCGACGCCGCTCTTCCTCGCCGAGCGGCTCAGCGAGCGGGCAGGGCGACCCGTCTACCTCAAGCGCGAGGATCTCCTGCACACCGGTGCGCACAAGATCAACAACGCGCTCGGCCAGACGCTGCTGGCCCGGCGGATGGGCAAGGCCCGCGTCATCGCCGAGACCGGCGCCGGCCAGCACGGCGTCGCCACCGCGACGGCGTGCGCCCTCCTGGGCCTCGAGTGCGTGGTCTACATGGGGACCGAGGACATCCGCAGGCAGCGGCCCAACGTGGAGCGCATGGGGCTGCTGGGAGCGGAGGTCGTTCCCGTCGAGGCCGGCGCGCGGACGCTCAAGGAGGCGGTCAGCGAAGCCATCCGCGACTGGGTGGCAAACGTCGAGGGGACGCACTACGTCATCGGATCGTGCGTCGGGCCGGCGCCCTATCCCGTGCTCGTCCGCGACCTCCAGCGGATCATCGGCGACGAGGCGCGCGCCCAGATCCTCGAGCGCGAGGGCCGGCTGCCGGCTCGTGTCATCGCCTGCGTGGGCGGCGGCTCCAACGCGATCGGCACCTTCGCCGGATTCATCGATGACCAAGAGGTCGAGCTCGTCGGCGTCGAGGCGGCGGGGGAGGGCATGGCGAGCGGCCGCCACGGCGCGCCCCTGACCGCAGGTGGCCGGGCCGGCGTCCTTCACGGCGCGCTCTCGGCGGTGATGCAGGACGACGAGGGTCAGATCGCCGAGGCGCACTCGATCTCCGCCGGCCTGGACTACCCGGGCGCCGGCCCCGAGCACGCCTGGCTGCGCGACTCGGGCCGCGCCCGCTACGAGGCGGTCACCGACGTCCAGGCGCTCGCCGCGTTGCGCGACTGCTGCCGCCTGGAGGGCATCATCCCGGCGCTCGAGTCCTCGCACGCCCTGGCGTGGGCGCTCGCCCACGGCGACCTCGACCTCGACCTCGTCTGCCTCTCGGGGCGCGGGGACAAGGATCTCGCCGAAGTGCTGCGCTGCTCGTGAGCTGCCCCGTGGGTGGCGAAGCATCCCGCGCCATGGAACGGCCAGCGCGGCCGGGTGCCGGAGCGAGCCGCTGCGGGCGACGGCCCGCGCGGCCACGCGGCCGAGCGAGGCGGTCGGGCTGACCGGCGCCGACCAGATAGCCGCCGCCTTCGCCGGGTCGGGCAAGCGAGCGGCGCTGATGCCCTATCTGATGGGCGGCTTCCCCGACCTCGAGGCCTCGCGGCGCGTCGGGGAGGCCTACGCGCAGGCCGGCGCGGACCTCGTCGAGCTCGGCGTGCCGTTCTCCGACCCCCTCGCCGACGGCCCGGCGATTCATGCCGCGGCGACCGCCGCCCTGGCCGCGGGCGCGACGCTGGACGGCGTGCTCAACGTGGCCGAGGCGCTCGCTTCGCGCGTCGCGGTGGTGGTCATGTGCTACGCCAACCCGATCCTCGCCCGGGGCCTGGACGCCTTCGCCGGCGCGCTCGCCGGCGCCGGGGTGAGCGGGGTCATCGTCCCCGACCTCCCGGTCGAGGAGGCCGCAGAGCTCGCCGAGGCGGTGGCCATCCATGGTCTCGCGCTCGTCCCGCTCGTCGCCCCGACGACGCCCGAGGACCGGCTCGCCATCGCGGGCGAGGCCGCGCGCGGCTTCCTCTACGCCGTCTCGGTGGCGGGCACGACGGGCGAGCGCAAGACCGTCGCGGTAGACGAGCTCGTCGGCCGGGCAAAGCGTCACACCGCGGTTCCGGTTGCGGTCGGCTTCGGCATCTCGACGCCCGAGCAGGCCGACGCCGTAGCGCGCGCAGGCGCCGACGGGGTGATCGTCGGGAGCCGCCTGGTGCGCGCCGCCTCCGAGGCCGCCGACCCGGCAGCCGCCGTGCGCCCGCTCGTCGAGCGCTTCGCCGAAGCGCTCAGCTGATTGCCGCGGGGCGGGCCGCCCCCCGGAGCTATACCCTTCCGGGCGATGCGCCTCGTCGTCGCCCTCGCCATCGGTCTCGTCGCCTACGTCGTCGCGTGGGCAACAAGGGGCAACGGGTTCGACGCGTTTCTCCTACTCCTCCTGATCCTCACGCTGGCGGCGGTCGTCGAGATCGCCCTTTCTGCCGCGTCGCGCCGCGACTAGTCCGGGCAGGCCGTGGCGCGGATCGGAATCCTCACGGGCGGCGGGGACTGCCCGGGGCTCAACGCCGTCATCCGTGCGGTCGTGCGCAAGGGCGTCCCCGTCTACGGGCACGAGATCATGGGCTTCCAGTACGGCTGGGCGGGCGTCCTGGAGGGCGACGCCGCTCCGCTGACCCCCGACACCACGGCGGGCATCCTTCCTCGCGGAGGGACGATCCTCGGCACGTCGCGCACCAACCCCTACCGCGAGGACGGCGGCGGAGAGCGGCTCGTCAAGGCGCTCGAGAGCTGCGGGATAGACGCGCTCGTCGCGGTGGGCGGCGAGGACACCCTGGGGGTCGCCAACCGGCTGGCGCAGGACGGCTTCAGGGTCGTGGGCGTACCCAAGACGATCGACAACGACCTCGCGGCCACCGACTTCACCTTCGGCTTCAACACCGCCGTGCAGATCTGCACCGACGCTATCGACCGGCTCCACACCACGGCCGAGTCCCACGACCGGGTCATGGTCGTCGAGGTGATGGGCCGCGAGGCGGGCTGGATCGCCCTCTACAGCGGCCTCGCGGGCGGCGCCGACGCGATCCTGGTCCCCGAGCGACCATTCGACATCGAAGAGGTGTGCGACCGCATCCGCAGGCGCGGCAAGCGCGGGCGCACGTTCTCGATCGTCGTGGTCTCCGAGGGCGCCGTGCCGGCGGAGGGGACCGGCTTCGAGCTGCCAGAGGCAGAGGGCGCTCAGACGGACGCATTCGGGCACGTGCGCCTCGGCGGCATCGGCGTCGCGCTCGAGCGCGAGATCGAGAGTCGCACCGGCTATGAGACCCGCATGACGATCCTGGGCCACGTCCAGCGCGGCGGCACCCCGACCGCCTATGACCGCGTGCTCGCCACGCGCTTCGGCGTCGCGGCCATCGACGCCGTCCACGAGGGCGACGGCGGGAAGATGGTCGCCCTGCGCGGGACGGAGATCATCCGCGTGCCGCTCAGCGAGGCAGTCGCCGACCTCAAGCGGCTCGACCCCGCGCTCTATGCCACCGGGGAGGTCTTCTTCGGGTGAGGTGGAGGATCGAGCCGGGACGACGGTGCCTGGCGCTCCTCGCGGCGCTCGTCATCCTGGCGGCCTCGGCCGGCGCGGACTCTTGCGGTGAGAGCGAGCGCAGCGGCGCGACGATCCCAGGCTCACAGCTCGTCATCTACACGAGCCTGCCCCTCCAGGGAGTGCCGCGGCAGCGAGCGCTCGACGTCCTCGCCGCCGAGCGCCTGGCGCTCGAGCAGGCGGGCCGCAAGGTCGGCGACTTCCGGGTACGGCTCGTCGCGCTCGACAGCGCTTCGGCGAAGACCGGGCGCCAGGATCCCGGGCCGACCTCGGCCAACGCACGGGCGGCCGCGAAGAACGCCACCTCGATCGCCTACATCGGAGAGCTCGACCCGGTGGGCTCGGCCGTCTCGGCGCCCATCCTCAACCGGGCGCGGATCCTCCAAGTGAGCCCAGGGGACACCGCGGTGGGCCTCACGCGGTCCGAGGGCGCGGGCAAGGACGAGCCCGACAAGTACTACCCGACCGACGAGCGCAACTTCGCCCGCGTCGTTCCGGCCGATCACATCCAGGCCCAGGCCGTCACGACCTACATGAAGGAGCAGGGAGTCAAGCGCTCCTACGTCGTCAACGACCGGTCCCTCTACGGAAAGGGAATCGCCGACCAAGTCGCCGAGAAAGCGCGCGACCAGGATGTCGCGGTCGCCGCCAACGAGGCGATCAACCCCCAGCGGGTCGACCCGCGGGCACTCGCGGCAAGAGTGGCCTCTTCAGGCTCCGACGCACTGTTCTACGGCGGGGAGATGGAGAGCCAGGTGGTCGAGCTGTGGAAGGCGCTCCTCGCGCGGTCGCCGCAGATCAAGCTCTTCGGTCCGGCCTCGCTGGCCGAGGCGGGATTCGCCAAGGCAATCGGGCCGGCCGGCCGGAGCACCTTCCTCACCAGCCCGGCGTTGGATCCCCCGCTCTACCCGCCCGCCGGCCAGGAGTTCTTCAAGGACTTCCGCGACGCCTACGGGCGCGAGCCCGGCGCCGAGGCGGTCTACGGCTTCGAGGCGATGAGCGCCGTGCTCGAAGCTCTCAAGTCCGCCGGGGAGAAGGCCAACGATCGCGGGGCCGTGATCGAGGCCTTCTTTGCGACGAAGAACCGCGAGTCGGCATTGGGCACCTACTCCATCGACGACAACGGCGACACGACGCTGACCGACTACGGCGCCTACCGGGTCGAGGGCGCCTCGCTGGTGTTCGACAAGGTGCTCAAGGCTCAGACCTGAGCCAGGTCCAGGTCAGCTCGGGGTAAGTGGGGATGGTCGTCACGAGAGGCCGCGAGAACGACGTTGACGTCGAGCAGCTTCACCGCAGGTCGTCGAGGTCTCTGCCTTCGTCGAGCGCCTCGCGGAGACCGCGATTGGTGGTCACGTCGACGCCCGGATGCACACCGCCCCCGCCGCGAAAGACGGGAAGGGCCACTCCCCGGGAGCCGCTACGGCCGCTCGTTCAACGCCTCCCGCAGCGCCTCGTCGAGCTCGGGATGGCGGAAGCGGTAGCCGAGCTCCTGCGCGCGCGCGGGCACGGCCCGCACGCCGGTGAGGATGATCTGGGCCATGTCGCCGTAGAGCAGCTTGAGCGCGAGGGCGGGAATGGGAGCGACCGCCGGGCGGTGCAGGGCTCGGCCGAGGGCCTTCGAGAACTCCTGGTTGGTCACCGGCTCGGGGGCGGTGACGTTGATCGGCCCGGACCAGTCGTCGCCGTCGAGCGCGGCCAGGTACATGCCGGCGACGTCGGCCGCCGCGATCCAGGGCATGTAGTGGTGTCCGCCGGCGATCGGCCCGCCGATCCCGAGCCGGAAGGGCAGCAGCATCTGACCCAGCGCGCCGCCGTTGCGATCGAGGACGATGCCGGTGCGCATCCGCACGACGCGCAGGCCCAATTCTCGCGCCGCGTCCGCCTCCGCCTCCCAGCTCGCGCATAACGCGCCGAGGAAGTCGCCGGCGGGCGGTTCTTCCTCGGTCACCGGCTCGTCGCCGTGGGGCCCGTAGTAGCCCGAGCCAGACGCGGAGACCAGCACCGCCGGCGGTGGTTGGGCGGCGCGCAGGCCGGCGATCAGGTTGCGCGTGCCGACCTCGCGGCTCGAGGCGATGCGCCGGCGGGCGTCGTCGGACCAGCGTTGGGCGACGTTCTCGCCCAGGAGATTGACCACTGCACCGCGGCCCGCGAGCGCCGCGGCGGGCGCCGCCTCCTCCGCGGGGTCCCAGGCATGAGCCTCGACGTCGAGCGCCTTGCGCGCGCGATCGGGGTCGCGCGAGAGGACGCTGACCTCGTCGCCCCTTGCCCTCAGCTGCTCGACTATGCGCGAGCCGATCAGGCCCGTCGCTCCCGTCACCGTAATCTTCATCATCTCTGCCTCCTATCTTCGTCGAGGAGGGTACGGAGATGGTCGATGCTCAGCCCATGAAGATCTTTCTCCTGGCGGCTCTCCTCGTTCTTGCCGTCGCGGCCCCGGCCGCAGCCGAGACCGGCCCCGCGCTCGCGGTCGACGCCTCGCCCGACCGGAGGGCGATCAGGGAGGACATCTACGGGATGAACTTCGCCGATCCCGTCCTGGCCCGGGAGATCGGGCTTCCGGTGGACCCGCGGTCGATCCGCGCCGACCGGAGGGGCCGGCTGACGCTGGCGCTCCTTCCCCGCGACGAGGCCGGACAGGTGAAGGTGAGCCTTACCCTCCGCGCGAAGGTGGGGCGGCGCACCGTCACCGTGGGTGGCGGGAGCTACCGCGTGCCCGGGTCGCCCACGACCCGGGTGAGCGTTCGCCTTGCGGCCGCGGGCGCGGCGGCCCTGCGCCGAGCCCGTTGGCTGAGGATCGCGGTCGCGGCGCTCGGCACCGACGCGGCGGGCCTACGACGGACCAGCACGGCGAAGATCCTCGTTCGCGCCGCAGCCAGGCGCTGAAAGAGGGGCCCGCCGCGGCCGCCGGCTCACCCCGCGGACAGACGCACGCTGGGAAACGAAAGCACTGTTGCCAGCAGGACGAAGTGACGATCTTCGTGGAGCACGCCGAAGCCACGTTCCGCGGCCGCCGCGGCGATCAGGTAGTCGGCCGCGGGGATGCGGCGGCTGCCCCGCAGGTCCGCCGCGGCGCCGAGGGCGGCGGCGCAGACCGTGGCGGTGACAGGGGCTTGACGAAGCTTGGCGAGCCCGCGAGAGATCTCGACGAACTCGTCCTCGTCTCGGGTCCACGCGAGGATCTCCAACGCCGCCACCGGACACGAGGCGAGCAGCTCGGACTCCGCGGTGACCCTCCATCGCGCCGACACGGCCGGCTCGTGCTGACGGCCCCAGGCGGACGTGTCGACGACGAGGGGAACCGAGCCGAAGGGCTCGATCACACGCTGGTCTCACGCTCCGCGTGAGCCGCGAGAGCCGAAGCCGGGTCGTAGTCGGTCTCGCCTCGAACGATCTTCAGAAGAAACTCCTTGGCTTCGCGCCGGCGCTCGGCTTCCCGATGCTCGCGCTCCGCCTCGACGCCTCGCAGGGCCATGTCCCGGATGAGCCGCGAGCGGCTGCGGGGAGCGGGATCGATCTCCGCAAGCGCCGCCGCGAGCTCGGTATCGACGGTCACCTGAACACGGGGATTGGCGGTCGGCATACGCACTGCAGTGTACCACCCCATCGGTACACCACTTGGAGCGACTCGACCGCCACGAGCCGCCAGCCCGGGCCGCGCCGCGGCTCGTAGAGTGGCGGCGATGCCCGACGAGCCCTCAGAGCTCTTCCTCATCGACGGCAACAGCCTGGTCTACCGGGCGTTCTTCGCGTTACCCGAGAGCATCGCGACCTCGGAGGGCTTTCCCACCAACGCGATCTTCGGGTTCGCCTCGATGCTCGTGAAGATCCTCACCGAGCACGGGACCAAGCCGACGGTCGTCGTCTGGGACGCGGGAAGCTCCGGGCGCAAGGAGGTCTACGCCGAGTACAAGGCGCAGCGCACCTCGCGGCCGGATCTCCTGCGCCAGCAGTGGCCGCACTTCGAGCCGCTGGTCGCGGCCTTCGGATACCGCAACGTGCACGTCGACGGCTTCGAGGCCGACGACGTCATCGCCTCGATCGCCGAGCGTGCGAGGACGGCCGACCCGCCCGTGCCCGTCGTCGTGGTCACCGGCGACCGCGACGCCTTCCAGCTCATCGATCCGGAGGGAAGGGTCAAGGTCATGGCGACCTCGCGCGGGATCACCGAGACGGTGATCTACGACCACCAGGCGGTGGTCGACCGCTACGGGATCGCGCCCGAGCTCATCCCCGACTTCTACGGCCTCAAGGGCGATACCTCCGACAACATCCCGGGCGTTCCGGGGATCGGCGACAAGACCGCCTCGGACCTTCTCCAGCGCTTCGGCTCGCTCGAGGAAGTCCTCTCCAGCGTGGACGAGATCTCGGGCGCCAAGCGCAAGGAGAACCTTCGCGCCCACGCCGACGACGCGCGGGTCTCCAAGGTCCTGGCGACGGTCAAGCGCGACATCGAGATCGACGTGGATCCGGCCGCCGAGGCCTCGCAGGAGGCCGACCGCTCCCGCCTGCGCGAGGTCTTTCGCCGCTTCGAGCTGCGCGACCCGCTGCGCCGGCTCGAGGAGGCGCTCGGCGACGCCGAGTCCGCGGCCCCCGCACCGACCGCAACGACCACGGTGGCGGCGCCGGTGCGGGGGGGAACCCTCGCCGACGTCCGCGCGCTTGCGCCCGGCGAGGCCGTCGCCGTTGCGATCGAGCCGCCCGAGACGCCTGAAGGAGAGCTCTTCGAACGCGAGGGACTGTGGCGGTTCGGGGTCGTCGCGCTCGGCGAAGCGGTCCCGTCGGGCGGGGCAGCTTCCCCGGGTCGGGCAGCTTCCCCGGGCGTGGCCTCTTCGCCGGGCGCCGCTGCTTCCCCGGGCAGTGCAGCTCCCCCCGAAGTCCTCGTCGGCGACTGCGCGTTCCCCGAGGA
>JAABUS010003795.1_pt1 | contig 23442 bp, 20 predicted proteins | sample 5560161 | NCBI WGS metagenome assembly JAABUS01 (sample SAMN10711885, study PRJNA513376) | rock metagenome | isolation source: Antarctica rocks | place: Antarctica: Victoria Land, Trio Nunatak nord | collected 2016-01-04
GAGCTGCAAGCAACGCATTCCGCGCCTGTAATGACATGCGCCAACACGTATGCCCACACGAAACCATACCACGTGTGCGCGACATGCCGCCTCCAGGGGATCAAAGCCATCAAAACCAGCTTCACCAAGTTGCTGAGGAACAACTTGTTCCCCCTCTGCAGAACCTGCAGCATTACTGCATTGCAGAACGCCGAGGTCATTTACAATAAAGGAGGAGAACAAGGAAGGATGCAAGGCTGTCGATGCGGTACGGCGTGGTTGTGTGCCATGTGTCAACTGTCCGAACTGGAGATTCGGCAGGCCAAGGCGCAAGCGGAAAGGAGTGCACGAAGCGGGATTTCGGGGTTGGGGATCGATGGTGGGGATTCTAAGTGTGCGATTATGGGGATGTCTTGTGTCTGTGGGGAACTGCTGACGGGGAGGGAGCAGGTGTGGAAGTGTGTGGGGTGTTTCGGGTTGGTGGTGAGGGAGATGTAATGGTGGGAGAGGGTGGGGGTTGAGGAGGGGAGCATCGGAATAGATATGATGATTTGGATGTCAGTGAGGTGTTGGATTGTAGGGGAGATTTTGATGGATAGGTTGTGGATAGCAGAGGCGCGAGGTTATAGAGATTGGATGGATAAAGCGGTGGTTGTAGTTGTAGTGGTGTGGTAATAGTAACTAACGGTGGTTGAGTGGAGTCTCTCTGTTTCATCTTCTTCTTTTTGACTTTTTTCGCAGCTAACTGGATATGATACGATTTGAAAGGGAGGAAGAAACGAAAACGGTGGGACCGCTAGCTGCATAGGATGGCAGGCGTCCATGACATAGACTGAAGAATAGAGATGATACTGTCGAAATCTCCATTAAAAATTATGAAATGAAAATGTTAAGGGTGCGGGCAGGTATCCTTTTATGTATCCCCAAACCGGGGTTGACCGGATTCGCTAGAGGGTCTTGAATTCGGGCTCGGGAACGCAAATGTGTCCGTTTTAGCGAGTTATTGATTCTCCTTTTCAGATCGCATTAATACGAAAACGGAGTTCCCTGGCTAGTATGGTGAAAGCGTCTTGGCCCGGATAGTAAGTAGAAAACATTCTTTCCGTGGGTTTCAATTAGCTACCAGAATAGTTAATTACCCTGCCTCTTACCCACTAGCGGCGCCCCCCACACGAACACACCATTAGGCGCCCTCACTGTCATCCCACTCCCGTTCCCATTCGCCGGCGCCTCTTCAGTCAGCCGCTTCCACACCTCCAGGATGCCGGCGCGCTGCGCGGGCAGCATGCTATATTGCAGGCTGTAGAGGCTCTTGCGATGGATGGGCGGGACGAAGCGGCCGGTGGCGAGGCAGAGGAAGACGCTGGGGGAAAGGTAGTGTTTGCGGAGGCGGTGGCCGAGCTGGAAGTATTGGTCGAACATGGCGCGCAGGGAGAGGGGGACGGACTGTGTTGGGGATGGGTTAGGTGGGGTGTTTGGATTGGTAATGGTGGTGGTGGGGATGGGGATGGGGATGGGGTGCTTACTTTGAGGAGGATGTAGGAGGTTGGAGGGTTGTTGGTTGAGTCGGTGATGCGCAGGTTTGGGGTATCTCCAAGTTCGAAGCAGATGCCGCCTGGGTATAATGTTAGCCGTGGGCTGTATGAGTAATTGAAGGATGCTCACCGGGTAAACGCCGTGAGTCCTTTACTCGAAGCATTAATGCGAAAAGAGGAAAGTGATTTAAACAAGCCAGCAGCGTGTCTAAAGCTGCCTTGAGAAATATTATGGCCACCCTGGCCGAGGTAAATGTAAGGTAGAAGACGATTACAGTCGGTAGGAGAAAGAACAATAGAGTGAACAGAATTGTACCCAACAGCAGCTGGTCGAGGTCATAGTCGCATGAATCAATTCGGTTTCGTAGGACATTATGCTTCTTGCCCCGGAATAGGTGGAACAAGGAAACGATGATCGTTAGCTGCCAGTGGAATATGCGAGCTGAGGCGGTATAGAAACAGTAGATGTGTATTGTCAGCAGGGACAAGAGATCAGAGAACAACGATATAGGCATGCTAGCGCCAGCAAAGGCAGAGAAACCGATAAAGTAGATGATTCGAGGCAAGTAGGGTTGGAGATTGCCAACACAGCCTATAGATTTCAGTAATCCGGCAGCGATCATTGGAAAGAATGAGCTTACCTGCCCAGTAGTCGATGACCCACAGAAAGAGATCACCTAGGAAAACAGCCAACTCATTATTAAGCTTCAGGCCCGCTGGCCAATCCATGAGCCATGAGATCATATCTCGCAAGCCCTCCACAGTCCATCCTATAAGTATCTCATTGATCTGGTAGGCTACCCAGTCAGCGTTGTCGATGATGTATGAACCTAACGCAATGCCGATGATAACATCATTTGCAACAAGCCAGAGACTGTTATAGAAGCGGATATAGTCCGGATGTCGTTCTGTGATACTTTCCCAGTCATCTTTCCTCTTACGCAGAGTAAGATACTGGATCGGCCAATAACAGAACTGTTGCAACCGAATATCCACCTGCTGAGCAGTTGCTGATATATCCTTCAACGCCATAGATTCAGGACGAGGTCGCCATTCAAGCACGCAAAGTATCGCTTCGGCCACAACCCGGTGACAAATCAGGCCTATTACAAAAGCTCGTTTCAAGAGCGGATAGACCCAAACTGTAATGAGATGCCATGCAGCAACGAAGACATGATCCCATAGCGATGATGCAGACTCCACTACTCGCTCGCCAACACTCAAACTTCTCTTCTGCCTCGTCCCAATGAGATGTACGTTACTTGATAGAAGGCACGCCAATTCAGATGAGCAGTTGATTTGGCTCAAAATAGTTGGCAGCATTTTCTCCTTCTGCGAGGGTGAGCGCCTGATTACACTATGGAGCTGGAGTTTTTTGATCAATCTCGCCTTCTGTGCTCTCTCGTCGGCTGTCTCCATTCCATCAGCGTCCGTGAAGTTAGGCGCGAGATCTTGACCCAAGGCATCATCCCCTAAGGCCAAAGATATTGAGCTGAGAGACATATATTGCATTCGCGTTGGTGACGGTCTCTCGAATAGAATTATCTGCACCGTGGTTCCGTGATCTTTCGGACAGGATATCTGTGGGAACGGAGTTGCTGGTTCCGTGTATGCTAATAACTTATAAGAATTGAGAGGATTTGCTTCTTTAGTCGGGTTGGCTATCCCTAGCACGTGCAAATAGGAGCTTCCACAGAGGTTGAACAACTGGCTCATGGGATGAGGGTTGTTCCGAAAAAACGTACCGACACGTAGCGCATTGTCAACACGGTGTGGCTGATCGAATAGATTCAGCTTCTTGGGAATTGAGGTTGTTCTCACAGAGGCTCACGGGGGCCTTACCTCCACGTCTTGTAGTATAGATACCACAAAGATGTCCAATTCAGAATTCTTCCATCCCACTATCGTCCCTTGCGCTTTGCTCCTTGGAGAATCTGAGGGCCAAAATATTCGTAACAGTCCATTTCCCGCGACCATAATATCATCTTCGGCAGGGTCAAAACGAGCCTCGCCGCCTCAATTGTTCGCGTGCAGATATACCAACGACAGGAGATCTAGGATGCTAAACAGTGCTTCAGCACCATATATGTAGATCCGGGAGATAAGTCATACCAGATTGGTTTCCCGTGATGCAATACGTTCAATCGGCAAGATGAAGAGAAAGAAGAACAGGGATAGGATTGCGAAGCCTTTGGCTGCCCGCGTCTATCATATCCACACGTCAGTACAACTACGCGTAGAAGCCAGATGAAATCTCTTCCAGGCGCAGAAAAGACATACCACAACGCTGTGTTCTGCGGCAAATATTGCAAGCTCGTATAATCTTGTTACCAGATCCCAACGAGCAGTAATATAGCCGGCAACGAAAATCCCAAGGGTGAGCACTGAGAACGGGTGCATTAATTAGCTCCTATCTTGAAGGCATTATTTGAGTTCCAGCGATGACGAACTGCAACAGAAGCTCAGTTCTACTTTGCTCAGTCGTTTGTAAATATTCACAAGATCCGGAGATAATAATTATCACAGGGGTAAAGTATCGGCCGAGCGAAGCCGGGCACGTGATAGCGGAACAACCCTAAACTGGGTATCTACCTAAGGTACATAAGGAATAGAGGGCATCGTATAATCTAGGCATGGTATTGCAACCAGGTTCTATGAAGCTAAGTGCAGACGAATCAGTAGTCTCCGTCTGCGTTTTCAAGACCTTGATGCCTCGACTACTAGAATTCTGTTTGTACAACCGTAACAACAGTAGCCCCTATCTGCCCTGGATCTAGTAACCTAATACACACACAAATGCTCGAACGGAGACGCCAGCCTCTTCCATGATAGCTAAGATGCAGAATGCAAGAGTCTTGACCAACCCCTATTGTATAACGCCACAGCTAGTGTCCTCTGTCCTGCTCTGAGTGTCCCATGGTTGATTTTACTCCTGGTCCCGCTCAGATGCATGCTCGCTGAAAGGCCTCACAAGCCCTTAACATCAACATTGAACTTCCATTCATCTGTACTGGGTCAGAAACCTATAAGTCATGCCAGCGGAGAATATCACTCACCATTCTTGAGATTTTCGGCCGTGTCGTCGAGTAGAATGATCCTCCTCTTGTTGCAGTATGTTGTTTTGTCCAAGATATCAACTCTAAGTTCTGTGAGTTCCGTGGTTGGCTTTTCAAACATCTCGCTCAAGCTCTCCACTGCCATCTCAAGGTCTTTTTGGTTGTCTTCGAAGATCTCCGTTAAGTTGTTTCTTGCAAGGTAATACGCAAATGCATAAGTACATTTTAGCGTTTGACGGCATTGCTGAAGGGCTTGCGAGGCAGTAGCTAGAAATTGGACCTGGATCCAGGACATCCCCGAAGCTGTTTGGAGGTTTATCATTTTCTTTTCAGTCTTGATGTACAAATCTTTGTCGAGTTTCGCCGATTGTTCGTGGTTCGCATAACGGTTGTAGTAATGTAGATAACGCTCGAGCGATATCCGTGACTTCGCTTGAGCATCACGACCATCCAATCCTGATTTCTCTTCAAAGCGGTTGCAGTTGTACCAGCTTGTGCCGTGTTCAGACCATAAACCCATACACATCCAGCAGAACTCATGTTTGCATTTCCGACAAGTCATATGATTACACCCACCATTCTTCTCGATTGTTGACGCACACTTCGGACACTCCTTCGTGTTCGCTGATATCCAATTCGCCGTTTCCGAGTCGTCCTCGCACTTCTTCAACCACTGCTTGACTAACGAGCATGGGGCAGGCTGATGATCGTTCAAAGCGCATCCGAAGCAGAACCGATGGCTGCATGAGCATGCCACTGTAGGAACTATCCGCCCAAGCTCTCGCTTTTTGACACCGCATTCTACGGCGTACTCGCAATTTGGTGCCGGGCACCATTTTAGCTCGTCCTTATCATCGACATATGTTCGTGTCAAGAGCGTTTGGTATCTATAGTCTGCGTTAGATTTGTATACTGGTGTTAGGCTGAGGATGGTTATACCTGGCTTTTAAGTCTGCCGCAACAAGCAGATTTAGGGATTTTGAATCAACTATCCTATTGCAGCCAGTGGTGGGGCATTGTATTCTCGCAGCCTCGCCCTCATCTTTAATCTTCTGAGCAAGATATTGCCTGTAACAGTCGACGCAATATTGGTGCCCACATCTCATAGCATACGTTTCCAGGCCAGGCTCGTCTTCGTAGCAAATGCTGCACGTAAATCCTTGGACCACCTTGGTTTTTGGTATCTGCCCATTGTCTGGGCCCAATCCTGCGCTGTCCAGTAGAGCTTCGGGCCTTTCCATGTACGTCTCGATCAACCTTTCCTTGTTCCATCGAAGATACCTTAGAAGGATAGCGGAAGCTTCCGACGGCTGACCTAGTATGGAGGAGATCTCTTCAATCTGCTTGTCCTGATGTGCTTGGATGTCGGCCGGCGCACAGACTTTATAGTCCACCTCGTATGACTTCTTAGTGGGCCTAATCAAGTCTTTGTCCTGCGAAAAGCCGGTATCTGGGTCCTCTTCTTCTGAATCTGTTCCCACAACGGGGATAAATAAGTCATATGTTTTCTTCGTGCCATATCTGCCGAAATCCAACAAACTCACCTATGCCAAGCTCATCACCACTGTCTTGTGTTCCTCCGAAGTCGTCTTCCTGACTTGACAAGCCACTCATAAACTCGTCATCGGAATCCATGGTAGTCAGTGGAGGGGTGTTCAGCGTTATTGCTGGTATGCCTTCTCCCTTGGCTGTAATGTTCTGACTCTGCCTCTTGCTCTTGGAAGCAACGTCAATATTCTCGGTAGCTTTCCTCTTCCTAGTCTGAGAAGACGTGGTGAATGATGAGACGATGCTCAGTGCTGATCTCGTATTGACGAGATCGAAACACGAGCTTCACGTTATAGTCACGAAGTATTAGAGCCTCAGTTGACAGGCTGCACAAAGAGGTATGAGCAATGAGTACTGAGTTCGAGGATGAGGCTGAGTAATTGATCAAGTTCGAGAGTCATGCTGTTGACGGGAATCATTATAGGGTCCTACCCTTAAGTCGAGGCGGCGGATGACTAACGGAGCTGTGTTGATCCGGCTCCGAAGCACAGACCATGTTCGCCTTGTCACACGTCCTTGCAGCCCTACTTAACCTACCTCAGACTCACAACCTGATGTCGACTTCGGATTGACTTGAGATTTCCATGACTAAGCATTCTGAAATTCACCTTCCGGTCAGCGTGAAGTGATAATAGCTATATCAGGCAGTATATCACGAAAGCAAATAACAGTTATGTCATGTTACCAATGAAAACATCTCGAGCTACAACGACAGTAGGATGAGTTCCTCAGTGATCAAGTAGGTCTGAAACGAATAGCAGCTCGTCCGATGAGTAAAGACAGTGAGCTAGAGTGTTTTGTATAGCTCTCTAGCCTTTCACCGTTGACTATTGGGCTCTTGAGAGCAAAAATGATCCGTAGCACGCACCCAACAACCTCTCGATTTGTTCACCCTTCCATCCTGCTCGTGACATTGCCAAACATCCTAATTTCAACAAAGTAAGCGGATTGGCAAGTTCCTGTCAAGCCCCAACGCCTGTCTTGGCGGCCTTGCCTCATTTGACAACCACCCTAACGCCTTTCGAGTCCGAAACGGCTGCTGCAACGAAAAAGTCGTGCGCCATGTCTATATCTTGCAGAGTAGTTTCGAAAAGCTGAGTGTCGAAGCGTCGCTGCACCATAGCAGTGACGAGGTAGAGTTCCGCGTATGCGAGACTGTGGCGTAACTGTTAGCCTCGATGCAAGCGCTGAGATCCCGGCTATGGTAGTTAATCTGGATTCGGGAACGAACACTCCTATGTCAAATCCATGGCGCTGTGGACTGGGAGTGAAAAACAGCAAACGGCTAATGGGACTTACTCAATACCCAGACATGCCCTCGGCCCTTTGCCAAACGGCACAAGATATTTCTTCAGACTCTTCGCATTAGGCGAAAGCCAACGCTCAGGGATATATTCATCAGGCTGCGGAAAAATTGTAGGATTCATCCTATGTATGAGATATATGCTCATACTGACGGGTGTGCCGGCAGGAATATCCCACTCGTGGAATGTCAACCCTTGTTTCGGGGCCATGCGGGCGAGACGGTGCGGTATACCGGCCGTAATTCTAAGGTTTTCTTCAATGCATGCAGTCAGATATGGCAGCTTCTTCAATTCCTGCCAAGTGGGTATGCGGTTCGGATCTGGCATTGCTTGAGACAGCTCCTCCCGGAGTCGCGCGAGCTTTGCGGGATTGTTGAGGAGATGAAAATGGAGCGTGGTCAGTGAATTCCCGATGGTTTCGGAGCCGGCGACTGTGACGAGTGTGCCCTCTTGGGCTATGCGGTCGATTCCGAGTTCGTGGCGTGGGAGGTTGGATTTGAAGAGGAGTTCATAGAAAATTGTAGGGTGGTTCTTTTCATCATAGAGATTGTTGGGACCGGCGGTCTTGATAGCTGTTACTTGATCCTGATTTTGCTGCGGATCATGCGGGTTAGCTTACGCTTAACAAAACTTCGTTTCTCTCGGAGAAGCAAGGCTCGACCAGCACCTGAGGCCTTGTGTGAGAACGTGTTGGGGTATTTTCATTCCAGAAAGAACAAAATGGGAGAAAATGAAGTAGAAGTCGGGAATTGCTACAACTGCAATGGAAAGGTCAGGGTATTGCCACTCATGGAGCCTTCTGCAACCTAGAGCCGGGATTCGCTCGCACAAAGAAAGTAGGGTCTCAGGAAAATATAGAAAGGAGTGGTGGAGGGCAGAACTTGCTTCTCTCAGATGTACGAAATATCTCACCTTGTGTATCCCAAGCATAGCCGCCGCATCAGGCATTAACCACTTCACCAGCTTAAAAGGCAAGCTTTTCATTACTGGCAAGAGCCATCCAAACTGGCATGTCAGGTAAGCGGCCTCGGTAGCATGGTTAATCATGTCAATCCACGGTCTTCCCAGATCGTCCCTATCGAGATAATCAAATGATCGCGCCATAGCGTAGTCTGAAATAATATCGATCGCCATCGCTCTGTACGCTGAATACATGTTGATTGGGGTCTTAGACGCTTGGTGTTGCCGCATGAGATGGGAGAGCTTTTCGACTTTAGTAGTGATAACGTCTTCAAGCTGAACGACTTTTGCTACGGAGAAGAAGGGGGAGAGGGCACTGCGGCGGAGACGGTGGAGGTCGTGGGGCACGGTGCCTTGCATGGAGCCAGAGACGCCAAACTGTCTTGCTATCCACCAGTACTTGTCAAGCTTGAGAGCGTGGCCGTACAGGTGCTCATAGTAGTCTGGGTCGTTGATGTGAAGCTCGTGAGGACTGATGCGGACAACAGGGCCTGAGATGCGCGTTCAGTCCAAGGGGACTTGGTTGCCAGCGGGGGGGGATTACGTACCATGTTTGGCATGCATGTCTGCGATTTCCCATGTGTATTTTCCCCGTTTAATGTAATCATAGTAGAATTGGTACCATAAGGTCAACGCAGCCAATTTCCGTCCTGGAAACTTGGCCAATGGACTCAAATAGAGCCTGTAGATTGCTCCGAGGGCAGTGTACAGAAGGACAAGTGCAGTGATAGTGGTCAGGACATGGGTCCCAACCCAATTCCGGGTGTCTTCGAAAAGATCCATATCAAAGGTACTTTGCCCAATGTTGCACACATATGAAGAGGGTTTAATGAGATAAAGCAAGGTAGAAGGTAAGGCAAGTCCTTTACCTTAAGTGATATATGATGCATTCACGGGCTGGAGGGAATGAATGTGTGCAGTAGGACTAGGTACTTTAGGCGCGGCCTTGGCAAGCCGACAGGAAAGTGCTGCAGCGCTAAGGGCGCAACCTGCATGCAGCGAATGCCCACCGGCAAAGGTCGATCTTGTTATGTACCATTGAGCCGATGACCCAGTAACATGGCCGTGGCTACAGAAAAGGTTGTACTTAGACGTGTTAGACCAGTGCAAATGCGTTCCTGTTCGCATTAGCGTATGTGTTGTCACTCGGTTGGACCCTTGCACGCCTCTGTACCTTTTCTACACCTTTAGATACATGGCAGGTAGAATGGGTCAGAAAGGTCGGTATGCTTGATAAGGTTCAGGTTCTTGTAAAGAGGGGATTGAACAGCAATATACGCCGAACGACGACCAGCATGAGTAAGTAGTGTAATTAATCCCATCCAAGCCTACCGGTCGTGGGTTGTCTGGTATTCTATGCGTGTTAGGTCCCCCGAGCATGGTAGTAAGGTATGTAGGGTGACGTTGTCAAGCTAGGACTGAGCCGCCACGCTGCACTTGTGGTTGTGTGCTGCACCGTCAAGGTCCAAACGCGGACAGGATATATTCTCATTCCAAAAATCCCATCATTCACATGTGGGACAACAGCTTGAAGATGATTCGTGAATCGTTGGGACTGAACAGACTGAAATGATGGGCAAAGTACGTCTTGCCATGAGTTTCCGGTGTTGCTCCCCTGACCCTTAACACCTTGAAGAGCCATTGAATAGAGACATGCAATGCCACGGTCTTTCTCCTTTAACCACCCCGTTCTCCAAACTCCCTGGCCCAATCTTCGAATTGTTGAAGGCCCTGCTTGCTCACGCTGGGCCGGATGTTGACCAAACTCGCCTCGAAATCCTCAGATTGTATCGGTCTAATTTCATCCATGGACATAAACAGCAACGCCTCACCTAGACTCCGTAGAGGACCCATGGCTGCATCCTTGGCCAGCGCTGTAATATCAGAGCCTGAGAAACCTGAAAATTTACGTCAGTACCCGCACTCCAAAGGTGCTGATGAACGTACCGTCTGTCAATTCGACAAGCACTTGAATGTCCTTTTTGTTCAGGTTGTGTTTCTGATGACCTAGTAATGTTTGGAGCTGAGTTGCTCTGACCTCGGCTTCGGGCAGAGGAATATATTGTCGCCGTACGAATCTGCGCCTAGCTGCTTCATCAATTGCCCACGGCATGTTGGTAGCGGCAAGGACTAAAACTCTGCTGGCATCGCCTTCTTGCTTCTCTTTGTCAGTCTGCTGTTTTCCTGCCGCTGCTCGCTGCAGATCCGACCACTGGATCAAGAACTCAGTCTTGATGCGCCTGGTGGACTCATGCTCGCTTGAGCCGCCGCGCGACGACAGGAGCGAGTCTATTTCGTCGACGAAGATGATAGACGGCGCAAGTGCCTTTGCCAAAGAAAACAGAGCACGGACCAGTTTCTCGGATTCGCCCAACCATTTTGATGTCAGACTGCTAGCCGAGATTGCAAAGAACGTAGATCGGGATTCTGTCGCTACGGCTCTGGCAAGCATGGTCTTCCCAGTGCCCGGAGGTCCAAACAGAAGCATCCCTCTAGCTGGCTCTCGAAGACCCATGAAAAGATCGGGCCTTAGAAACGGGTACACAACGGCCTCCTTCAAAGCTTTCTTCGCAACATCTAGACCTGCCACATCATCCCAATGCACTTCGTCCCCATGAACCACAATCTCATTGAAGATCTGATTAGCAGCATTTTCATCGACACCCTTCGGGATATGTTTCTTAATGTGTTTTATCCGCTTCTCCCAATCTAATTGTGCATCTGACGCGTCAGAAGAATTTTGCTTGGCGGAAGGCTCTCCAGGAGCGGAAGTATCTTGCTTTTTGCGGAGGTCTCGACGTTGCGTCAGATCTTCCTCGCGACTGCTGCTGGTGTTCTCATCAGCGCTTCCAGACGATCCTGCCCTACCAGATTCGCTTGTGCTATGTCTAGTCGAACGAGGTGAAGATATGTTGGCCACGGGGCGCCGGGTAACGCCGCTCGGAACAGAAGGTCGAGTCTTTCTTTGCGGAGATCTTTGTCTCGTTGGTAGAGCAGAGGTCTTTGGACTTTCATTAGATCTGATTGGCCGTACAGCCGATGCTTGGGCTGCCTTGGATATGGGGGCAGGAGCCGGGTACTCGTTGCGATAGGAAAGATAGTCAGACTGGGGTTTTGGCCGGACTGGCGATCTGGCCTTGGTCTGTGCACTGCTGGAATCCTTTGTGAGACGGTCATGTGCTGGTGGTATCGACGGCTCTAATAAACTGAGATCATTGCCTTTTTGAGCGTGTGAATCTAATGCCTGGTTTAGACTTGGCTGAACCGGGCGTGGATCGCCGACATGATAGCTGCTTGGTCTTTGCTGATCTGGGATTGACGATGGATTAGATGTCCTCCGTCGCCGTACAGGGCTGATGCGTCCGCTAACAAGGTCCTGTCCATCAACTGCAACCGTTGGCTCGAAATGGAAAGCAGCATTACCTCCAGAGCTATCACGTTTTATCGAATTCAATGTTGTTGAGCTACCGTTCTGTGCAGCGAGTGTCTGCCCAAGCCTTTGCCCTGATGCCCTTGTTGTGTCCCACGCAAGACCCGCAGCTTTGGAAGACGTAGGAGGCGGACCTGTCCTAAATCCGCTCGAAGCTCTGGGTGACTTTGAAGGCCTCTTACCATCCTTGCCTGCCCGCAATGTGGTCAACATCCGACTCCTCTTCTCGGGACTATGCTCCCGCGACGGTTGTCTGGGTTCTCCAGGTAGCGTTGGCGGAGAGTAGGGTAGATTGAACCCAGTAGTGTTGATCTGTGGACTGCTATAAGATCGCTCCGTCTGGCTATCTGAAGCCTTTTGCTGTAGAACGGCCGGCCGTTGAGGTAGAGGTGGTGGTAGTCTAGATAGATCAGGGTAGTTGACTGTAGGAACCGTGTTTTGCCCAATTGAGGTTGCCGTTGAGTATCGAGCTTTGTGATGATCCGTTTTATCGGGTACTGGAGGTCCAATTCGTCTGGTCGAATTTTGGCTGGAGCGTCCACTGTCTTCTTTAGTTTCCTTCCTGCTTTTCCGTAATGCCTCCAGAAGATCTACACGTTCCCTGCACTGTATCTCCATGCCATGAAGCGAATCCTGAAGCGCTTTCTCGGTCTCTGACTTAGGTTTGTGGTTCGGGGGTATTTTGTAGGCATTGTGATAATATATCTGATCGAGAGCAGAACGCCATGAGCGCAAAGCTTCTTCTTCATTGTTCTAGCCTCGATAATTAATTGCAGATTTCAAGCAGCACGGTCGGAAACTAAGATACTAACCTGCCCCTCAAAATATACTGCTGTTGAACAGATTAGATAGCACTCATCGTACGTCTTCTGCATCGAAGACGAGGCCTTGTTCCGCATCATTGAGTACACTGTGGTGTTTAAGTTGATCCATGTGACTTCTCTCGACCGGAATCTTGCTCTTCAACGAAGCGCAGCCGGTTGTACTCAGCCTTGGCCTTGTCGTGTTTTGGGTGCAACTGAGGCTTGGAATTCAGGTTCGGAAGCACGCCCAATGGACTCTAAGTCTTTGTGTGGTCTATGGCTCCTTACCTACAAGTAAATGTGGTTCAAACCGTGAGTCAAGGTATGTATTACAGACTATTCTGTATTCTAGATGTTTTGAAGCGAAGGTATCTATCTCACAGAACGAGCGATTCGCTGAATAAGCAGTGACGCAGTAAGATTTCCATCTTTCCATTCTTGTACTCGTACTCGTACCTCGTCACACGTGCTCGTATTCGAGACTTCAACAAGAAAAACTTGTCGACGACAGGGACGTCGGGATTACCTTGTTCAGTTCAATTCCTGCTACTTCCGATTTATGTGTTCATCGTTGTAGATGCATAGAATTAGCACCAGAGTCTGAAATCCTTTCTAGCAGTGCCAAAAGGAAGAATGGAAGTCATTCCTGGAGATGCCGTCGTGGCAGTCAGATTTATTTCAACACCGTTCGCTCTATATAACCATGGCCAAGGAAGCCAGACATGGTACTCCGTACTTTTGTTTCTTATTATTCATCCATGTTACAGCCATCTGCTTTCAGATCTTTACCTCCTGTGGACGAACAGTAGCTGCAAATGGATCAGGGAAATCTGACTCTCCTGGGTAGTTGAGGTATCCATCGCCTCAAAATCTATGTACATGAGTTTATCGAGTATCCAGCGGCAGAGCTGGTAGCCAGCAGTCGCTCTAATTTTCCTTGAAAACGCCTTGCAAATGCCCTTCGCTATGACGTCGCTCGCACAGATATATACATAAAGACTCTTTCGTAGCTGGAGTAAAGTAAGAACGTTGCCTTTGTTCTGGGAGAGGTAAGAAATTTGAATAAGATCTCCATCCTTGGCCAGTAGCAAAGACACAGGATCCCGCATCAGCCTTGAGCGAGATACGAAGAATACCGCTACCTAGGTCGTTACGATCCAAAATAGGTGCTTTTAATCTAAAATTAGAGGTGTGGGCCGCGGAGGCTGGTATCGTTGCTGATAGGGAGAGGTTACATGCCGAGTAAATGGGAAGTCATGATACATTCGGGTAATCGAGTCGAAACTGCACGCTAAGCCTTTCCAATGTTGAAATCGTGTAGTGATACTGGTACACAACGGATGAGATCTGCGGGTATCGGATGGATGTGAGGATGAAGAGGAATGCTGCGGTGATTGATTGGTTTTGGGTTTGAATGGTTTGAAGCACACGTAGAGGTGGGGGACGTTCAGTCGTTTTGGTGGCGAATGAAGTAGGCTTTTGCCATTTCGTAGGATGTCCTGATGGTTAGAGGTCAGTTTGTTTGAAGTTCGTCTAATGAGTTTTGAATTTGAACACTAGTATCACAGAATATAGACATACCAGCATATCGCAGTACTAGGCATAGTAGTGATTATCCGGGGTCGTAGTCCGCGGAAGAACCCTCCCCAGCCATGCTGCCGCTTGATGATCGAAGCCGCCACTAATAGTCCCTTTGCAGACCGAATTTCGGCATCGTTTGCAGTCCCACGGGTTTGTAATAGAGTCTTAATGACATCGAGTGGAGTAGTCAAGCCTGCAGCGAACGCACCAGCCAATCCTCCAGCACATATATGGGTGACTGGGCTGTACTCTTTCGTCGGGTTGATGACCTTTGAGAGCGACTCGTAGGCGGTAAATTGAAGCGCTGTAAATGGAACGGTCATGGCAAGAGTAGTTGGATAGGAAACGTAAAATGCAGATAATCCTTCGGTTTTATAGACTGCTCTCGTACATTGTGATAAGGACTTATAGACGGACCCATGCACCTGCATTCGCTGCTTGACGACTGGCCACATAGGATTAGAAGCGGCTTAGATTAGTGAAAAGAGCGACGTTCTCACCATCAAAGGGATTCATGATGGCATCACTCGCGATTGTCGCACAGGCGCCGCTGGTAGCTATTGGCCAGTTAGCCTACATACAACCCTATAATACCGTCATACAGTAGGTACTGACCTGCTGCGACAGGATGATGCTGATTGCCATCATTGCCCCCCATGGCCTGCTTAACCGCCTCGTAAGTTGCGAAATATACAGCATGAGCTGGACCTATACCAGCATGTCAATCCCCCTACGCCACATGTAACGACGAAGCACCTGCCTACCTGCGCCTACGACGACACTTGAAATACCTCTCCACATTGCGGTGGCCCCCTCTATTCTTGAAATGGTAGAGACGGCATTTGAAAGGCTTGTGTAGATGGCACCAGGCGACGGGTTCACGATTTGGAGGCGGGTCTACGGACAATGAGCGCGACGGCGTTTACAGTCATCTTGATCAGGGCTTACTTTGAGGGTGTCAACGGGGAACATGACAGAATGCTCCTACAAATCCATTAGCTTATAGTTCCATTGGTCGCAGAATATTGAGCTGAGGGCAAACTTACGGCAATTCCAGCGAATGCGCCGGCGGCCATATTCTGAAGGAGAGTAAAGTCGGGTGGCAGGCTTTCATAGCTAGAGTAAGGCGTCAGCAGAGCAAGCTCCCATACTCAAGATCTGATTCAGAGCGGCGCATACTCGAGCTCCTCCACCGGGGCAGTGGGATCTACACGGGCAGCCATAGATCCACCAGCAGCGGCGAAGGAAAGCCTATTAAGAGCGCGCAGGACAACGAGAGTGTAGCAGGGCGACTAGAGAAACTTTTTAGAGGATTGAAGAGACGACATAAATTCTGATGGTTGTGGACGCAAGGTTGGGGAGTAGATGAGCTTTGTCTGTGTTTGTACATGGGAAATTTAAAAAAAAGCGACATCATTGACCGCATGAATTGACCAGGGTCTAGAACCAACCCTGACTAAGGAAGGCATCCTCACAAATGTTCAGAATTCACGATTTTTCATTTTCTATAGGTGTCTGAAGCTTCGAGAGCCATATATATGATAGTCAAGCCGAATAGTCCGCTATATGCCACCTCCCTAACTTTCACCGCGTCATAGTTGAAAGAGCATTGGTGTGGCATCAGCCTCTTCTCTGAGGCCCCTCCTGATCTACTGAGAGTTGTAAAGCATGTAGTGACTGATATGAGCTGTTGAAAGAGACGATCATGTGGAATCACGACGGAGGGCCAGAAAAGTTCGGACGAAAATAAGGATAATCAAGGCTTCAGAACATCATGTGGTTTGTTCCTAAGTACAAAATATGTTGTGAATATGCACACCCCACGACTCCGACCTACCGCTCATGCATGGAAAACCGAACATGTACCGCCTGGAATTGGTTCGGATTCCCGACCTGATTCCGATGGACGCCTGTGTCTCGTGCAACGTGGGTATCCCTTTGACCAAATGCAGCGCTAAATGTTGACACCAGTTCCTCTTCCCTCCGTTTGGGCCTTCGAGAATTGGTACACCAAACCTAAAACTCCTGGTCCTCTATCCTGGTTCATGCCCTGGACGTCCTCTTCTCCATCGTCGTCCCTGGCCCCGGCACGATTCGTCTTCCAGGAATCGCCCAAATTGCTGTCAGCCGCAGCTCCCTCACTACCATCACCAGCGGATCGTCGGGTATCCTCCAGCGGTATATCCTCTTCATCTTCAACCGTACCAACAAGAGTTTTACGCGAAGACCGTAAACGGGATTGAACTGGCCTATGGGGTGTCTTGGTTCCTAATCGCGACAGTTGATGTTGCGGGTCCAGAAGGATTGAGGCCACGGGTGACAATTGACCTCCTGTAGGGGCAAATCTCGGTGTGCGATGTACTGAACGGGATCCAGTGCCCGGTCCGCCTAATATTGATCGGCTGGGTCCTCGATGTTGGCGGTCCCCTCTGTCTAACCTGCTGCTACCGGGGCCGTTTAATTCGGGAGCGAGGGTAGGAGACATCATTCCAGGGAATGCTGGAGGGGGGTAAAAATTACGCTTAGCTGAAGGATGTAGATATGGTGCACCAGGTCGTTGATTCGTAACGTAATTGTCAATAAAGCCATAGTAAGACGCGAGCATTTTCCCATCTTTGGTAGAATAGTACTCTTCACGAAGATCCTGAGCAGCTGCCTCGTCCTGTCGGGTAACATTGTTGCTTTCCTTCTTGAAGTCGAACACAGCGAAAGAGCATACGTACCCCAAGCCATCGACATGAAGAGTGAATTCGCGGAAGAAATCCACCAGCCGGTCACTGCATTTTGGGAGACTGAACCAAAGGATAAAAGGCGTGAAAATGATACTGAGTATTTCTTCGAGGAATATGATGACCTTCATCTGGTAGAGGAGCGCAAATTCTGTCCGTACCTCGTTACTATGCAATCGCCCACGCCAGTTACTGGGCGAATAATGTGTGTATTCCGTCACATTGCTGAGCGCATATTCGGGGTCAAACACGAGATTTTCCTCTGGAACCACTCCTCTGGCTACAGCCCATACCGTTCCGAAAACGCCAAGATAAAATAGTACCGTTCGCTCCGATGTGATCTCGAACCCTAAGAACAATTCAGGATCAATTACGGAGGCCAATGCTAAGACTGATACGACAGCGCCAGTGACGAAGGCGACGAAGCGTGAAATTTGGATAGTTTTGTCCTTGGGGAATTGATCAACATAACGCGAAGCAAAGGGATAAGACATGTTAATTCGACGTTGGAAGAGATGCCATAGCTCGTTGAACTCTCGAAACTTCCATTCAGCAAGAGGTGTATATTGACGAGATCCAATCTGGGATGGGTTCTTTTGGTACTCATTAAAGTAGCGAAAGAAATATAGCATCATAAAGTAGATGATGATGAAAGGAGCACATAGAACATTCATAAATCCAGCGAACAAGAAACGTCTTCGCAAGCCATCGCTGAGAGCCCGGCGGTGGGTGTCTTTGAGAAACAATGGTCGAACCTGGCCCTGTTCATTGAAGACGTAGTCGAGAATGCACAAGCTCAAGTTCCATTCAAGTGTCTTTGAGAAGAGTTGCCTGTTCTTGAGAAACGGTATCGGTAACGTAAGATCTAAGACATCCTTGTTGATCAGGGCGATCAAATAATTATCTCTCCGCATTAGTCGGTTTGCAATATCATGAGCGTCCATGCGTTGCTTCGATTGGCTTCCCATAAATCGACGATGCCGTTCAGTAACCCCTGCGGCGGTCGCTGGATTCGAGTCTCGCAATAACATAAGACGCTTGACAATCTCTTGCCACGAGACTGTTTGAATATCAGTATCGGGTATCTCAAGAAGATAGCGGTAGAAATTATGCATGTTCTGTAGCCGACGGATATCGAGGATATACTGAAACAGTTTGCAGATCCACAAAAAGGCGAATAGCCAGATTAGTAGGTTAGCGGAGGCAGACATCTTTTTCGGACATTGCGGTATCAGAACCTCGGACAAAGTCTTACTTGTTGGTACCTTTCTGTAGTCGATACAAGAAGTGAGGAAAGTGCTGAAGCCTACTACGAATGCCAGGGTACTATGATCTGTTAGATGCCAGCGTTAGTTCCACACGATGGAGATGCTTACAGAAGATTTAGCATTCTACTCAAGAGTATACACCAAATCCCGTTCCCGAGAAAGTAGTCGTACACGTCTTTGAGGAAGTTATCAAGGTTTTCAATATTCGCCCATCTCCACATCGCCATCTCCTTTGGATCCCCGGTTCCAAGAGGTTGACCTCGATGAGCAGAACTCCTGTGTTGCGGTCGTGCAGAATTCAAGTCTTGGTGGAGTCGTTGTTGCTCTTGAGTAGCCTGCCACTTAGCCCTTGTTCCCCTAGTCGTAGGACCCGTAACTGGTGGGGGTCTTGTCTCTTGCTGCTGTCGATTTGTTGGCGCTGGGACCGCATCTTGATCGCCTTCAATCAGTAAGGATTGTGGCACTTCGTCATCCATCTCATCCGCCTCGTCTCCCGTCGGCGGTTTCTGTAGCCGCTTGTGTCTTTGACCAGCTCTGCTCGGAGACTCCTTGCTTTTTCCTCTCGAATTTCCCGATATTGCTTCAGTGACGTGGCTGGCAGCTGCATCGAAGAGCCCTTGCTCGAGTTCATGATCATGAAAGCGCCCACCCAGATTCTCCTCGTCAATGGCCATACCTGCGCGCTCTTCAATGTCGGACTGATCCGAGGACTCGTCGTGCTGACGTAAGGTTTCATAGACAGATGGTGTTCCTATGGCAGGCGGTAAGAAACTCGAGAGCATGTTTGATGCCATCATGATGGCGAGGAAGCGATATATTCTATGAGTCAGTTGTACCAAGATTCACGGGTTGAAGGCATTCTTCAGTATCGCCTGCCATGAATATACGCCCAACGATACTCATGACATCTATCTAGCGTCTATCTGTCCATGTCATGTAACCCATTGTGATGTCTTTTCAGCTGATCTCCAGTGAACCAACGGAGTTTCAATTATATATCATGGAGTCATGTGCGAAGGTGTTGTGATCGGGCAAGGTGTGGAAGTCACCGCATTTAGATCAACACCCCACATCCCACGTTCTAGGCGACCGTTATAAGGGATACGGAGTACTTCAGTAGCTCTTCCGCACATCTGCTCTCTACCCATCCACAGCCCTATCAGAAACTCCCCCCAACCCGGTTGATCCAAAGATACCTAGACAGTACCACTCAATAAAATGAATGGTAACACAAACTATTCGGGAGACTTGGCAGATGGCTTTGATGGCAGACTGACTGCTTCATCTCTGCCAAATAGATCCAGTGCCCTATCTAATAGGGTCACAAATGTCCTGTCCGCATCATATGCGGACACTGAGATCAGGGATGCTCTAGATATACTGGATAAGAAAGACGTTCAAAACACACCCGAAATCAGACGAAGGTTGCGCCTTGATGTACAAAAGGAGGTCATTGAGTGCAACGGTGCGATTGTGAAAGATTTTGGTATTGTGGCGGAGGTTCGTCAAATAGCTTGATGTGATTGCCCTTGCTGAGAAGGTATCAGCAACTGAAGCGCATAGGCTCTACTATTGCTAGTTTGAACAAATGCTGTCAAGAAATGCGGCAGCATGTCGCTGCCGCTCACGAAGAGAGTGGACCAGTCCTTGAAGAGGCCGCTACGCTTTTGATGCAAAAGCAGGACTTGGAAACTAAACAGCAATTGCTTGATGCATTCAATAAGCATTTTATCATGTCTGAAGAAGACTTGATGGTTTTGACAACTACAACGGATACTGTGGATGACAGATTCTTTGCCGTTCTGAAGAGGGTCAAGCAGATTTACACCGACTGCCAGATTCTTTTCGGAACTGAGAATCAGAGACTCGGCCTCGAACTGATGGATCAGAGCTCAAGAAATCTGAACAGCGGCTTCCAGAAACTGTACAGATGGATTCAACACGAATTCAAATCTCTCAATCTGGAGAACCCGCAAATCAGCTCTATTATCCGGCAGGCACTTCGAACCCTCGCAGAGCGACCTACGTTGTTCGAAAGCTGTCTCGATTTCTTCGCTGAAGCTCGCGAACATGTTTTAACAGAGGCTTTTTACTCGGCGTTGACTGGCTCATCCAGTGATGCCGGGCATGATCCATTAACGAAGCCTATCGAATTCAGCGCGCATGATCCCCTCCGCTACGTTGGAGATATGCTCGCCTGGACCCACTCTGCAACGGTTTCCGAACGGGAAGCCCTGGAGAGCCTCTTTGTCTCGGATGGTCATGAGATTGCGAAAGGTATCCAAGCGGGGAGAGACAGTGAACCTTGGTCTGCTTTTGACAGTGGTACCTTTGACGGACGAAAAGCGCTGGGTCAGTTAGTCAATCGAAACTTGGCTGGTGTAGCAAGAGGATTGCGGCAGCGAATCGAGCAAGTAGTCCAAAGTCACAACGACCCAGTGTTGACTTACAAAATCGCAAACTTATTGGAGTTTTACCGCATCATGTTCCAAAAATTGCTAGGCAAAGACTCGAGTGTCTTGGAAACGTTGTTAACTCTCAAGAACTTTGCCCTTGGTCAATTCCAGACCATAATGAAAGACCAAGCGAACTCTGTCCAAGCAGATCTCGCCCACCCTCCACCCGATCTCCGCATCCCAGTCTTCCTTGACGAAGCACTCAACCTCCTCCAAGCCCTCATGAAAAGCTACGACTCTTCGCTCGCCCCCGCCTCCTCCCGAGAATCCGATTTCCAACCCATCCTCGACCAAGCTCTAACCCCCTTCCTCGACATCTGTGAGAAGCTCGCCAAGCAAGCTCAGGACCCTGCCCAAAGCATCTGCTTCGCCAACTGCCTCCTCGCCGCCAAAAGAGCACTATCACCCTACAACTTTGTCCACACCCAAATCTCGCTGCTCAACGAAACCCTGGCAACATGCACCTCAACCCTCACAGACTACCAGCACGCCTTCTTCCTCCACACCTCCGGCCTCCACCCCCTCGTCGCCGCCCTCGCGCCCCTAGACTCTACCCCCGCCTCTTCTACCAAAATCCTAACCCTCCCCCCATTCCAGCCCGACGCCCTGAAAACCACTAGCCAGATCCTCGACGATTTCCTTCCTTCAGCGCTCATGGACGCGATGGAAAACCTGAAGGGTTTGAGCAGCGCCAAGGTGGCGGGGGAGATTACGGCGGAGGCGGCAGAGAGGTTTTGCGAGGACTTTGAGTTTGTGGAGGGGAGGTTGGGGGAGGTGGATGAGAGGAGATTTGGGGATGGTGATGGTGATGGTGGGGAGGAGGGTGGGGAGGATAGGGAGGGGGTGGGGTTATTGAGAGAGGTGTTTCCGAGGACGACGGGGGAGATTCGGGTGTTGCTTAGTTAGATGGTCTTTGCATAAAGAATCAGTCTTTGTCACGACCAGTCTCGTTTCTCCCCTTCCTTTTTCTCGACTGTGACGTTTTCTTCTCAAACTCGTTCTTTCCTTCCAATCTTCTACTTTTCTTGAATTATGCTCAAATTCAATCCTACCCATCTATCTTTTCGAACAATCTTGAGTCCGGAAACAGAGCCTACAATGTGTATTGTGTACGGATAGCTTATGGCTAGAGAGGAGAGGAGAAGAGAAGAGAAGAGAATCATAGGAGGAGGAAATGTGATGAGGACCGTTTAGATAGGAACGAATTACCATGATTCTGTCCCCCCCGCAAGATTCTCTTCCCTGTCTCAAACTCGAATTTCCTACCCTTCGAGTTATGCAACCGTCTCCCTTCCCATCTCTACATCTCTCTCTACTCTCTAGCCAGGCAGTCAATGCGGCAATACCACAACCCTCTCCTCGCCCCCATCCCCTTCCCCCAAACCTCCACACCCCACCCCACCCAACAACAAAAACCCCCAAACAAAACCCCTCACCCATCAGCCTGGAAGAGCAAAGGGTTAAGACCAGGGTCTGTGTCAGTCATATATCGTGCAATTCGGTTGCGTGAGTTATATCAACAGTAGGAGGCGAAAGGGGGGGTTTTGGTGGAATGGGCGAAAGGAAAACAATAGCCATCCTCTCAATAATTCCAGCATTTGAATTTGTCCTGATTTAAAAAAAAAAAGAAAGAAAAAAGAAGGAAAAAAGAAGGAAAAAAGAAGAAAAAAATTTCATCCCCATGCTGTCCTGTCCCCTCGCACCCATCTCCACATGCCGTCCTGCCATCTATGTAAGCCCCTCTGCTGCGGTTTCCCCCCCTGACAAAGCAGGAAATTCAACGACGGCCTCGTTCCTCGACCTTGCACCCACGATTCTGTTACCATTCCATGCTCCGCTTTCTTTCTCCCTACCTTATCGAATGACTTTTTCGCTATCAAGGACGAAGAAGAAGCGCGAGTTTTAAAGCCCTTGGTAGCGACGAATTTGGGGAGTTGGGAATGAGGGCGTTGGGCGGTTGCGATGGGGAGGTGAGAGAGAGGGATTGTGGGGGGTTAGGGTCGTCGTAAAGGTTTCTTGTGGTATAGAAAAAAGCTCGTTAGGACCTTGGAAACTCTCTTCTTCGCTATACCTCTCCTCTCCTCTATCGAAAATCGTGATATCAAAACCCTGCCTACAATGTTTTCCTGCTCATTTTTCGTCTGTTCGAAACGGTCTTCTTTTTTAAATAATCAAAAAACCTTTTCTTCTTCATTCTTTCATTCTTTTCAGTCCTTCTCCTCCTCTTTCGCGTCAACGTCTTCTAATCATACATCCGCTCCCTCTGTTCCTCCCCTGTCATTACATTCGAGCTCTCTACGGAGCTTTTCGTCGTGCTGGTTGGTTGCCTAAGAAAAGTGGGGGCAGAATACTGTATATACTGAGGAAGGCGAGCGGGAGATTCGGACGAGGATGAGACATGCTTTTAATTTGAAGCACCATGTCCCAACGTAACTTGCACTCTTGGAAACAAAGGTAGAGATATGATTCGCTATACCGCTACCTAACCTACAGTAAAATCCCCTAGCTAAACCACTCGTTCGCTCGCTCCCCCAAATCATGGTATCACATAAACATTGCATGCCCTCCCCTAAAAATGTAACACCCCCCGCCCTTGCCCCTCCAAACACCAAATTCCACAAATTTGATTTCTTCCTTGGAGCCTGCCGAGGGGGATACGCTACCAACCGACGTACATTGAGAACTCCCTCCTAGCAAAAGCCACGACTTTACTCCACGCACATATAATGCTCCGGTATTAAGAAGGTGTATCAGGCTCCTGAATGGAAAAGATGGAAGAAGAGAAGACGAAGC
>JAABUS010003796.1_pt1 | contig 23418 bp, 7 predicted proteins | sample 5560161 | NCBI WGS metagenome assembly JAABUS01 (sample SAMN10711885, study PRJNA513376) | rock metagenome | isolation source: Antarctica rocks | place: Antarctica: Victoria Land, Trio Nunatak nord | collected 2016-01-04
AATTTAGAAAAAAATCTATATAGATAAAAACTTATATAATATATATACTATATTAATAAGCTATAAATAGTTTAGATTTATATATATATATATAGTTTATTAGGAGGTTAGATTATAGTCTTTTCTTTATATTCTCTACTATTTCTTATTTTTAATAGAAATCTATATAGGTAAAGACTATATTTATAGTTTAATTAACTAGTTATCTATATATAAATATATAAAATATATTAAATATCTTTATATATAAGATATAAACGCCTATAACGCCTTATACTAGCTAAAAACCTACTCTTCCTCGCTATCTTCGTTATTATCGGGTATAATACCCTAGTTTTATAAGAGAGGAATCTTTCTAAAAATCTTATTAAATAATTCATTACGTTTTTTCGTAATAATATCCCCCGCTATAAAGAAAATTAACTCGGAAGGACTTAAAGTAGCTAGTATAACTAGATATCTTCGAGTTAGAATAACTAGAATAGGATAATCTAAAGCTCTAGTTTTCTAATATTCGAGAGGATTAATCTATATATATATAATTAGTATAATATTATAAAAAAATTAGTAAATAATAGGGAATTATTACTTTTCTTAATAAAGGATCTTCGGAAAGATATCTTTCTAATTCCGATTTCTTACTACTAGAACTAGAGAGTCTAATAGGTAGAATTCGAAATTCGTATTAAATTTATCTTCACTATCTAGATCTAGATTTTCTGAATCTAGATTAATAGTAGCCTCTTAACTAGTTATTTCGTCTCGGGTTCTAATAATAAAATTAGCTTTTTAATTAATAAAATAATAACTATTAATAATAAACTTACTTTTTAAAAAAACTTCGAAACCTAGCTAGTATAGCTTAAGTATCCTAATTTAATATACCGAAATTTCTAAAAGCCTAAGCTTTAAATCTTAGGTCGAGAATAATAGCGAAAAAGATATTAATATAAGTAACTTTCTAGTTACGAATATTAAATTCTAGAAACTATTTTTCAAGTTTTTTAAACCCGTTAGCGTAGGAATTTTAATGAATCTAAGACTATTTTTTATTAGTATATTTATTAATAATTAATAAGAATAATTAATTTACTAGATTAGTATTATAGGAGTATTAGGGGGTTTGGCGCGCCGGGGTTTAATACTACCTATTATTTAATAATCCTAACTAGTCTATAGTTACCTCTTTATAGAATAATATATTACTATTTAAACTCTTAACCCTAATATATTTATTCCGTAATATATTATTTTATTTTAAATAAGATAATTATCGGTTTTAAGTAGTTTAACCGAAATATTATCCTCTTTAATAAAATACCGTAGTACCGTACTACTAAATAATAATACGTAATTATTATATAATATTTTGATATTTATTTACCTCGATATAATTTATAGCTCTTTAAAAAAGAATTAATTAATTAAAAATTATTATAACTAGTAATATAACTACCGAAAATCTATAACGACCTACTTTAGTACCCTCGTTCGGATAATCGGTATTAATATTATATTACCGGAACGACCCCCCTATTATTTATAGCGCCTATATAAAATATTAAAAAGGAATTAAGATTAAAGAGCCCTCTATTTTCGACCCGTATTAATATAAAATAAACCGTAGTATAGTCAATATCCGTCTATAATATATAAAAGTTAATGATTTCTTCGAATTATAATATATCCAAAATCCTCTTATTTAAGCGAAAATCGTTATAATATACTTTTATTATAAGTTAAAAAACTGTATTTAGAGACTATATTTAATTAGAGATACCGAGAGTTTCGAGGATTAATTAAAACTATAAATTTAATTAATAATTAACTACGGACTATTAAATATAAAACTAGAAGTTAAACTAGTTATAAAATACTTAATTATAAAAACTAACGAGCGAGTCTAGAAACTTTATTAATTACTTCGAATCCGTAATAATAGACCTCGAATAAAATAAATCTATTATTTATATAAACTTCCGCCGGAAGTTAAATTATAAAATATATAATATTATTTATTTACTCTACCCCGGAGCCTAGCTAGATACGTTTATAAATTTTAAGACTTTAATATAGTAAACGGAAAACTACTTTAAAATTAATAAACGTTCGTAAAACGAATATAACGCCGCGCTAGACTATAAGCGAGTAAAGTTTAATTATAATATTAATTTAAATATAAACCCGATCCTTTATTTACCGATATAGAACCGGAAGTCTTTTTAGAATAAAATAAATAATAATACACGTAACCCCGGTATCTATACTACGGACGAAAAGAAACGCGAACGATATTATATTTAACGAATAAAAAGAGTTTACCTAAATTATAATAATCCGAATTATTAAAAGAGAGACTTTAAATACCCTATACCCTTTAAACTAAAAAACTCTAATTAGTTATAATAAAAATAATATCGCGACCGCTAGCCTTAAAGCTTATACTAGGAAATAACGTCGTTATATTTACGACGTTATACCTCTCTAAGGTTAGTATTAATTAAATTTAATATTTTTATAAAAGTATCTAGTTATAGTACCCCCGTACTAATATAATTATCCTCTCCGAAGGTATAATAGACTACGGTAGTATAATAAACTTTATATCGAATTTCTTCGTTAAATTTTTTAATATATTCTTTATCGACTATATTTCCCCCTAAGTATTAAATATTAACGGTATAGAAGTTAGCCTATAGAGGAATAACTACCTCTACTATTTATATATTAGAGTTAACGGTAGTATATCTATAAAATATCTTTTTAAAGTTATCGATATAAAAGATCGGATTATTTTAAATTTATTATAACTATAAATAATTAACCCTTTTATCGACTAGAAAATAAAAAAGATAAAGATTCTTAAAAATATCGAAATACTCTAGGCCTTAAACTTCGTTAATGAAGTAAAAATAAATTATTAATTTATCTAGGTATATTTTCTAGACCCTAAGAAGAATAATATCTCTATAATTATTATATTTCCCCAAGTTTATAAAGATTACGCGGACGTCTTTAGTAAAATCGTTAGGGAAATACTATCTCTATACCGCGGAGAGTTAGACTATATAATTAATTTAGAACTAAGTAAAATACCCCCTTTTAAATTATAATATAATTTAATAGAGACTAAACTCAAAGTATTTAAAGACTATATCGATTATAATTTATAATATATAGTAGTTAAGAGTAAATTTATAGATAATATAGTATATAATAACTAAAAGTAGATATAAATAATATAGTATACTAAATATAACCTCTTTTATATAAAGTATAAAGTATATATTAAGTTAGAGTAATTTAGGCGAATTTATATAAAGTATATAAACCCGTCTATTTAATAATAAAGTACTACCTCTTTATAGAGTATATTTATAGAAGGTCTACCCTAATTTATACTAAAATACTAAAGAGTAAAGTCGGTAACACGAATAAGAAATAGGTATTCATTATTAGCGTAGATTAAATTCTACCGTTTTCATTCCTATTTACTTTTATTTCTATTTCTACTCACTTTTACCTCATTTATTAACTCCCTCCCTATTTAATATTAACCTATATAATAAATATTAATAATTCCTTTATATTAAATATTAAGGCACCGTTATTATAGACCGAAATTAATATCTTTTTAAAATAAATCTAGAGGCGTTATTTATACGAATATAAAATAACTATAAATTAACTAGTTATAATTATAGCGAAACGAATCCAAAACTCAATTTTAGGTATATACTTTTTTTAAATTACTTATTTACTTTTTTAATTCCTTAATCTCTAATTTAGAATAATTTATATTATATTTACTCTTTTTACTATACTAACCTCTACGACGCGGCTTTCGAGTATTTTAACTAGAAATTCTTTTATATATTATACTATTATTTTACCTTCCCGATTAATATTAACTCGGACCTCGAGCTCTTTACTAGTATAAAAGATATAAAGATCTAGATCTTTACGATATATTAAAAAATAATAAATAAAAATAACGGAAAGATTAATAATTAAATAACTATAAATATTAATAAAGAGAGATATAAATAGTAGCCTAGCGTAATAATTTATAATAGTTATAAAAACTAGTTTTATTAGAACCTTAACGAGATAATAATAATTAAGGTATATTAAAACGCTAGCGAGTTTAATATAAATATAGTTACTTTTAATATAGAGGTTAAAGGCGTTATCTTTTTATACTAAATTAAACTATATAATATAATACTCGGACTAGTTATAGAACTCGGCTTTTCTAAATAATCTCGGTCTATAAATTAGTTATTAGACTTTAATATAAATAAAGAACCCTATAAGAGTAGCCCGAGTTATATAAATTATAAAAACGCCTAGCTAATTAATAGCCGCGTTATTAATTACAAGGGGTAAATTTTTTACGGAAACTTCTTTAAATTAATATAAAATAGAGGTACTTTCTTTTACGAAGTAGAAATAAATATACGTATTAATTTAAATACTATTAGTAAAGCCTTTTTAATTAAGAGTATTATACTAGGAATAAAAGCTACCTCGTTAAATACTATCTCTTTACGATATATTTTAAAGATAGAAGATTTTTTTTTATAATATACCCTCCTACCCCAACCCCCCTTAATAAATAAAAAGAATAAAGTATCTACACTAACTTAAAAGAATACTATTATAGAGGACGTATAAATTATTATTATAAAGAATATTATCGTATTAGAAGATCTCGCCGATTTTATTATATTAACTTTAAACTCTATCTAGCGCCAAGAGCTATTTAATAACGAGGAAGATATTATAAAAATTATAAAAAAAGAACCTACGTACTTATCTAGTCTAATATACTAGGATATAGTACTAGTAGTAGGCGAGAAGATTATATACTTAATATTAACCGGCGAGAGCCTCGATTATATAATTTAATATTATAAAGTAGAAATAACGGCTATAGTAGACGAGAATAAAAAACGTAATAAATTTATTTAAGGATAACGATACTACGGTAGAAACTATAATTGAAATATTTAAAAAGAAGAGGCTCTATATAAAGATAATAATATATAAAACCTAAGATCGTAAAGTAGTAGTTTAAAAAAAAATTAATAAATTCCCTATTACGTTAAAGCGAATTTTTTAATATAAGACGGAACCGGGTTATTTTATTATATTAATAATTTAAATAAAGTCTACTTCCCTACCCTTAACTAGGATTTTCGATACCGATAATAATTTCTCGGTTAAATTATCTTTCTTAGTACTCTAGTTAAATATTATTTTATTAATTATAGAGAATTTTAAAAGATTAAGGGGTCCTAAAATTAACGACAAAATTAAAAAAACGAAACTCGGTTTTATTAACGAGGACCGTCAACTCCGCCCAAGGTAAACGTTATATCTCTATATACTATTTACTCTCTAATAGAACTACGCTATTCACTAGTAAACTAATTTCCAAATCGATTATCACTATTTATATTCCGCCGACTATAACCCTAGTTACTATATTATATATTAAACGTACTCGCGGCGAGTATTATAAAGAGAGAGTATATTATTATAAAAATATTAAGGGGTTTAGCGCGCCGGGGTTTAACGCGCCGGGGTTTAATACCGCCTATTATTTAATAATTTTAATTAATTTATAATTACTTCTTTATAAAATAATATACTATTATTTAAACCCCTAATCTTAAGGTATTTATTCCGTAATAATTAGAATTATTTCTCTTCGCTTTTAACTTTCGTCTTATCTAGTAAATATAAAGATAAACTAGGTTAAAAATAGGATATTTTTCGCCCTAAAGTATAACTAAGAGTTTAATAAAGATTTTAAATATATCGAGAGTCTCTCGAATATAAATAAGTTCTTTACTCTTTAGAAGATAATCCTCTCGACTAGGAAAATTTCTAGAAATTCGAATAATATTTTCTATAGCCGGCTAGAGCCTAAGAAAGGTCTCTAATAGTTAAAAAATATTATTCCAACGGATATCGGTATCTAATAGATTTTTTAGTAAATATCTATTCAAAAAAATTAAGAAAGCTAGAAAAACCTACTAATTTTCAACTTCGTAGATCCTTTTATATTTAAAACCTCGATTTGATTTTCTAAGGTTCTAGAATATTCGTACTGATTTTTAAAAATTGAGGCTAGTTTCCGAATTTTTCGAATATAATATTTAGCTATAGAATAATTAGTTAAAAAATATTAGATAGAAACATAATAAAAAGTTAATAGAATAATTATTTTTAAATTTAGTAGAGAATTTAGTAGAAAAATTCATAAAGGAATTAATAAAAGAATAAATAAGAATAAAATAAAATAAAAGAGTAAATTAAAAATTTAATAGAAAAACTAATAAAAAAAATTAATAAAGAAATATAAAAAACTAACCTAAAATAAACTCTCGATTTTCTTCTTCTTTCTCCTCTTCTAGTTATTCGGAATTAATAGCGTTAACTGTTAATTCCTTATTTTTTTTCGTAGGTAGTAGCTAGTTTAATATATCTCCTATAACATTATTAAAAGTATAAACTATATAACCTAAAGAGAATATAATAGTATTATATTTCTCTTTATAAGACTTCTTGAAAGTCCTTAATAGAGCTAGATTTTCGGAAGCTTTATCCGTTGTTAGTCTATTAATAAATTAATAAATTAAAAAACTAGTTAAAAAATAAAAATATTAACGAGAGAATTTTATCCTCTATACCCTAAGTAGCTAGACTCTCGTTAAGAATCCCTAATAAATAGGTAGTTTCTTTTCGATCGTTTATAGGAGTTATTTCTAAAAGTCGAGAAATAAACTCCTAGTCTTTATTCATATAGTGAATAGTAATAACTATATACTCGGCTTGGTTCGAGGCTGTCTAAGAGTCGAAAGTAAAAGAAAAAGAATTTCTATAAATAGAACTTATAGTCTCGACTTCCGATTTGATTTTTTCGGAGTTAATTCGAAAGAGTAGTTAAAGTTCCGAGCGAACTTTCTCGTAATAGAGCTTCGAAATATCACTATTAAAAAAATTAATATATATATATCTAAAATTAATATATATATATCTAAAAATAGATATAGAACTTACTCTCGAGTATAGTCTAGTAGATCTCGAAAAGATTTACTAGAGAGAGCTTTCTAAGAAAGATTATTTTTAAAAAAGAACTCTAGTACTTTTCGAATTAAACCCTCTTAGGTATAATATTAATTCTAGACCTATATCCGAAGGTCTTTTTTAAAGACTAGGATAGGTCTTTAGTATAGATTAAGTCGAAGGACTAAAATTCGAATCTATAAAGAATTAATAACTTAAGATATAGAAATATAGAAATATTTATAAAAATAAATACCTTCCGTCTGAATTTCAGGCCTTAGAAAAGTATTCCTATTTATACGAATACTCTTATAAGAATATGAATAGTGAGCGAATAGGTTACTAGTTAAGAAAGGTAGTTTTTCGATTTTCGAATATTTATAATTTCGAGCTAAATAGCGAATAGTAACCTATTAATAAAATTAGTTATAAATAACTAAAAATAGATATTACATATACCTTTCTCGGCTAATCTTCGGAATAAGCGAGTAGAGTCTAATTAAAGAATCTATCCTTAAAGAGATAAGACTAATTTTCGATAGAAGGAAGTTCGTAATTAGAGCCGTATTTTAGTCTAGAAGAGGCTATTTTAATAAACCTATAAGGGAGTCTATAAATAGATCTACTCCTTATCTAATTTTTGAATTTAGGTTATTTTAGTCGAATATTAAAGAAGTAAAATATAGAAGACGAAGTAGAAGATTCTTTTACTTACTAGTATAACTCCTAAATTAACATCGCTTAATAATAACCTTAAATCTAAAATTTATATTTATATTCATTAGGTTATTCTAATAATTTTTTATTAAAGAACTTTATTTAAATTCCTAAAAATAAATTAAATATCTTAATAATAAGATTAAAAATACTCTTTTCAAATATATATTATATTAATAATAACTAGATATAGTTATATAATATACTTATAACTAGTATTCAGTTATATCTATATATAGATTTATTAATTATTTAGTTTACTAAGCGAATTTACTAGTAAATATAAGGTTTAGACGAAAAATTTCAATTTTTAACCTATAATACTCGAGTATTGAGTATTACCCTTAATACTCTACTTAAGTAGCGAATAACGGTTTTATTACTTGATTATTTGAGTATTTACCACAGAGATGTCAGGTCAGCCTAGTCGGGTTACGTTAGTAAGTGTCTGGCGCATATGCGAGGAGCGGGAGCGTTTACCAGACGTGTCGTATGCTCGATCAGCGCTTTTGCGTATCCACGACCTCTAGACTCGGGTTGTACAAACACGTCGTCTTGCCATCTTTCTATCCTCCCGTTCTCCATTGCCCCACTTTTACGCCCGCAACGAGCCTCTCATACCCTCCCCATCCACATTGATGAGTGGTGACCCAACGTTTAACGCCGATGTCGGGTGGAAAATCGGCCTATTAAGAAGCTGTAAAGAGAGTTCTGACTTATTGGGATTGGTATTTTTCATACCCAGACTCCTGCAAGTATCTGGTCGTCACTGACAGCCCGAGGGACCCGTCGGTGCGCTGGATTGGGGAATGATGAGGGAGAGCGGAGACGGAATAGGCTGGTTGGGGAACGTTCCCCATCTATGGGAGAATAATAAGCCTGATGACCAAGAGCTTGAGATATACTGGGCAAATACCTCACCAGTCTTTAAGAAGGCCTATCATCATTGGACTACTGAAACGCTTCGTGGTCGTACTATCATTTACTCATGTAAGATGGCCTTGCCCAAGCATAGGCAGATTGTTCGACAAATGGCGTGGCATTGAGATTGCGACTAGAACTAGGCGACGAGGAGCCCACCGGCACTTGAGCGGCCCCAAGCTCTATAAACTCATCCTGTAAGACGCCCTGTGGGACGAAACACTGGCCTTGGGCTGGGTAGGTGGCAAGGACAGCACTCATGGTTCACATTGGGAAGACCTAGATCTCCGAACGGCTTCAAGAAGGGCTCAAGGTCACCCCAGTGTTGAGCGGCACAAGAAGACAACACACTGGGTCGGAGGGCAGGATTTTCAATGACAACATCGCGTAGTCTGAATGATAGTATGTCTTGTGTATGTCTACATACTTCTAGATGCCGGGAACGGGTGAATGTTTAAGTGATGCCAAGTCCCCAAGTCTCAGGCTGCAAATTGCTACTCTCCCAAGCAACGGTCGAAAATAGCAGACCTTATTATGTGCAGACGCGACCGCAGCAGCGACTACGGCAAACATGCCATACCTTTGTTAGCAGAGCACGACCAAAACCTCCTACCAGTACCACAAAGCCTCCTCCAAATACCAATCAGCTCGCATCGGTACCATCTATCCTCCAGCCTTGGGAACGAGCAGCTCCAGCAAAAGATATCGCGCCAACCTACAAAGATGGTGCAAGAGATGGGGCATTGGGGTAGACAGCAGAGTTGAAGAGTCAACCTTAATTGAGCGAGCGGGGGACAACACGTCGACGCCGACTACCAACGAGCGTTACAGACCCCAATGGTAGTCGAGGTTGGGGCGAGTGGACGCCTACCCCAGACAACGTCAATGCCGGCACAGTTGGAAGCCTTCACCACATCAGCGAGGTTCATACGTTCCAATAAACGGACTCGATGTGAAATGTTGATAGATATCGCCCTTGAAATAACATCTTTGAACGAGTATCTCGAATGAATATAATCAAGGAGAATGGCTAAATCTGTGTATATAAGGTATGAATAACATGGCACCATTGGCCTATGTGCTGTAGTCAAGCACAGTCCCGTGTCACACGTTGAGAGAATCGCTCACCCTATCTCGCTGTCCTTGACACATAGACTGTACGTCAAGTGTGCGCGACCTAAATATGAATGCGCCAGCGTCGCCTGTTTTGACTCATGTACTTGGTCTCAACTTGTACCGGAAGGTTTGGGCTGAGAATCTCCAAATTGATTTGGCACACCTGCACATGGATCTACCTTGACAGGAATCTTCCTCTTGCGAACCCGTGGGGCAGTCTTGTACTTCTTATGGAAGTCAATAACTTCTTGTTCCGCTACTTCCACGAAACCTTCCCACTCTGCTTGTCTGACGCGGTATAGGCGTCGGAACTCGAAGAGGGGCACCGGTCGATGTTCGGTTTGGTACATGTTCTCCGTAGCTGCGCCCAGACCACCAACTTGGCTGTTGAAGTTCTGGTCGAAGATTGTGAGTTTATCGGGCGCGGGGTCGTTGACGATGCTCTTGATCCAGTCCTGTACGAAAAGCTCATGGTCAATGACTCCTGAATCTGGGTTCGCGGAGTATCGGAAACTGAGTGTGTCCATATAATCGGTTGGCACTGGCGCAGCCAGGGTGCCGGAGCAGAAGAGAGGGTTTAGACTACAAAAAGGGTGAGCTTTTGGTGTTGATGAGCGGTTTGGTAAAGACTCACACAACGTATTGATTCTTGTTCTGATCAAGTCTGTTCTCATAACAAGCAAGAACTTTCAACAGCTTGTACAAGTCTCCCTTAATGCCGTCCTTGATTGGCTTGTACATCGTGGTCCAATCGGTTCGAGGCATAATGTCGACTATCCACTTGGGACTTTGGTCAACACCATTCCGTTTGGACTATACATCGTCGTGTCAGTTCCAAAGATGTTAAATAGGTCAGAAATTCTGTCCCTTGCCCTAAGCGTTTATAGCCGGCAAGGAATGTTCCAGGAAAAAAGGGAATGCTTACCCCAACGGCGTACGTCACGAGCAGCGAGAGAAATCCATAGACGTCGTCCTTGATATCGGTATGCGCGTTCCCTTCCGGTTTCGACTGGAAGAAGTCTTGCGTCACATGAATTACACCAAGAGGTTTTCGTCGCCTCGTTAGGATTTGAGAAGGTGCGTCCTCAATGTCATGTTGCAAATCGTAGAAAAGCTCATTGATGGCTTCGAGGGGCATCGGAGCCGTTATTTGAGGTTGCCATGTGAATTTTGGATAATTATCTTTTTCCTCGGGCTGATAAATGTACCATGGATTGCAAGGGCTTCCTTGGATTTCATACTGATTCTTGTCCATAGTGGCATAAGGGTTCCAGTCGGACTACAGAGTGAAGTTAGTAATAAGAGGTGATATGCGATGGCGGGGTACAACTTACAAGGTCTTGTGCGGCATCAGTGGCCGCTTGCACGGCCGCACCAGAGCCGATCTTGATCCTTTTACCGTTCAAGATATACTCTGCATTAAGAGCGCCGGGCCCTGCGACGTCCCCTGTGAGCTCCCAGTCTAAGTCTGTGGCCCCGTGGCCTGTGACTGTCTTTCCCTTGGAAGCTTGGGTCTGTGGGCCAGTACATGATTTTTGAGTTCGGAATTGGATCTGTGAGCCTCCAGTCTCAAATTCGAAACCAACTGCGGAACATGATGTTAGTGTCGCAAGTCGATAGCGAAGGGTGAGAAGTGTCTTCAACAGTTCGTAAAGCTCAACGTATACACTGACGCCCTCGTGGGTACGCAACAGGGGAGCACGCTGATTGGAGGTTTAACTTACTTCCTGCTGCCCCGCTTGTCGGGCCATCCAAGACAGGATTGGGATCTACTTCTGGAACAGCATTGAAACCAGGCCCGCCAACAGCATCGCACATCGATTCACTTCGTCGTCCAATGCTGAGAGCCGAGACACGGACGCAAGAGTGGTAAAGAAGCGCCAGTGTGGGGAAAGAGGTGAATGACAACATGCTGGATCATGAAAAGTGGAGCGCCGAGATTGATTGATGCTCTAAACATAAGGGCATACGCATGCTGATATTTTATAGTAATTGCGAAAGGATGTGCATAGCCGGTGATGGATTCTGTGTCTCGTGCCAACACCTGTGGCAGATGCTCGACAGCCCCACGAGGCATGTTTATCGAATGCTCGAGTCGAGTCTCAGAATACTGGCAAGGATTGTCATTCGAGAGCATGATCATCATGTGGTTCAGGGCGCAGCGAGGCAAATACCGAAGAGACTGGACCCTCGTGTAACATTGTTGATGTTTCCCAGCTTGTTGATCAGTGTGCATTGCCAGAGTCAATAAGCAAAGGATCCATCCTATCAGTAGCAACATGGCGCAGGGACTACGCCTAAAAGTCTGTATGATACCGAATAGAAACATTGGATAGACAGAAACCCACTCCAAGAAGTTGCTTGTTGACCTCGTTGCGAAAGGAGATCAGCTTCAACCGTTGGAGCCAGTCGTGTCGTACGGTCAAGCTGTCAGAACCCTTGAGGCAGAAGACGGGTCATGCATAAGAACCAAGCTGGAAGATCGGTCCCTACCATTAACCATGATGCAGTTGGTGGATTGAAGCTCCGTGATGGGGCGGAGTCTGTGATTGCCACGGTGTGGCACGACAGGATCCCTCTGTAAGGATTGTTTCAAGACGTGCTTGCAACAGATCTCATATGCTGATGACATCTATATTTGGATAAGGATCATGGAGCGCCATCATCCTACGTAATACAGAAGACAGCCATTGATGGTTAATCTCCGTTGAGGATTCTGGCTTCTTCGAAACATGCTGGACGATATCGTCCTGCTATTGTCTTCCTTCGCAGAGTCACTTTGTGTTTCCAAGGCGATCTTGAGATAAGTCCAACGTACAAGTATAGAAATATAGAAATATTTGAATTTTCGAGAATTCTCAACCGTTGTTAGCGTGCCAAGAAGCGCTAGTGGCTTAGATAGACGATTTCTGCTTCCTGACGTACAACCATCATCAATAAACTACTTTGCTACTACACCAATCATCCACGCTACAACGTTTTCCTGATCTAGGTAACAGTAACATCCGCAACAGAAGGATTCAGGGTGCAAGCAGTAAGACTACGTCATTGGCGCCTACAAGGAATGTTATACGAATCCGACAGTCTGATCTGATTTAACCCTAGATCAATACTTCAATACTTTGGCATGCAGCAACAACAAGCCACTGCGATCGCACGCAGGGACGATGATGCCTGCTTGTCATTTCTATCTGTGGAGATTGCTATCAAAGTCTTTGGCCAGCTTTCATCATTCGCTGATGTGTTTGCACTGGCAACAACCTGCTCTCGACTCTGGACTATCTGGTTGACAAACGTACCCGTAATATATAACGACGTCGGACGAAGATGTATTCCTTGCGAGCGCCACGCGCGTAGCTTCCTCGCAACGCAGCAAGGACATCCATCTGTGCAGGTATCATCCCTGAATGCTAGAGACGTAATACATCTACTACAGAACGCCAACGAGGTAGAAAGAGCGATCGTACAATTCGAAAGGGAAATCGTAAGCAAGGTTCGAAGTAAGTCACCCTAGTCATCCACAGCATCCTCGGTTGTGCTAATCATGAGATAGACCATGGTCACTCAGCCGAACGTTATTATGGCAAAGGGGCCTGGAGGCATCCACCGCACCTAACACGCACGGAGCGCCCACGCTTCATCACCTCGTACTACCGGCTCTGGGGCATGATGAAAGTGGATGCGACCGAGTGGCAGCCAAGACTCGAAGCCATGACCCTGAAGCAGATCTATCATCTCTACGAAATGAGTAGACTCACTCAAAGCATCGGAGGCGAGGAGATCATTCCTCCTCTTCGGCACCCGTGCCACGATCCGGACTCACTCCATGCTATAAACAGCAACAAGTCCGAGAAGCGGAAGGCTCTGGAGCGCAAGATTATGGATCACCTGGAGCGGAGATACATGGAAGTATACAATGAGGGAGCTGAAGATCCATGGATTTACGCCAACGATGAGGGGTTTCTGTGGTTCATTATAATGTGGGATCACTGGCAAAGGGATTTCAAAAGTATTGTGTGTAGGCAACGAAAGCCAAACTGCGCTAAGGAGCGCCTTTGGGATGATAGCTCAGATGAGTACACGTGAGTGAGCAGGCTGGAATCAATACTATTGACCATGACCTGATGTCAATGCGCCACATAGCAGGATAGTAAAGATGCAGGATAGGCATTACATATAGGCCTTAGTAGAGAGGATTCAATAAGTACTACTAGAGCCTAGAATCCTATGGAATTCACGAGAACTACGGCCAAGGATAATATTAGGACTGTCAAGACGTAGGTTCCGAGTTTCGAGACACGTCAACGGTTGCAAGAGAGGAGTAGGATGGATTGAAGCGCTGTCGAACATTATGAATAGAACCATTGACAGTATGGTTGGACCCGCTATAAATCTCTTGTTGCGCAACGTTCTCTGGTGTGGTGGTTGGAAGGCGATAAAAAGTCGAGAAGTACCTAATCGACTCGCAAAGGTCAGCCGCAAGGAACCCAGCATTCAATGGCCAACAAACGACACGGAGTAAGCGGTAAGCAAGGTGATAGCACAGGTATATCGTATGTATAGATCCCTAAGATGAGTCGACGTTAAGAGCCACTTCGGTCGCTAAGAAATGTAGTCGAGCGTGTTCTCATCTAAGTGATAGCTAGCTCTTGTGTCTCTACGTCAGACATCGTCATCACCTCTCCCTGCATGAAACCATAGGCGTAGCACTCTCCGATCAATTGGAAGCGCGGTTCCGTCGTCTGCTGCCCAGCAGCCGCATCTTGGCCAATCGGCCGAAACAGGAATGGCACCGAGCAGCCAAGGACAACGCAGATCAGGTCTCCATCCTTTGCCATTTCAGGTGCAAGCCCCATGTATCGGGTGCCTTGCTCTTCGCATTCGACTTCTAATGATTGGTTTCGCTGCATAACGAAGAAGACGCGCGCTTTGCAGGCATCTTGGATGGAGTACAGTGTACCCTGTGGACCACGTTGTGGCGTGTATCTTTCCATAGAATGCATTTGCTCAAATATATTATTTAAGGCTTCGAAGTCTGCGGCTATCTCAGCATCAGAGGCTGGCACCAGTAGGCCCAGAGTATCTCCGCCTCCTGCTGGCTTCATTCCAGCAGTCAAGACTCGTTGACATGCACCTACAATGTCCGGTCCCGTCGCATAAGGTTGCTGCTCCCGGGCGAACGAGATGCAACTTTTGATCTGGCTTTGGCGTTGAGCCATCAAGCGATTTAGTATCCTCCATCGGTCATCCTGAGAGTCCGATTTGTTGGTACCAGGAAGAGGAAACTCAAAAGGCTGCGCGACTTTTGTTATGATACCGAGTCGTCTTACCTGCCCATGCAGAGTCTTGCCAAAGTCGGAGAGCCATGGAGCACTCATCGAACCTGGTCCACTCGCTTGGAACATGACTCCACGTCCTTGATCCCAGCAATCTTGGTCTAACAGTGTGAGTGTATGATGCTTGGCTGCGAAAGTCCAATCCGGCACCCAGCTCGGAAGCTCTAGGACCTGTTGTGAGACGCCCGCTGCACTGAGCAGTGGAAGGTCAGAACGTCTCAAGAAGTCAGCTTCAGCGACCTTAGTGAAGAGCGCCTCGACTGTATGTTCGTTATATGATTTGTCGTTGGTGGCGTCCTGGATCTCCTTTGGAAGGAAATTATAAAGCGCGTAGATTCGATCTCGGCGCTTCGTAGCCCCGCACGTGCGTACTTGGTTGAGAAGTGAGTACAAGGGCTCCCCACGCTCCCCTTGCGGGGCTTGACGGTCGCGTTGCCTGAGTTTTGCGACGGCGTGGATGCGTCCTGTCACATACCTTTCACCAGGCTTCATAGGCCCAGAGCTGCAGCAATATCCGAGATCGCATCCTTCCAGTGTCCCTCAACATCCGTCAGACCTCTGCGATCAAGTAGAAGGAGATGCTCAAAGTCAAGTGTCCTATCACCACAGAAGATTGCACATTCTGTTGCTACCGCCGCTTCTAGGAGTGTCCACACCCGAGTGAACCATGGTCGATGAAGTAGATAGCTGATTGCCTCCACTTGATCGTCGGTGTAACCTCTCTCCTCCGGGATCGCATAACCTGCGCCTTTGTCTCTACCCGCCAATGCCTTCATCATACCTGGCATAGAGTCTATAGCGAGGTCGGAGTGGCTATCAGCTACGCCAAGGCAGACCAGGACACGGGCGGCTTTCCTGTATATACTTACCATCAGCGGTATATGCCAGTCCTTCTCCACGCCATTGTCCTAGTCAATGCAGATTTGATCGGTCCAAAGCAGCCTTGGACTGTGACTTCTGCGGAGTTGCAGAAGAGCGATGCTCAAGCTTTTCGATATCTCAATGGGAAGGTCATCGCAAATGACTATATCCGAGCCTGCATACTGTCCCCATACGTAAGACAAAGCTTCGAATGGACTTTCTAGATCCTCTAGGCTTCTCTCAAGAATCTCGTAGCTCAGCGAATCCTTTGTCTATATGTCAGTCTCATCTAGTCGCGCGAAAATGGATGTATGTCTTACACTTTACTCCCCTGGATGAAGTCGAACGACACGAGTATTAGTACTTTGCACTTGGTAGCTGATGATATCTGAACTTAGCTGACATCTTGAGACTTGCGCGGGCATCTGCGCAGTAGCAATAGGTAAGAAAGGGAGGGGTTCAAGACTTTATCTCTATCTGGAATGTACCCTCTATAGCTGAGCCCCATTACCTACTATTGGACCTGGCCATCCAGAAAGGTGAGATGTAAGCCATAGAAGCAGGGTTGATATCTGCGCCCCTCTTCTAGTTCCGTGGAGGATTATAGTACTGAGTGGCAGATAGCTCCAAGCTAATCGTGAATGCTCCACGCACACTAGGCTACGTGTCAGAAAGCTACTATATAAGCTGGGCGTAGCGCCAAGGAAATTGGATCAACGTTGTATTGCTTCAGTCGACGGCTTTAAATTTACTGCTAATCCTTAGCATAGCGTAAGTAGTTTGTAGGCACTGTCTAAGCAGCCAATCTGGTCTCCTACGCGCCATGTCCGAAGCAAAGCCAAACAAGATTTAGGCGCGAATTGAATGCACAAGGGCGGAAACCGTTGAAATGAGTTGACTATTCTCCCTAAGTTAGAGTCTCTAGTATACTTATTGGTTCCTCTAGCCTGGGACATTTAGTCGGGCATTGAAGTATATTTAAATACCGCTTTGGTAGTTGTATGAACTCTTCTACCGACATGAGTACCGTATCTCCCGCCAGGCTGATAAGATTGGTTGTGTTAGCGACTGTTCCAAAGTTCCTTAGTACAGTAATCGTTATATAGAGCCGCACGATAGGTATAGCTAGATCAGCTACAATGAGTCTACTAAATATAAATCTTTAATGCGATGATGTTTACCCATAATTAATGGAGTAGATACCGCTATATTTTATATAAGCGAAGCGGTAATGTTATTCCAAACAAGTTATACGACTTGATATTAAACTAAAGCTATTAATAGTAAATAATAATCCCGTTTATATTTAATTTAAAGTCGTAACTCAGTTTTCCTTAAATAAGTAAGGGTAAGCGAAGTTATCGAGTATATTAATACTAATATCCTTATTCTCCGCGTTAATTTATTTTTTATTTTTTTTTAAATTACCTAGGCGATAGATTAGAACTAGTACTCAACCCTATTAAAATAGCCTTAAGTAAATCGCTTTAAAGATATATCGATTAAGTCCTCGACTCTTTTTAACCGATAACGATATATTATAATTAGAGAATAATTTAGTCGAAAGATAATTAAGTACTATAAGGCCTCTCGATCTATATAAATAAATATATACTCGGGTAGTATATTTCCCTACGCTTTACGCGATACGTTTACTCTTTTAGAAACGCTTTTATAACGACGAAGTATAGAGTAGCTAGGGCTTAACCCTCCGAAGAAGTAAATAACGTAAACTACTAGAACTATTTATAAATAATACTATTAAACTCGTGTCTAAAGTTATGAAAATTATAGATTTATATAATACTACTTTACCCGCCTCTTTTTAATATTCGACGCGTAGCCGCCTTCGTGGATATATAACTCTACTACCGAGTACACTAATAGAAAATAGAATAATATAAGAGTTAGGGGATATATAACTAGATATATTAAAAAATATAAATAACGCGCCTCGGTCGAGTAATCCCTCTAAGTCTACTTTTTAAATCGAGTTAGTTAATAGTATCTCTAGCTCCGATACCCTTAACGAAGTATCTACTATATCTAGTCGTAGTTATTCGAGTTTTATTAAGAAAATAATAGACCTTAAATCGGTTAAGAGATATATAATTTTATATAAACTCGATATTAATAGCGCCGAGTAGGAGAATAATATCTTATTTATTTTTCCTAAATTATTATAAGTTAACTATAATTAAAGCGTTATCTCTTTATAATTTAAAGTATTAGTAGATATAATATCCTAGACGAACTTCGATCGATTAATTCTATTTTTTTAAATATAATATTGAAGTTATTCTATACCTCTACGAATATCCTCCTTTATATTATTATTCCTAAATACCTACCTCGGACGTAAATGAGCGAGAATACTAGTAGAGGTTAATAAGTATACTATAAGAGATATACTCGGAGGCGGATATTTATATACTCTACGAGTAAAGAGAGCTAGAGTAGAACTCGGAGGTTTATAACTATATTTTAAAACTCGTAATATAGAACCCGAAATTCGAAGGTTTTATCGGTTTTATAAATATATAAACTTTCCCGCCTATTTAAATAACTCTAAGCGGTCGTTTAATTCTAAACCGCTATTATTTTTAGGCTAGTTTTTACAATTATATCGATTATTATTCTATATTATTTCGTAGGATATTAATAGAGTATATAATATAAATAACGAGTTAAATATATTTCGGATTAGTATAGAGATCCCTAAAGAGAATATTAAAATAGAGTAGAGTAGGGTAGAGTATAGAGTAGGGATCGCGGCTCGATCTCTACTCTAAACTAAAATAGAGTAGGGTAGAGATTTACTAAAGAATCCCTACTACGTTAAAACGGATTTCTAATAATTATTATAATAGCTCTAGAGACGTATTATAACTACTACCGCTTTTATAAATATATATATTTATAACTACTATTACCCTTATAGATATATATATTTATAACTACTACTAGCCTTATAAATATACGTATTTATAACTACTATTACTTCTATAAATACGCGTATTTATAACTACTACCGTCTTTATAAATATATATATTTATAATTATTACTACTTTTATAGATTTACGTATTTATAACTACTACCGCCTCTATAGATTTACGTATTTATAACTATTATTACTTTTATAAATATACGTATTTATAACTACTACCGTCTTTATAGATTTACGTATTTATAGCTACTACTATTTTTATAAATACACGTATTTATAACTATTACCGCCTTTATAAATACGCGTATTTATAGTTACTACCGTCTTTATAGATTCGTGTATTTATAGCTACTAATACCCTTATAAATATATATATTTATAATAATTACTATCTTTATAAAGTAATAGCGATAGAGTTAATACTAAGAATAAACGCTATAATTATAAATAAGAGCTAGGAATATAAATAAGAATTATAATTTTAAATAAATACTCGGACCTATAATTATCTAAATTAATATTAAAATTAAAATTATTATTAATTTAATATTAAATATAACCGAAGATTTTATTAAAGACGTAGTCTTATTTCTTTATTTTAAAATTAAAGAGACGCTTAAATAATAATTTAGTTTTAAATTTAAAATTAACCCTTTTTAAATATTTATTAATATATTTTAATATTAACGTTTTCTCTTAAATTTATTATTTTATTCTTGAGAATATTTCGATTTAAAATCGATTAAAAGGAGAAGAGTAAAGAATAATAATAAATATTAATTATAATAATTATTATAATAATCGTCTCTTTAGGTAGTAGTAATTATAAATATTTATATTTATAAAAGTAATAGTAGCTATAAATATATATATTTATAATAATAATAGTAACTATTAATATATATATTTATAAAGGTAGTAATAACTATAAATATATATATCTATAGAGGTAGTAATAGCTATAAGTATATATATTTATAAAGATAGTAATAGTTATAAATACGTAGATTTATAAGGGCGGTAGTAGTTATAAATATATATATTTATATAGAAAGTAATAACTATAAATATACGTATTTATAAAAGTAGTAATAGTTATAAATATATATATTTATAAGAGTAGTAGTAACTATAAATATATATATCTATAAGGGTAATAATAATTATAAGTATATATATTTATAGGGGTAGTAGTAATTATAATACGTCTCTAGAGTTATTATTTTAGCGTAGTAAAGATCCTTTAATAAATTCTTACTCTATTTTACTTTACCCCCGGCTCTACGTTAATAGATCTCTACGTTAAACTAGGGTAGAGATTATACTTCGATCTCTACCCTACTCTATATTAATCCGAAGCGTAGTTAAAGGGTTTTTAATTTTATTAACTTCTAGAAAGTATTTTAAAACGATTTTTATAAACGAAATTAAAAATATTATATTTTATCCCTCCGACTCCTAGTAATTGAAATACGGTCTACTATATTTTATATATTTTATAAATATAATTTACCCTAAAATTTATATTAATAATTTTACCTATAATTAAAAATCTACTATAAGACCTAGTCCCGAATAAAAGATTTATAATTTAGGCGACTATATTTAATAAATTCGATTAATATAATTTATTTTAATTTTTATCCTAGTAATTTTATATTTACTTTAAATATATCCGATATTATAAGAACTAGGTTTTCGGATCCTAGTTTAGGCGATTTATAACTCCGAGATTACTATATTTAAAATATATAATTAATATTTATTGTCCTAAAACTTATCTCGGCGATATTATTTATATATTAAATTATTTTTAAAATCTATCGCGCTTAAAAGAAGATATTATATTAAATACGTATAATTAAAAGTAACGACTTTATTTATTTAACTTCGAGAGGAAATATAGGAGGTATTTTTTATTAATCGAATTAATATTATTTATTCTAATCTTTATCCTAATAATTATACTCAATAATAACTAAGATTATAATACTACGATTATAATAATTAAATATATTATTAAATAATAATAAAATTTAGTTTAAATCGAATTTATATAAAGAGATAAATATAAAGATAAATATAAAAATGATAGTAACTAACTAAGTTATTAGTAATTAATTATATTATTCTTTATATATATAGTATATTAAATATAATTTCGAATTAAGATTAACGATTTTTAGATATTATAATTAATATAATTTAAGTATAGAGGAAAACAAAGTAAAAAGTAATAAAGAATAATCGGATTTATAGCGCTAAAAGCGGGATTCTTAATTATGATTTATTTTAATTTATTTTTCGAAGTTATATACTTTTATTAAAGATCTTTATTTTACTACGAGCTTTAGTATCGTAATATATTAATATATAAACTAATTATTCGTATTATTATTAAACGGTTGATTAAATGATTTTACGATAAAATCGTGAATATTTATTTATTAATTAATCCTTATCGGAATCTACTACCTAAACGCCTTATATTAATTTTTATATTAATTTTTAATTAAGATCTTATCTCTTAACGAAACCTCTCCTCGCTTTAATTATTAATATTTATTTATTTATTTAATATTTTCGTTAAAAGTTTTTAATAATCTAATATTCTTCGCTTAAAGAATAATATATTTATCGTATATAATATATATATTTACTATTGAATAAATTAGATCTTATTTTATTTAGAGATAATATAAGGAATAAGTTTATTAAATAATATATATATTAAATAATCTTTTATAATCTTTTATAAAGCGCTAAATATATTACTCTAAAATCGTATATTTTTGAAAAAATCTTAATAATAAATTTTACGGACTAAATACGAAAAGAGTATCTTTAGAATTAATAAATCAAAAGTCTTTTAATATCTATCAATTTCCTAGAGTACTTTTATTAATAAGGATTAATATTTTAATAAGATATTTAATAATAATATAAAACTTATTACCGGGCTTTATATATTATTAAATAAAAATAAGAATTTAATTTATTCTTCCCCTCCCCTTTTTTAGGGCTTAAGCGCGGCCTTAAAATAAAGATTTAAATAGATCTTTAACTACTCGTATTTTTATAAAAATCTAATTAATAAATAAAGAGTCCTAAGATAAAGGCGTAGCTAGTATTAATATCTAGAAATTAATACAAAATTTATAATATATCTAGTATAAGGGAAAAACTTATAAATTTAAATACTCTTAATACTTTTATATATAGGGTTCTATACTCTAGGCCTTTAATAAATTATATATTATCAATTAAATTATTACGATAAAGCTAGGATTAAAGTAAATTATTTATTATTTTATTTTACTTTAGTCTTTCTCGGAGGATATACGCGTCTCGAAGAAATCTCTATAATAACGGATTAATATAAAAATTAAAATAAAGTTAAGATATATAATAAAATAGCGAATTTTTATCTTTAATTAAATTTTTAACCTTTGATATTTTACTCGCTTTCTCCTTCTTTTTTATTATTTTTTAATTTATCTTCAAATTCCTAAAGATTTCCGAGCGAGTAATATATATTTCCTTAATAATACTCTTTAAATAACCGAGAGGTATTTCGCCCGTATTAATATTAAGCCGTAGTACCTAGGATATTTATAATAATATGAAAGTAAATATAAAGTCTTAATAGGAAAATAATCTTTTAAATTAAATAATAGAATTAATCTTTAAAGAGTTAAAGCGAGGGTTCCAAGTCTTTTATTTTTAAAAAAAACTCTAGAGTACCGGAAATTATAATATAATACTATAATATAAATAATATAACTACGCCGTATACTTTTTTTATAAAATCTATATATTATATCTAATAATTATTATAAAATTAGTTCTAATATAATATAATAATTCTTTTTCTTTCTAAAGATTTCGCCCTTAAAACTAGTATATATTAATTTAATACTTTATTATTTTTAAATAAAAAATATAATATAGGAGAGTTTAAATTAAATAAAATATATATTATAATATCTACGCCTCCTACCTAATTTTATTAATCTCCTAGTTTTATAATAATAATATATTAATAAAAAACCTCTAAATTTAATAAAAAAAAGAGAGGGAAATAAATTATATCTTAAAAATAATAATACGTCGCGTATATTTCGTATACTAGTATAGTTATATAATTATAGATTATATTAAGTACTCGATAAAAACCTTAAAACCTAAAAGAAAAAATAACGAAAAGAATATTATAATTATTATTAAAAATTATAAACCTTTACTATTAATAAAACTTTAATAATATTAACGACGGAGTAAATTATTTTACTTAATTATTTGAAAAAAACTTTAGTTATAAAAGTAAATATATATAAATAATAATTTTAATATAAATATAAAGTCTTTATTAACCTTCTAACTTTTCTTCTTTTATAATATTCTATTATTTTTTATATATATAGACTTCGATATAATTACT